>JGI25130J35507_1000285_pt1 | contig 16818 bp, 35 predicted proteins | sample ETNvirnome_2_300_FD_35507 | JGI IMG/M metagenome (IMG submission 35507)
GACACCACAGTGTCGAGTGGTTGGACTGAGGCCGACCTGACCAGCATTATCGGCACCGACGTGCTTATGGTCATGGGCTTTCTGCAGATTACCGCCGCAGCTTCCGCCGACGACAGGATGATGTTAAATGTTAAGGCAATAGGGGACACCAACGACCACGGAGGAGAGACACGAGTCGCCGTGTTCGAAAACGACACAGCTGATATGAATGCTTATTTTGGCTGGCCAACAATGTTCGATTGCAAGGGCACTGATCCGGGCAAGATTCAGTACCGCCAATACGGCGACACCCACCAAATCGACGCTATGTACTTCCTAGTCTGGGGGCGGATTCGCCCATGAGACATATCAGGGATATCACGCTCATTCGTGGCAGAATTGCGAAGTGGACGCCGGTTGGCCTTGAGGGTGTAGCGAGCGGTATCGAGCCGGATGGCGTGCGATATTTCTGGAGCGATGATCCGATCTTTGCTCCTATAGACAATCCCGGCGCGGCAGATGGCGAGAATAGCATTGTCGACAAACACGGTAACCGGCAGTGGGAGTTGAGTGGAGGAAAAATCTCGCAAAAGGTGGACCCGCTTACCAGCGACCAGAAGGCTGCCGAGCAAGGGAGAAGATTTCGATCGGCATACCCGCAGGACCGGTGGAATCAGATCATTGCCGACGCCGAAGAGGCTCGGATGGACGGTGCCGCCGCCGACGACGATGCCTTTGTGGCTCTCAAGGCGATGCAGGATAGGCGGCGAGCGATTGCGGCAGAGGTAGACAGATTGTGAGCAACGGTGGCGTCGGGGTACACGCCCCGGGGCGGCGATAGCCTACTTCTAATCAATGACGATCCTGGCAAGATAATGGAGATATGCACGACGCAGCGCAGGCCTTGGTAGACGCCATCAACATCGACCCGGTCGCTGTGAACGTCGCGGTCAACCTGGCCTTCGTGGCCCTGGTGGGGCTCGCGGGATTTCGCATGGGGACAACGATCGTGAACTTCCTGCAGGCAAAGATGTTCGGCCAGGTGCGGCTATATGACGTGGTGGAGCTGCGTGACCAGAAACAGTACAAACTGACGCACATCAAGCTCCGGGGTGTCGTCCTCGAGGGCGATAGGCGGTTCAAGGTGATCCCAATTGCGACATGGGTGACGACAGAGAAGACGATCGTCGAGCAGGAGGTGAAGGTGGGGAGCGCGGGAAAATGACAGACGCAGGACCAGAGACACCGGGGCATCCGCCCGCAACCAGAGAGAATCTGGAGATGATCAAGCGCCGCCGTTCCAGGCGGTGGCGCATTGCGCGGTGGGGGATGATCCTCGCCTCGCTGATGGCGGCAGGGTTCACCGGCGAGCGCTGGTTAGCCCTGCTAAGAAGCCTGCCGGTGCCTGAGCAGCCCTGGGGCTCGGTCGTGGCGATGGCCGGGCTCAGCATCGGGCTGTACGCGGCGGCGCGCGTTGGCCAGCAAATGGCGGAGCGTGAGTAGCATGGCGTGGCAGACGGTGCTCGGCGTTGTCGAGATTGCGAGGGCAGAATGATTAGTCAGTGGTGGCCGCAGCTCAACCCCCACATCGAGAAGTACGGGTGCCTGTGGATGAGCTATCTGTGGTACGGGAGGAAGTGGGAATGGTGAGAGACTTCCTTATGTCTCACCAGGACGACAAGCTCAACGTTGGATCCCCTGACGAGATGCTCAGGAGGAACCTGGATCAGACAATCACCCAGGCTTTCCTGGAGATCTTCGCAGACCTCCTCACCGCGAACCCCGGAACGTTTGACAAGTGATCCTGAAGTATAGGATATTACTGGACATCACCTCGGAAGGGTGATTTGAAAAAGGCGCTCTCGAATCTAGACCCCTTTGGGGGACGTTTTCTGGCAAGTCTTCTAGCGCCGAGGCTTCCAGATCTTCCGGCGTCCCCCCGAGGGGTCTCTTTTTGGAGGGGCGGTGATGCTCAAGGAATTTGGTTCAGGACATCGACAGGCGTGGGTGTTTGAGCAAGATGGAGATCTAATCTCCATGCACTATTGCGGATACATGCTCACTTTTGAGCAATGGATTGCTCTTCGCGATGGGGTTGATCGTTTTTACCGAACCCTTTCAGACGACCAGGTTGAATTACACAACAACCGCAACGACGACTCTCTTGCCCAAGGAGCGTAAGTTTGAGGGCGTCTGGATCCCTGCTGATCTATGGCTCAGTAAGGACCTGACGATTACAGAGAAATGCCTCTTGAGAGAGATTGAGTCTCTCTCTCAAGAGGGCTACTGCTACGCCTCTAACAAGCATCTCTCTGAGTTCCTCGGGGTTAGCGTGCGTGCCGTTACAGACCTTCTTGGCAAGCTTCAGACCAAGAAACTGATCGAGATCACGGGCCAGAAACGGGGTCGGAAGATCTACCCCAAACGCGCAGAATTTGCGCATAAGGACAGTAATGGTAACAGGAAGATTCTTCCAGTTAAACAGGAAGAATCTTCCGAACCTTCTATACTTGAAAAGTACAAGAACAATACAGTTGGCGAAGCGCCGGTCATCAAGTTTGATTCTGCGCGTTTCACTGACCTCTGGAGGAGCTTCGCTGGCACAGAGTACATACTCATGGGGAAGGAGTACGGATTAGCAAGGAAGGACGCGGAGGAGCTCGGGGGCGTGGACGCTCTACAGCCAGCGATATCTAAGGCATTCGCAAGAACGCTCTTCCCGTTCAGCAAGCGGGAGACCGTGATAACGTACTCCCTCGTTCACTCACAGCTTCCGGCTCTCCTTAACGGCCACGGCAAAGAGGACACTCTCGGGCCGAAGTGCCCTGACTGTGGTTACGAAGGCTACGCAACTATCGGAGGTGGAGAATATGAGTGTAACCGATGCCAGCATGTTTTCAGAACAGTCCAGCGCTGAAGCGGCTATTTTAGCGGCAATGATATGTTCTTCCGAGTGCATCCCAGAGGTCTTGGCGAAGGTTAATGGCAAAGATTTCATCTTTGGCGATCATCCACAAATATTCGAGGCAATCTCTCGGGTGAACGAGCAGGAATTGAAACCAGAAATACCCGTGCTGATGGAGCACGGGGTGCTGGCCTCCAGGGTTATGGAGCTGGAGAACCACTTTGTGTCCACGGTGAACCTGAACTATTACTTGACGAAGGTGGGCAAAGCCTCGGTCCTGCGTGGAGTTCAAGGTAAGATCGATGCGGGCGAAGACTACGGCCTGATCGTGAGCGCTATGCGAGATGGCCTCCAACGTCTTGATGCCGAGAGGAAGCNCGTATCGGTGGGGGATCTTATCAACGAGATTGACACAGATATCAAGACCGGTGGCCATCCAGGGATACCAACCAGCATTCCGGGACTGGATAACTGCACGGGAGGGTTGCAGCCAAGCCACTTCATCGTGATTGGAGCGAGACCGGCTGTTGGGAAGACGGCCCTGGCAATCAATATTTCTGTCAGTGCAATGAGAGCCGGACGCAAGGTGTCATTTTTCTCGCTGGAGATGCCAGCCAAGAGCATCGTCCAAAGAGCTCTGTCTCTCGATGCCGGAGTTCCTGTAGGCAGGCTGATGAGCGATCTCACAAGCGATGAGGAGAAGGCTGACATCCAATCAGCTAAAGACCTCATTTCTGATGGACGCCTGATGATCCATGACGTGGATACAAACATCGAAGCTTTGTGTGAGGACGCGAGGAGAGATGTTCGTGGCGGCGCCGAGCTGTTGGTCCTGGACTACATTAATCTAGTGACCGTGGCTCAGTATCAGCAGCGGTGGGAGAAGGTTTCGGAGATAACCCGGAAGCTGAAGAACTTAGCTATGGAGCTGGAGGTTCCTCTGGTTGGACTGGCTCAGCTGAGCAGGGAGTCGCAAAACGGAGACGGTCCGTCCCTCGCGCACCTTCGAGAGTCCAGCACCATTGAGCAGGATGCAGACCTGGTAGGCCTTCTCTCTCGGGGAATCGGGGAGGAGGAAGCGACGTTGGACGTACAAAAGAATCGCCACGGCGCACCCAGAAAGATTCAGCTTACTTTCAACGCCCAGACAATGAAGTTCTCCGAACGTTGGGGCTGAAGAAAGTTTCAAATTGACACTTGAAAACCTATAACGGCATTCCTATACTGTTACCGGAGGCATGATGGACATTAGTTCAATAGCGGCACAGCTCCGCGATATCGCCCGCCAGCTCGAAGAGGGTCTTGGTGATGGCGAACAAGTTGAAGCGGTCAAGAGGGTCTTTGACGGGACGGTGGTTCCGGAGTCGGCGGCTCCGGGGCATACAGCTCCCCCGGTTCAGCAACAGCGCGAGCAGCTTCAACAGCACCAGCAGTCCGATCCGGACGCACCCAAGCAGATGCCCTGCAAGTTCTGCCAGGCGCCGATCTTCCTGCAGAAGTCCCAGCGCACAGGCAACTGGTACACCACCAACAGTGAGCGCAGGAACGACCTGCACAACTGTCCGAACAGGCAGTCGTCGTAATGGGCGGGCGCGAGTCGAGAAGTTCTAGCGAGCTGGTATCTTTGGCCACCCAGAATAAAAGGTCCGCGGAGATTGTCGCGGAGTTGGTGGCTGAGTATCCGAACGTGCTCAAGACGAAGCTTCTCAAGATATCGTTGGAGCTGTTCCTGGATCTGCCACGGGAAGAGCGCGACCGAATCGTTCTGGGCCGGTGAACAGCGAAAAGATTGATGCCTGACCTGATTGATCAGCTCGACCAGTACCTTCTAGACCGACCCAAGCGTGACCAGAAGCAGCGGTGGTATCCCACCGACATGCTCAAGTGTGGTCGCCAGCTCTTCTACAAGAAGACCAACGAGAAGCCCTCCAACCCGATAGAAGCGGGGGCCTTGTGGAAGATGGAGGCGGGCAACGCTTTGCACGACATGATCGTTGGTTTCCTCCGTGAGGCTATCGATCCAGACGTGGAAGAAGAGGTTGAGTTCCTTGGGCCACTGGACGGTCTTCCCGGTGAAGAGGCGGCCGACCCCGCGGCCCCATGGATAATCTCTGGACGAGTGGACGCAGTCTTCACCCAGAACGGGAAGAAGAAGGCGGCGGAGATCAAGACCAGCTATGGCCAGGGGATCAAAAGGATCCAGCAACTGGGCCAGCCCAAGGAAGACCACCTCGCCCAGACAATCTGCTATCTGGAGCTCACAGACATCGAAGAGATCTGGCTCCTCTATTTCGGAAGAGACAACGGCTACCGGACAGTATTTAAAATCCGCCTGAACGCCCCTGAGAGGCCCGTGTGCGAACACAACGGCGTGGAGACCTACATAGACCAGTCCCTCTATTTCGACTCGCTCATGGCCCGCCTACGGCCCATAGAGGCGATGATCAAGGCGGGGGAGATGCCGGACAGGGACTTCCAGGCAGCGATCGTGAAAGGAGAGGTGAAAGACAAGTTTGTGAGGCAGGGAAAAACCTTCAAGTCTGACTGGCAGTGCAGCTACTGCGACTTCCAGAGCCTGTGCTGGATCGACGAGATGCTGAAGCACGCGGACGGAGACAACAGTGGATCGTTCAGAGCTTAAGAGGCGTCAGCACAACCTTGCAGTAGGCGCGGTAGTGGTCGTTTTGGGTGTGGCCTGGATAAGTGTTTTTGCTTTCCTTATGACCGAGAAAAGTCCGTGGTTTGCTCTTGGGAATGTCGCCTTACTTGTTTACGTCGTGGGGCGTCCCTTGCTGGCCTACTTAACAAAAGGAGAGTGGTGGGACCATCCGCAGTGGCCGGAAATAGAGCGGTGGATAAAGTGAGAGTCTTCACCCTCAACGACATCCAGCGAGCTTACTTTGCGGTGGAGCTGCCTCGGCTCATGTGGGAGCACTTCGAGAGCGATCTCGAAGCGAGAGCCAAGGAGACAAGGACCACTGGAAAACGGTCACAGCTCAACCACTTCAAGGGCCATGTCAGGCAGTTGGTCGAAGACGGAGAGATGGGCTACCAGGGCAGGGAGTTGGAGTGGATCGTTTTGTGCGAGGCCATGCATCGTGGCTGGCCCACAACGAAGGCGATGCTCAAGGACGGGACAGTGGTCGAGGTGCCCGCAGACCCTCACCACGAGGTGGAGAAGAAGGACTTCGGTGTTCTCATAGACATTCTCCACGAGATTGCCTTCGACAACGACGTGATCCTAAAGGAATACAATGACGACAGCACAACGCGAAGCAAGGATGAAGATCCTCCTCCAGCACCAGCAGGGGAAGTGTCCGATAGCGAAGAGCAAGGGAGCCTCGGCGTTTCCGGAGGAACTTCACCACTCACATCTTCACAACCGAGAGATGAACCGCAAGAGGTTCCCGTTGCTTATCGACTCCCTCTGGAATCTGGTGGCGGTGAGCCACAAGTATCATATGGAGAACGGGTCGTGGACCCCGACAGAGAGATGGTCTCTCGCAGAAGCTGATGAACGGGAACGGTTTCTGCAGCGACATCCNGCCATTGCCGGGTATTTGAATCCTTAGTTGGTGCCGGGGGAGTTAATCATGCCTCTACATGACAAAGCGTCCTCTCCCAAGGCCCCCGGCACCTTTTTCCCTGACGATCATTTGAGGATGATNGCAGAGGAGCTCANGAAGTTTCCCAGAGAGATGACCAAGAACAAGCTGCCAGTGGAGGTGATTACTATTCCCTCACAGGCGATTGATCAGGTGGCGCTGCAGCTGGAAGATTTGGCTGCCGAAGTGGAGAATTGTCGTGGTTGAGAAAGTTTGTATGTCATGGCATCACCCATTCGATGATTGCAGCGGAGGTTGAAGAATGCAAAGAGAGCTAGACCAAAAACACAAAGCGTCAGGAACCAAGGAGATGCTCTGCATTTTCGAGGAGTGGTCCAGGGATGACGGCTTGGGCAGCTGCGGGGCACAGGCGACTCACGCAGTCGCTACCAACTCGAATATGGGTACCTGGAGCCATGGCCGCAAGTATCTTTGCGGCGACCATGCGAAGTATGCAGAGGCCAACGGATCCATCGTGGTGGAGCTTTGAGCGTCTGGACTGATAAAGAAGTCCTGATCACTGGCGGGACTGGCTACCTAGGAAGTCATCTCATTGACCACCTCCAGGGCCAAGGCTGTCGAAAGATAGCCGCCTTTGCCAGAGACCCCCACAAGCACGAGGAGTTGGGCAGGAAGTATCCAGAAGTCAGGCAGTGGGTTGGTGACGTGCGAGACAAGGAGCGGTTAGGGCTCGCTATGGAGGATGCTGACATCGTCATCCACGCAGCGGCGATGAAGAGCGTTCAGATCTGCGAGTACAACCCGGCAGACGCTCTCTCAATCAACGTTGAGGGCGCCAAGAACGTTCTCACCTCTGCCTACCACCACAAATGCCGCGTGGTGTTCATCTCCAGCGACAAAGCCTGTGAACCAGCTAACCTATACGGCAAGACAAAAGCACTGGCGGAGCATATCACTCTCGCCTACAACGCTTACAGACCTCTCTACTCTGCAGTTCGATACGGGAATGTGATGGGCTCTACCGGGAGTGTTCTCCCTGTGTTCATGGAAATGATCAAACAGGGGGCGCAAAAGCTACCAGTCACAGACCCTCGTGCCACTCGGTTCTGGGTGGATATGGAGGATGCGATCTATCTGATCGAGGAGGCTCTGCGCCAACCTCCTGGACAGCTGGTTATAGGTGAACATCCATCATTCAGGATGGATGTTCTTGCCCGTGCTTTCGATCATGACTGGGAAACGGTCGGTCTCAAAAAAGGCGAGAAGATGCACGAAACCCTCAGAAGCTCGATAGAGGGTGAAGAGTACACGAGTGACGGAAACTCGTGGTGGTTAAGTGAGGAGGAAATCCGTGGAAAGCTACATACCCTATATCCGGCACTCGCCGGTGACCGACGAGGAAAAGCAATACGTTCTTCGGGCTCTTGATGGCCCGCTAACCAAAGGACTCTACGTAGAGGAGCTTGAACGTCTCTTCTGCGCGAAGTACAGCAAGAAGTATGCGGTGGCCTGTTCTTCTGGCACTGCAGCTCTCCACCTGGCCTATGGGGCGGTAGGGAAGGAGGGCTTTGACATCCCCGTTGTAACATTTCGCTCAACCCTTTCTGCCTATGAGGAGATGTTCTCGAACACCTCTAATCTCATCGAGATTAACCGGGACTCGTGGTGTGCAGTGGGGGATGTGAAGGTGAGCCTTGGCGGGTATGTGCCAACCGGCCGGGTGGTGGTTGAAGATGCCTGTCATGCGTTTGACTCGTTTGGCGTTGGAGATGCCGAGGTGTCTTGCTTTTCGCTTCACGCCATCAAGAACCTCGGTGTGGGTGAGGGCGGGATGTGCATCACCGATAACGAGGGTGCGGCTGATTACATGATAAGGGCCAGGGACCCGGCGTTGTGGAACGGACTGAATTTCAGGATGCCAGAAATGACCGCAGCTCTTGCGGTGGCGAGATTCAACACAACTTACAGGCAGAAGCGCAGGCTCATACGCGAGCGCTACAAGCAAGAGCTGGGTGATGTTGTCCGGTTCCAGGTCGAGAATGGCGGAGAGTGCTGGCACCTATGTATCATTCGTTCAAAGAGGGTCGAGAAGATCAAGAAGACGTTTGAGGAGCGAAGCATTGGATGGCAGAAGCACTATCGTCCGCTTACGGAACTCTTTTCGGAAGCGAATAGGTACTGGAGGGAGTGCCTCTCTATCCCGTTCTTTCCAACCCTAACTACCGAAGAGCAGGACCGAGTGATCAAGGCGGTGCGGGATGCTTGAGCTTGGACCACCGAACACCCTGGAGTTGGAGGAGGTTGCCCGATGGAGAAGGGGCTGTCCCGAGGCGCTAAGAACCTCCGATCTGATCAGCGGACCAGAACAGGTTCTCTGGTTCAAGAACGTTGATCGCAGCCGCCACCGCTATTGGGGCATTTACGGTGGCGTGCATAGCCAACTGATTGCTTTTGGCGGTCTGACCTACATCTCTTGGGAAAACCGATCGGCAGAGATTTCTCTGATTGTGGATCCTGAAATGCGCAGAAAGGGCTGTGGTCGTGACGCGGTGGTTAAGATCGTGAACGAGGGGTTCAATCAAATGAACCTAGAGGTGATCTACGGCGAGGTCTATCACTGCAACAAGGCTCTTCCTTTCTGGGAGAGGGTTATTGAAGATCACGGAGCCGGGCATGCCCGCCTTCCAGATCGCAAGTACTGGAATGGTTTGTACTACGACTCAACCTACTTCTCGATAAGGCGATGATTGATGGCAAACGGTTCTTCAAAATCTGGGCGGGGGTTGCTACTGGCGTTGCTCTTGCTTTGGCCATCGCTGGCATCGTGGTCATCAGAGACTCAACCAACATTCGAGAACAGCTACGAGGGGCTCTTGCAGATAACGCAGCTCTTCAGGGCGAACGAGCTATCGCTCAGGAAAGTGTTGAGCGAGCAGAGCTTGGAGCTGAGTCTGCTCTTGAGCAACTTGGACGAGCGCGATCAGACAGTGATCGACTTGAACTTGAGCTTGCAGACAGAGATCGAGCGATCGGGGAGATTAGCAGACAACGTGACGAGCTTGAGGGCCAATCTAGGCGAGACCGAGAGATCGTTGAGAGACTCGTTGGTGGAACTGGGGACGGCGAAGCGCTCCTTGATGAATATGGACGCCTTACTGATGAAGCAGAAAGAGTCGTTAGAGCGTGCCAAGCGAACGGTTGTGATCAGTAGCCTCATTGTAGGGGTGGCTGGCGCTGCAGCCGGGATCCTTGTAGGGTTCCTCGCGTTTTGAGGAGGCAGGGGCCGTTCCAATCGGCAAATGATGCGTGCTCGAAGAGCTCTGTTCGTTGTCTTGGCGAGCCTTGTGATAAAGGTTCAGTTCCCCGACGTGGTCTCCGCGCCGGAGGTTATACCTGTCGCCTTCCCCGAACCGATGAAAGAGGGGTGGAGACCGCCAGAGATCGATGATGCAGACAGTGAAGTCCTTTACCGAATCGCGGGAGGCGGTGATGTCAATGTTCTCCACAGCAGAATTCTGGAAGTGGTGGCCCAAGTCTTCCAAGAGGCGCCGCAAATCACCGGCACCAACCGCGGACGAGAGTATCAAGTCGCCGGGGAATATCTCCATCGAGACGGTTATGCCATCGACATCGCCACGGGTTGGCGAACAAGCTTTAGGGAGCGAGATCTTGTGGATCTCACCAAACAGATCTCCCGCCACCTTGCGAGTACGGTGGACTGGCGAGTCCGCGTCGTTCTGTATCAGGGACACGCCTGGAAGCCGGACCACCTCCACATTGCCGTTAGAGCCAACGAACGATGGAGAGCAGACGCCCGCTTCCAGTCAAAGCGAGAGTGGGAAGACTGGATCCTCAACTCAAGGTGGTCTCTGAATGGTAAATAGACTCTGGGAATGGTGGCNCGCCCACAAGAGGGACCAGTTGGCGGTGGCCCTGGGGCGTAGTTGTCTGGGCTTTGTTCTGGTTTGGACTGTTGTTGGTGGTGACTAGGTGACAGTCAAGATGGGTGCTCATGCATGGTGGCTGGGGAGATCCCAGCACGGGGTTACCTCCCGTTCCTTTTGAAACACATGAGCACTCTTCTGGACTGTTGCAGTGAACGCTCGCTGAGGAGCGTCGATAGATCGGTCGGCAGCGAGTGGCGGAGTAGGCGAGCGTTCATTGGAGCAGTAGCTCCCGGTCTGCGTATGCAGGCCGAATCTTAAATCAGTGAGGTGGCGATTGCCGAACTAGCGGCGTCGCATCCTTCGAACAGTCTGAACGGAAACGTTCAGGGCCATAGGCCGTGTTCCCCCGAGCGGTTGATATTCGGGGGACCTTGAGGAGGGTGCATTGGAAGCCTACTACACAGTCAAAGACATTACTGACCTATACGGAAGACAGCGCACAGCCATCATGCGAGTGGCGGAGAACTTGGATATCGGTGAGATCAAGAAAGTTCCTGGCGGCAAGGGCCGATTAAACCACCAGCTCGTGTTCACCGAAGCAGAGAAAGAGAAGCTGGCGGAGTTCTGGAATGAAAAATAGAAAACAGAAGGTGTTCAGCTGCCTCTACCTGGCCTATCCGGGGGAGGTGACCACCATGGATATCTGCCACTTCTCCGCAGCACACCGGAGGACAAATGATTAGCCAAAGAGCAGACGGCCTACACGAGCGCTACGAGCCAGACGGATGCTACGTTTGCAGCATAGCGATGATGGCCTACGAGGCCCGGGACCCGAGCGAGCCGATAACACTGAGGGTGATGGCCAACGCATTCGTGGCACTTAACGAATCCAGAGCCCTCTCCTACCGCTACAAGGACTGGTCGAAGAGAGGCTTATTCGTCATGGACGCCGAGAAGGTGGCGCAATACTTCGCACCGGGCGTCACTTACATAGAGTCGATGAATGTGGGCACGAATGACCATACCAGTAAGTCTCTTCACGAGATCTTGTCTGTCCTCCACAGGAGTCATAGGGCCGTAGAGAAGTGGCGGGTAGAGCGCGAGGGTGGAGGTGCGTGGGTCCACTTCACCTACGGTAACTACGACCCGTGGCCGGGCAGCATCACCCGTCGCGATGGAGAACTCGTTGGATTGAGGATTTTCAGGCTGCCATGACAGCCGTGAGTGAGACGGGCAAGTTGGTGGAGCGGTGGCGCTTAGCCATGCGTGCGTACGGGACCAATACTGGGGCCACGGTAATCACTTGTGGCGACGCCCTCGCCGAGCGCTGCCTGAAACTGGAAGAGCTACTGCGTGTAGTTAACGCCAACGCTCGTCAAACCATAGATCGCGCAGAGGTAGCCGAGGAGAAGGCCGCTCAGTTCGCCAGCCAAGCAGCCGAGATGGGTGGCAAGTGGAACGAGTGCGTGACCAGGATAGAGGACATGCACGCCAAGTATGACGGGCAGTGGAGCAAAGCGGACAACAGCAAGAAAGCAACACATGGGGTGGTAGACACCCCAAAGGACAAGGCATAATGACTCGGGTCACTGTTGGCGATTTAACCTCCTTTGCGCCTGATAACACACGCCAGGTAGCTTCCCCGGAGTGCCTGCTTCACAGCAGGGTGGCCCATATATGACGGTTCTCGTATGCGGTGGTCGCAATCACAACGTGCGACCCGAGCGCTTTGACGAGGTGTTGATGAATGATGATATCGAGATGGTCATCAACGGAGGAGCCTCAGGCATTGATGAGTGCGCCCGCAATTGGGCTCTTCAGCGCAGCATTCACTGCGCCACAGTCCCGGCTATGTGGGAGCGGGGGAAGCGGGCTGGCCCTGAACGCAATTCGGCCATGTTAAAGCTCAAACCAGATCTTGTAGTGGCATTTTCAGGTGGAAACGGCACTGCCAACATGATCAATCAGGCAGAGAACGCGGGAGTAGAGGTCAGGCGAGTATGACGCTCGATCAGATCAAGTCTGCCGGTTACACCGAGCAGATGACCAACGCGGTCAAATACAACGAGGACGTTAGAAAGGCCTGGATCAACGTCTGGGTGCGCAATGCCGCTCGCAACTACCACTACATCGAACAGATGTTCGAAGAGCGGAGTCATGACATTGACCAACTGCCCAAGGTCGCAGGAGGGAAGCCTTGCTTGATCCTGGGGTCTGGTCCTTCTCTTGATGAGGCCGCACCGTTCTTGAAGGACTGGGAGGGAGACATCTTTTGCTCCACTTCTCAACTGTCCTTGCTTGAGTATCTAGGGGTTGATCCAACCTATGTGGTCTACATCGATGCGGACCCCACGATGGGCCATCTCGTGACTGACCACTTCAGGGACGGCACCGAGGCAACCCTCCTCACTCATCCACAGATGCCCTTGGAGATCCTCAAGACCTGGGGAGGAGACACCTACTTCTTCAAGATGTTCGACCCGGGTGATGAGTTCTCCACGAAGTACTTGCCACCGATGTATGGCGGGCTGAACATGGAAAAGAAGATCTTTCTTGGGTCATACGTGCTCAACAGTGGGTGTGTCGCGAACGCGATGGTGGCACTGGCTCAGTCACTTCAATACTCCCCGATCTTCCTGTGTGGCTATGACCTTGGCTATCCCAATGAGGTCAGAAGATTCACAAACTACGTGAAGACCGACGGGGAGTGGGTGAGCAACCAGGAGATGCTCCCACCGGACAGGCCGGTGTTCAAGGGCAACAACGGCGTGACCACAGACGAGCTCTCTTGCTTCTACAAGTACTCGTTCATGATCCTATATGGGTTGGGCAATCCCCCGGTTATCTCCTGCTCCAGGGGGATACTGAGCGAGATACCACACGTTCCCATCGAGCAGGTGGCTGAGAAACAGGGCAAGGGATTTGAGGACGTTCTAAGAACGCCCATCGAGAACTATCGACGTGCGAGAGAGTATCTAAAACGAAGGGGGGTGATGATTGTTCGGGCAGCCAACCGAATCGAGACAGCCAATCTCGCAGAGAAGGGGTGGTTCACGCGAATGAAGCTTCGTTATTCCTTCTGGGTGGCAGACGAATTCAGCAGGCGAATAGAGCGTGGCCGACCGTCACGCTACAGGCAGTTCATGAACCTGATAACACGAGGAGGACCCTTTGAAGCAGATAGTCCTGGACATCGGATCGGGAGCGACACTCCCGAGCAACGAAGCGGCAGCGGAGATACTCCAAGCGGTGATAGACCGGCACACGGGGAAGAACAAGGTGGTGCTGAAGCCCCAGCTGTTCAGGGACATTCCGCCGAATGAGCCGCTAAAGCATAGTGTCTTCGAGTATCTGGTAGAGCTCATCGAGCATCACAACGATACTGGCCACAAGATCGAGTACGCGGCGAGCGTGTTCGACATGTATAGCCTCAGTGCCGCTCTGGCGTTCAAGGTCTCTCACATCAAGATAGCTTGCCGCCCTGACCTGTATTGGCTGGCGGGAAAGGTGCCAAGAGAGGTTCCTGTCCACGTGAGCTTCGATGCGAGGGGCGGTTCCCCAATTCGCCGGGGCATTCTTCCGCCAAAGACGGACATTTCCCTGGCTTGTGTTCCTGAGTATCCAGCAGACATGAACGACTACATGGGAGTGGAAGACTTCTCCTCGTCGTACTCCGATCACACCATCGGCCTAGATTTATTCGAATACGCCACAGATGTTTGGGAGAAACACTTCGTGCTCAAGCGAGATGACCCCAACAACCCAGACAGTGGCCCATTTTCCATGATCCCCGAGGACTTGGAGCAGATCCTTTGACCAAGACCATCTCCCTTATGGCGGTGATGGTTGTCGCTGGGGCGATGGCCTTTTCCGTCCATCTCCTNTCCCCTGTTCATGAGTGGTTCCACTCTGGTCAAGCACTCACCGAAGGNATAGCNGTGCTGTCCCAAACCAGCATGACCACAACGGTGGAGAGGTTGACCATCCGCATCATCCTTGCCGGTTACTGGGGCGAGCTCGTCGTGTGGTCCCTATTTGCCCTTATATTAGGCAAGTGGGGCACGTTCTTTGCAGGCTACTGGTATGGCGCGGCGGAGGAGGCTCTCCGTTCCCTCGACTTTCGTGTGCATCTGTTCAACTTCGCATTCAAGGAGTCGGGCAGTGAGGCGGTCGCCCAACAGGTGGTCGACAAGAACCTCTCCAACTTCACGACAGTGGCAGTTATTCTGGGCATCATTCTGCTCGTTCGCTACATAGCCCTAATACGCAAAAAAGCCCTCTCCGAAGAGAGGGCCTGTGTAGATACCAAACAAGAAGGAACGTTGCTCACAGAGCCGCNCAGACCCCTCTGAGAGCGTTTCCGATCCACTCGGTGTACGCTGGTGGGATTGCCTGCGATAGNTCCTCCCGCGTCATCCAGTCGANGCCCATGGCTTCGTGCTGCACATCGAGTGGTATTCGCCACACGCCNACCTCCACCGTGCTTCGCAGGTTTTTTCGGTTGGTTGCCGAGGGAAAGCGCGGGGTTTGCCAATTGTGATCGCACGGAGGCGCGATGAGCCATTCACTCGACTCGAATAATCGGTGTCGTCTGACATCCAGGCCAAACATGGACCCGCATAGTGTGATGGGATCAATCATTGGCGCCCCCGGCACATTCTCGATGACGTGCGGAATGTTGTAGAGCCATGTTCCTATCTGGCGGATGAGGTTTGGGTATCCATCCCCCACGCCGTGGCCTTTCCGCCGGTAGGCGGTGAATGACTGGCAGGGTGGACTGGCATGCACTACGTCGAACCCATCTAGCGGATAAGTCATCGCGTCCGCTTGGTGAAACTCGAATGGGTAGTTGGGCTGTGGGTTGATGTCCACGCCAACAACCTCAAACCCGGCGCGGTGATACCCCATGGAGGCACCNCCAGCGCCGCAGAACAAGTCAAGCAATCGTGGCTTCATACTCTGCCCATGACTCCGCAACACCGTCAGAGGCCAGCCATAGGTCAACCGCTTCCTCCCATAGCTTGTCTGAGAAGAACTCCCCGTTGTGTTGTTTCCACAGCAGGTGAAATCCTTCCAGGATTTGATGCTGAGTGAGGGTTTTCCTGCTGTGGAGGAGGAAGTCTTTGAGTGTTTTTACCATGCTCCCCTCCTGAACCCGTCGCGTAGTGACATCCTGTCCCTGTCGTGTGCAACGAGGCGTTGCTTGGCGGCAAAGTCCATTTCTTCGAACAATTCGTTCTGTTGTTGCGTTGTGTAGCCACACCACCANCAGAAGTGCCAGGAGCGTTCGCGCAGTTTCCCACACGATGAGCATTGCGCGTAATCAAGCTTCGGCATGTTGTTCCTCCGGGACCTCTGTCGTCCCTTCTCCGTGGCAGTAGTCGCAGGGATCTACGATCTCCTCGATCCCTATTCCTATGTCCACTCCTATGACGTACCAACCCTCGCCCTGGCACGTTGGGCAGTCTTCTTCGTGCGTCACTCTCCCCTCAGGATCCATCTGTCTCGCTCCTCTTGAGGCCTGTTGAGCAGTCCCGTGATTGCAGCGATGAGCAACACAGTCTTGCTAACCGTTGGGTATTCAGCCCGAAGGGCATCAACAGCCGCCTTCAGGTCTTTGCTCTTGGTTGCCATCGCAGTGATGTTGCGGAGTTCTGCGTGATCCATCGTTCCCCTCTCCCGGATAGATAGCCAGCCCATACGGGCCGGGATAGCGCGTCCCGGTTCAGAATGCTCCGGGCACGCGCTGTTGCTTATGCGGTCTCGTCTTCGACGATATCGCTGATGTAATGCTCGGCGATCTCGTACCAATTCACCTCAGAGAATGCGGCGTTGAGCATGTCTGAGTAGAGACCTTCGATTTCCGGCATGAGTTCTTCGTGCCATTCTTTGAGCCAGTCGGCCACGCTTCTTGTAGCTGCATCGCGCTTGGTGTCCCACTCGCTTGATGGCGTCGCGTAGCTGTATATTTCGCGAGATTGTTCGGCTATGTAGTCAGAGTCGGCCCACAGTCCGACACACCACGTCTCGTAGTTAGTCCAGCCGTTGTATCCTTCGCTCATCGGTACTCCCTCGCCAGTACTCTGGCTGTCTCCCTGACTGAGTAACCAGCCGGGATTAGTTGCTTCGCCCTTCGCGTGAACCCGTAGTCCTGTGCCATGATGTCGGCATAGACCGACACACCAAACACACGTCGTGCCATCTGTGTTCCGTCCATCAGCTGTCCCACCCGTCGGTTGCGATGGTCGAGTCTGCTTTGTCGGCGTGTATATCGCACATGGATCCATGGCCCTTGCCATCACCTGCGAGACGATGCTGTTTGGCTGATTCGCGCAATTGATCGCGGCAACCCTTTAGCGTGTCTGTCATGTGAACCACACGCGTTTGGTAGCGTCCGATTTCCTTGACCAGTTCTGTCTCTGTCATTTCCCTCTCCCAAAACCCGCCATGTTTGAGGTAATCAACCTCGGCGGTATAGCGC
>JGI25130J35507_1000286_pt1 | contig 16786 bp, 17 predicted proteins | sample ETNvirnome_2_300_FD_35507 | JGI IMG/M metagenome (IMG submission 35507)
GGAGAATAAATGTTTAAGTTAGTGTTAGGTAAGTTGGATGTGGATGTGAAGGTGGTGAAGGATAGGAAGAAGAATCAATATAGTAAGTCGGATATATCGGTGAAGATAAAAATAAAATATGATGATGGATATGTNGATGTNGATGTGGATAAGGGTAAGTTGTGGAAGAAGGTTAGTGATGTGGTTAACCCAACTTCGCTACGCGAAGTTGGGGATTGGGTTAGTGATGGTTTGTGATTGGTTTGGTTTATTAGAATAGTGGTAATGTGGTTAATGGTTTTGGTTATGTGTGGTGGTGGTATATAATTGTGATGGTTAATAATAATAAGATTAGTAAATCATATCTAAACTGTAATAAAATAAAAAATATTAATAAGGTATATAAGGGGTATATGTTATCATATAAATTATTTTTATATGATAATAGCCCGAAACTATTTGGACCCCATTTTCCCACATTGACATTACATTATGTTAAGCAACCATTCAGTTGCTTTTATTGTTAAGGAGAGAAAAGCAGTGGCATTAAACGACAGGCTAGAGAAAGTATTAAGCGACCCCCTGCTATTTATCAGCAGATTAAAGATCATTAATAAGTTAGGGGAACTTCAGTCTCTACGACCTACATCAGAGCAACTGGAAATGTATAAGGCATTAGAGGGAGAACAGGATTGTTTATTTCTGAAGCCAAGACAGATTGGTTCTACTACGTTTGTTTCAGCCTGGTTATTCTATAAGTGGTTCACTGCCAAGGAACCTATTACGATAGCGATACTAAGCCACAAGCTATCTTCAGCGAAACATATATTAGCGATCTATAAGCGTTTCTTCTCTACATTGCCGAAGCCACTACAACGAGAATTATTTATTGAGAATACTACTGAGATGGTATTCGCAGATACGGGTGCCAAGATTATGGCGGTGTCTGCTGAGGGGAAGGGTGGACTTAGATCTTTTACTTGTAGTTACCTGCATATGTCTGAATATGCTTTTGCTCCTAATCCTGAGGAACTTAAGGCTACGGCTATAGGTGCTCTTAATGGCAACAGGCTTATCATAGAATCACTGCGAATCATTATGGTGATGCATTACACCAAGAGGTTATCAAGGCTCAGAGAGGTGAAGGGGCTTGGAACTATAAATTTTTTCCATGGTTTGAGCATCCAAGTTATCAGTCAGATTATCCTGAGGGGTGGAAGAATGATGATCTAGATTTCCAGCGTACACATATGCTCACAAATAATCAGATGTATTGGAGAGCCTGTATGATNCATAGGATAGGCTCAGAGAAATTCAGGAGAGAATATCCTGCTACATTAGAAGAAGCCTTTGCTCAGTCAGGTCGTGCCTACTTCTCTGATGATGATCTCCGTTATGTGGAGACCAAGAACGTGGAGGCTATCAACAATAAGAAATATATCTGGACTGAACCTGATTTCAATACCTCTTATGCTATCGGTGTGGATGTTGCTTCTGGTAGGGGTGGTGACTATTCAGTCATTACTGTTATGGATAAGATTAGTTATCAGCCTGTGGCTATGTTTCGTAGCAATACAACAGTGCCTTGTGACTTGGCTGATAAGATTATTATCTTAGCAACGATGTATAACGAGGCTAAGGTATTGGTGGAGGAAAACAATTGGGGTCTTCCTGTGCTGAACGAATTAAGGAATAGAGGGTATTACAACCTCTGGTCTGACCAGAAGGGTAAGGACTGGATAACGACTACGAAGTCCAAGATCATTTTGTTTGAAGAACTTAAGGCACTACTTAGTGAGGGTGTGATTACACAGCTGGATAGCATTACATACACGGAACTTCGTTCCTATCAGTTGGATGAAAGAGGTCTAGCACCTCGTGTGCCTGACAATTTAGATCACCACGGTGATACTGTTATTGCTCTAGCCCTTGCCTGTCAGTGTCTTAAGCAGGTTCAGCTACATAAGAATGCATATCTACCTGACTGGATCAAAGAGCGTAGGGTACAGAGGGTATTAGATAATTCTTTGGGTCAGAAGGAGAAACGATATTAATTTTACAATTAATACTTCTATACAGTGGATCGTCTTCAGACGATCCATAATAGGGAATCAAGAATAATGGCACTAACACATAGTGAAAAGAACGGCTTTGTCCGTGCTGTGGTTGCAGAACACGAAGCCTTATGGGGTGAGCGTCAGGCTGATATGCGTAAGTATAAGGCTGCGTATATGACGAACTTCTATAAGGAGAGGAATGCATTTGATACACACGGACAGTTGCGTGTTGAGACTTCAGATGCTTATGCTTATATTGAAGGCTTCATTGCAAGTCTGTTCAGTAAGGCACCGTCCGTAGAGATTGGTGCTGACATCCAGGGTAAAGGCAATAAGAAGATGATTAAAGAAATTGCTAATCGTTTCTTATTCGAACAGAGAACGCAGATGGAATTGGCTTCCAGACTGGCTCTGATTTATCCTAATAGTTTTATGAAGCTGTATCCCAGGGACAGCACCAACATACTAGATCGTGTAGGTATCAAGGCACTATCTCCTTGGGAGGTAATCGTTGACCGTGATGCTACTACCTGGGATGAACAGAGATATGTAGGTCATATCTACTATGAGACTGTATCCGGTATGAATCATCGGTTCGGTACCAAGAAGTGGTCACCTATTACCAAGACTAATTATTTTGAAGAGCACGGAGCACCAGCCGATCCTTATGCGGATCAGATGGATAACCTGCCTAATCAATTCTTGTATTGTAAGGTCGTAGAACTTTATGATATGATTAATGGTAAGTTATATTTCTGGACGCCTAACTGGCAGGGTGGTGAGAAACTATTGTCTGAGGATGATATTCCGTTAGAGGATCACAATGATGAGCCTATTGCTCCTATCATACCTTTATATTATTCCCGTGTGCCTGACCAGCCGATGGACGGTATCTCCGCTATGAAGCGGATCTATGATCAGGTATATGAGAAGAATATCTTGCGGTCGTTTTGGGCTAATGCTGTTCGTAGAGATACAAGGCAATACCTCGTTAAAGAGGGTGCAATTGATGAAGAAGCATTGGCTAAGATTACTGCGGGGATAGATGGTGCTATGATTCCTGTAGATGCTGAAACACTTGGTAACATTATTTCGGTGGTGCCATCTGTCCCCATTTCCTCCAACCATAGTTTGTATCTCAACCAGATTGATCAAGATCTGGCTAAGGGATCTGTCATGGCTCCCTTCACTAGAGGTGAGACTACTAAGACTTCAGCGACAGAGATTGCTGCTTTGGCTCAGTATACTGCTAGTGAGATTGGACGACTGGCTAGAGAACGAGATGGTATGATTGAACAGATTGCTGAGAAGTATGTAAGGATTGTTTCCTTGATTGCTGAGGAGAAATCTAAAGAAGTTATTCTATTAGAGGGAACACCTGAGATTGTTACACCTGAGAAGCTACAAGGTAAGTTCAAGTACGCTGCATTGGATCAGGCAAGTACACCAATTGCTGAAAGTATTAGACGACAACAGTTACTGCAATTGGTTCCAGTGCTTACTACNTTGGGTGTTGAGCCTTGGAAGATTAGAGATGAGATCATTAGACTTTATGATCTACCTCGTCAGTTCAGTGAGACACCAGAGGTTCAACAGGAACTNGATCCAAGGGCTGTTGCACAGGGTAAACAGATGCCNAAGGCTAGACCTGATGGTGCACCCTTTTCTACGGAGCCAGTAAGNCCTGAAGAGGAAGTGGCTAAACAGTTTGGGGCTGGACGACGAGGAACTATTCCCTTCCCAATGCCGGGAGACTTTGGTTCAGGAGGTAGGGAATAATGCCTGTATTCGAATTCCGTTGCAAGACTTGCGACAACATAATCGAAACGTTAATTACCAGCTATAAAGATAAGTCACAGTTTAAAGTAGATAACTGTTGCTCTTTGTGTGAAGGAGGCTTTGAAGATGTTGTATCCAAGCCAGCACGAACAGTATCCCTATGGGGAGATGAGACTGGTAAGTATGGTGTCAATGGGATGTATAGTCAGGCGTTAGGTCGCACTGTTACTAACAAGAGAGAAGAAGAAAGGATCTGTAGGAAGATGGGTTATGTCAACACTAATGATCTTCCTGAGGACTTTGTAGATAGTAAGATACAATCTCAGCTAGCAGAAGATGCTAAGTATGAGAAGTTAAATAATGCATACAAGAAGAAAGTGGTTGAATACGGTTCTACCTATGGTGGAACTATGAGGGCAATTACAGAAGTCTTGCCTGCTAAAGAAATGCTTAAAGAGGCTGATCAAAGGGAGGCAAAAACATAATGGCATTAGAAGTACGAATAGAAGAAGACGAACTGGCACCTGAAGTGCTGGAAGGTATGGAACAAACAGCAGTTGCTGAGGATGAACTAGTTGGTGAATTCCAACCGAGGGGTAACTTTACGAGGAAACCTCTTAATGCATTGGTGGTTCAGACTAAGAAAGGTCAACCGCTATATGGGTTGAAAGCAGACTATCCTGACTTCCCAACGGATCAAACGGAGCTACCGATTGAATTCGTTCGGATCCTGCTTATGTTCAAGCAGAGCATCGATGATGCTATTGTGGAAGATATACTTGATGAAGAGGATACATTTACCTTGGAAGAGATTACTGATGATTCCAGTCTAAAGCTTTTGGCTGGTAAGTTGGGTAAGGTNTTCCGTAATAGTAAATTTAAGAAGTTTCTTGCAACCCCTGATGAAGAGGTTGTGGAACTAAGTGATGCTGAGGTTTCACTTGATGATGAGAGAACGCCGTTACCAGAAGGTAGTGACGAAACAATTGAAGACTTATTTTTAGAGAGGGTTTAATATAATGAGCGAAGCAGTAGAGACTGTCCAACAGGACACCACCTCCGATGCACCTGATACTACGGTAGAGGCTGTTGAAGAGGTTACCAAGGGGAATACCCCAGTAGAACAACAGGATGCCGTGGAGGACCCTTCAGAGGNTCCTAAAGTAATAACGGATAAGTTCCTTGAGAACTTTAGTTTAGATGATTTGCTTGGTGCAGATTTTTCTAATGACGATATAATGAATACTACGCATAGGGATCTTCCTAACTATCAGGAAGTACTTAAGCATCTACCAGAGAATGGTAGGAAATTAATTTCTAACCTCAGAGCAATGACTACCCGTAAGACACAGGAAGTTGCTGAGATCAAGAAGCAGTTAGAACAAGAGAGAGAACAACTTAGACTAGAACAACAGGCTCTGTATAACGGTAAGTTTGCTGAGGATGTTAAAGAACTTGCTAAGGATCCTGAAGTACCNCACGATGTATTTACTGATGATGGTATCAACAACAAGATCAAGCAAGAGGCTGCTAAGATGTTTCAGCAGATGATGCAACCAGTTCAGGAGGATATGTATCTTAAGCANCGGCAGATGTCGTTAGATAATTTTAAGAGAGATAACCCAGATCTTACAACGCCGACAGTTCGGGTTGAGGTTGCTAAGTTGCTGAGGGATAGACCAGAACTTAAATTGGAGGATGCCTACTATATAACCAAGGCTAAGATGGATCGTGAGACATTGACTAAATTACAAGGTGAACAGATCGTTAAGAAGGAACGAGCCAATGAGGCTTGGAATAAAACCTCTAACGGTACTGCTGGTAAGGTCAATGGTAATCCTCAGTTCAGAGATGCTTGGGAAGCGTATCAGTGGCATAAAGCAAATGGCACGAAGTAAAAAAAAGAATTGGATTCGGAAGGCTACACAGTCTATAAAGCAGAGGGGAACTAGTGGTGTTTGCACCGGTAAGAAGTATGGTTCCCAGTCCTGTCCGAAAGGAAGTAAAAGGTATAATCTTGCCAAGACCTTTAAGAAAATGGCAAGACAGAGGAGAGGTAAATGAAAGAATATACATACATCTTTAGTTTAGAACATCCAGTTAAAGGTAGTTTACCTCCTAAGAATTTTACAAATTATACATNTTTAGATGGGGCAACTTTTCCCGCCCTGTATGTGGACCCACCTGTACAAGTGGATAACCGCNATATATTCTGGGGAAGAACAGAAGAAGCAGAACCCACTGGAGCAAACGGTGGACAATTCTACGGAACTGAAGAAGTAACATTCGTCATTGACGATATAGCAAACAAATATATAAAGGATTAAAATCATATGGCTATTTCAAATGAACTATTATCCTCAACTTTGTTTAGTATCAGAGACGGCGAGGTTGACGAACTTTTCCAGAAGGTTGCGTTTTTAGATCACTGTAAACGTGCAGGCGGACTTGAATTTGAGGATGGCGGGATTAAGCTCCAGCGACCTCTAGCGATTGCCGAGCACAGTTCTATTACAAGTCTACCTACTGGATATGAGCCAGTTAGCCTAGCAGTTAACGATGTTATGCAACCGGCGATTTATGACTGGGCGGATTTCGCCGCACCTATCGTAATCACCAAAAAGGAAGAACTGGAAAATCAGGGCGAGAAAGCAATCGTGAAAATTGTTGAGGCACGAATGCGCTCTGTTATGGGTATGCTTAGGCGGGAATTGAATCTTCAGTTTCTGGCTGGTACATCTACGGTTCTTACAGGGCTTAACAGTCTTAACGGCGTACCTGCTGCNGCAACTACCGGCTTCCTAGAAGAAGGTCTACCTGCGGCTGCTACACAGACTAATACCATTGGAGGTATTCAGAAATCAGTTGTTAACGTTGTCGGTTGGTATAACCAGATCGGTGACGCTGCTGGTTCCTTTAACACCAACGGTCTTGCATCAATGAACAGTCTTTGGACTACGACTAATAGTCGTGCTCCTATGGGACAGGTTGATGCGGTTATTATGTCTGAGGCAGGGTTCGCTAACTACAAACGAGCACTATTTGCTAACGAGCGATATGTCGACGAGAAGTCTTTGGACGGCGGTCGTATGTCTCTGCTCTATGCTGGTGCTCCTTGTGAGGCTGATATTGCTATGCCAGATGCTACTGTTAACGGTGTCGGACAAGCGGCTACTGCTTACTTCCTGAACTTTGATGGAATCAAGTTAGTGATGCATCCAGACGCTGATTTTGCAGTATCTGACTTTGAACATATCTCTGGAACTACAGCCCGTGCGGCTACCCTCTATTGGAAGGGTCAGTTGATTGCGGATCACTTAGGTTCTCAGGGATTACTATTTGACGGGGAGGCTTGGTAATATGTCTAGATCAGGATTAAGTTATTTAGAGAAGACTTCACAGGATGTGTTCGGCAATACAATCGATATTCCGACAGCATTGGATCGTCGCACGGTACAGCGTTTTCACTGTAACGGGGCGGTTTCTGCTGGCGATTTTGTTTGTCTTGACTTAGCACAGGCTGATTCTGCACGCGCCATTACGGTTGTTGTAGCAGGTATTATAGCATTAGGTAATGCGCTGACTGTTGGGGTTGCACTTGAAGATGGAACTGCTGGGACACAGATTGATGTCTGTACCCGTGGTTATGTTGAGAATGCGGCTGTGGCTACTGGTACTGCGGCGGGAACNCCGATAGTAACAGCTGTTGGTGTGCCAGGACGAGCACGGGCTTACGTTGCTGCGGATATCGCACCAGCGTCAGGTGTTGTGTTGACACTGGCTGCTGGTAATGTTGCCGATGTCTATCTCTTTGGTATCGCAAGCGATTCATAAATTATTAGAATTGCTGAGGGTGTCCAGTTGTTTTAAAGACATTTTGGACTGGACACCCTCTCTTTTTTTTGAAGTTTATCTTTACAATTTCTCTGCTAAAGCAGTTAGTATAAATGTAGGTGTTAAACAGACGACCATATAGGAATTGGAAATATGAACCTAAAAGAACTGAGGAATAAAGTAAAGAACATAACAGATTACAATCCAGAAATCCAAACATACTTGGATGATCTGGATGCTTTAATTAACGATGCCTACAATCAGTTATATCTGAGCAAGAGATGGAACTTTGGTAGGAAGACTGAATTCCTAAACATCTATCCAGATATTGCTCCTGAAGTTCCACATGGTGGTGGAGCAGCAGTTCCTAATCTGAATGTATTAGATGGACGAAGAGACTGTACNTTCAGTGCTGTAGTCTCTGAATTGTTAGAAGATCCTAGAATTTGGGAAGGACAGATAATTGAAATTCAAGGAAGAGAATATACTATAGAGACAGTAGCAGATACTGGTGTTGGAATTAGAACAGTAGAACCTCTCAGATGTACAACTACTTCTGATGATCTTACTTGGAAGTTGAAGCATAGGTTCTATCATCTTCCCCCAGATGCTATAGAGATATTAGGGCTGTGTCATAGAGATGCACCAGTCCCAGCAAAGAATCCACTGTGGGGAAAGAAGATTGGATTAGTTGCTAGACGAGATGAAGAATTAAATTTAAGAGAAGACTATACTGCTGAATTCAGTGAGGCTTATGTATTAGTTCCTCCAATAGATATCCCTGCTGGAATGAAGTGGGGAACACCAGTTATTACTGCAGTAGGTCCTCCGCCTACTACTACGCCGTTCTTAGCAAATACTAAATGGGAATTTACTTGGGCATTTGAGATTGGAGGAATTATAGGTCCTCTCTCAGATCCTCATACAGTTGATATTGGAAACGTAGAAGATAATACAAGTCCAGTAGTTACACTACATTTTGAGACTTGGGATGATAGACCTGTCAGGGCTAAGACATATGATCCTGCTGTTGATATCTATCAGAATGATTTTGAAGGAATGAAGAAAGTAGTATTCTATAATTCAAATTATGATCATGCTACTGGTACTAGAAAAGGACTTCCTTGTTGGAGACAAGTAGGTAGTGGAGCTGCAACTGCAAGTAGGAACGACTGGCTACCTATGACTGCTACAGATGAAGAAAGTAGTGTAGTCCTTAATGGTCTATTCAATGTTCATGTCGGTGCTCCTAGATACCAAGAATGGGATGGACAGCATCTAAGAATTAGACCTTATCCCAGACCTCAAGGGTTTGAGAAAGAATATGCTGCTGCTGCAGCAGTCGTCCCTTCGATGACATACTTGAACCGAAGAAAGTTCAGACAATACGAACTAAGATATCAGCGTAAGCCTTATCGGCTCTGTAGCAGTACAGATAGTCCAGAGATGCCATACGAATTTCATCAGCTTATAGTATATAAAGTATTGCATGAATGCTTTGTCAAAGGTGGCAACGCAGCAATGGCTGGTATGTATGATAAGAAAATGTTTGACGCAATTAAGATTCTTGAGAGGCGTTATGTTGATAGAGCAGATACTTTCTGGCAAAGGGGTCAGTTCGGAATGGAACGCCGTGGTATCGTCTATGACTATAATTCTCTCAGGAAGATTAATTAATGAAGACGAAGACTACAGAAGAAAGACTGGCAGGTGGGGTTGATCAGAGATGGAAGGCTCAGAATAATCTAGCATCTGATATTCAGAATATGCGGGTTGAAGATGTAGGTCTTGGCTGGAAGAACGACAGAGGCTGGGAAAACGTAATACCTGTTCAAGATGCTATGAGCATCATATTTACTGATGAGCAATTGCTTAATGTGAAGGAGCCGACAAGGTTCCTTAAAATTTGGTCTAGACACGGTGGATCAGAAGTCTACTATCTTTATGAAAGAAATGGTATATTGCATTATCACTTTGGTAATGCAGGTACTGCTGACCGAGAAGTTATATTAGAAAGCGGTAGGAATATACCTAAGGCTGATGATCCCGGTACACAGTTAACACCGTTTGGTAGGTTTGCTTTAATTCAGAATGGTTATCAAGCACCGTTCAAGTTCTGGGGTAGATATCTCCAGTCACCGTTTGGTTATACGATGCGTCCTAATCCTCCAATAGTTTATGATGTAAACTTAGATCAGATAGATACACCTCAAGATTTAGAATCAGGACAAGGAGAATATGTCACTGCCTGGAGATCAATTGGATTAGGTAATGACGATGCTGGAGACTGGAACCACTATAGATACAAGGTTAGTTTCGTTTCAGACACAGGATCTGAAAGTCCTTTAAGTGATCCGATGGGTACTACTTGGAAGGTAGACGGGGACACCCAAGACAATTACAAAGTAGGTATTATCTTAGATGATATTCCTGTAGGTGATAATAATGTTGTTGCTCGTAGGATTTATAGAACAAAGAACTTAGAGAACAATGCTGCAGAGCAGTACTACTTTGTTAAGCAACTGAACGATAATACTACTAAGACTTATGTAGATATTATTCCAGATAGTTTAATGTTAGAGACGGCTCCTGCACTGACTGATAGTATATTAATCAATCAGTCGTTCAAGTATGCTGCTACATATAATGGTTGCATATGGGTTGCTGGAGGTGATGACTTCAGTACAAGCATTAGATATAGTAATAGACACCTTCCAGAACAGTTTGATTCATTCAGATTCTTTGATGTAGGGATGAGACAAGGTGGTGAGATAACTGCGCTTGTCCCTTATAGTAATTCCTTATTGGTATTCCGAGCGGGATCCATAGAAGTTATCTCAGCCATCTCCGATGATACATATACGATTGGTACCTTGGATAGTGATATTGGAACAAGGGCAACGAATACTATTAAAGAAGTTCCCGGTGTTGGATTATTTTTTCTAACAAAAGATGGTGTGTATGCAATCCAAGGTGGACAGTCTGGTGCTGGCTTAGTAACCGCTAAAGTAGAATCTGTTAGTGCAGGTTTGTATGGAGAATGGAAACGACTAAGTGAAGGAAGTTTAGCAAGAGCAACAGCCTGTTATAGTACAAGAGAGAAAGAATACTGGGTACATTATCCTTGTGATGGTGAGAGCGAGAATACTAGAGGTGCTGTATTCCATAGAGATGTACAGCAGTGGAGCCTAAGGAATTTATCTGATGGTGTATCAGTTACTTCACATGCAGGGACTAATACAAATTATCAAATGGCATTTACTTGTTTAGATGCAGATCCTGAAGGCTGGATAGTAATAGGAACTTATCCTGACTATCCTTATTCTGCTGCAACGACAGTGCCTGATAATGCATTGACATTCTTTCCTGGCTTTGATCTACAAGTCTGGTCTGCTAATTGTGGATGGGGTATAACAGGTAGGTGGTCAGCGTCTGGTGACAATACGGTTACATACAATTTATTTGATCAGGCTAAGGGTGTGAATGAAACAAAGTATGTAAGTACTTGGGATGACTTTGGTGATGACAGTATTAAGAAGCGTATACATTCAGTAGAAATAGAAATGGTATCACAGGGATATAATGATCTGGTGATGTCATATGCTGCTGACTACACGTTCGATACTACAGCTGGTGGTACTGCTGCTCCTATGATTGTAGAGAAGTATTATACAACAGCATCAGAACCAGTGTGGACTATAACAGGTGGCACAGATGTAAAGAACCTAGCAACCTGGGGAGAGAACTGGTCTAATGGACAGTTGTGCAGGGTTAGGTTTGATGTTCATACTGGTTTAGTATCTCACTTCCAGTGGGGAATCGCTGGTCGGAATCCATTTCACATTATCTCCTATAACGTAGAATACAGTTCATCTGACCAGAAGGTGATAACAAGGAGGGGTGGCAGTGGCTCGTAGCTGGACTAAAGAATGTTTTAAGGACGGTGATCAGTTCAAGGCAGATCATTTTAATCGTGATGCTGATGGTATTGCGCAGCAGTTTAACGGTCAGTTAGACCAGAATAATATGCCGTTAGAAAGTGCACATTCAGAACAGATGAAAGATCCTGTTAGGACGGACAATGCGTTTGGCGTGAATACGGTTAGTAGTTATATGCCTACACAGTCATATCATTATGCACAGTGGAGAATTACGAATACGAATACTACAGAATACAATGTTGATCCAGCAGCTATCTACGCTACGAAATGGACAACAGATAGTTGGGAGGCTTTCTGGAACTTGTTTGATTACAGTATAGTTACGCAAGGAGCACGAATTAGATTTGAATCTAAGGAAGGAATGATTATTGGTGGTGTAACAATTAATGTAGAGCAAAGAACTGGTAGAGCATCAGGCGGACAGGATCCGGCATGGACTAAGAATACTTCAGCCTATGATGCTATGGAGATTGGTATCTTCTGTAATGGTGTGTTGATAGGAAGAAGCGGAAAGATCTATACTGGAGCGTATTGTTTAGATGTTCCGTTCAGTACACCAATTGGTACAGAATACACAGAGATAGTAGTGAAGTGGTTTAGGGAACAAGAATCATTTATTGATGGAGATCCTTGGACGACACTAGTAGTTGATCACGGTTTATATTTCTATATGTCTGGTATGCTACTGTGGGCGAGGAACCAGTACAGATGAGCAATAATTTAATATACACGAATGGACAGGCTGGGCAACCATCTAATAATAATAGTGAGGCTGATGGTTTTTTCAATAGTTTGGCGACTGATAGTGGACAGATAGATCAAAGTAATACTAGAACTGAATGGGTATCTACTAAACATATTAACTGGGAAGATAAACCGTTAGTTAAGGTATGGGCACATAGAGACAATACTACTGCTGCTTGGGCTAACTATAATGGTACAACCTTTGCAACAGTGACGCACGGTAATAATGGTAGTACAGAACTTACCTTTGCTGCTTATACATTCCGTGTTGGTGATGTATTCAGATATCATTTTAACTTTAGAACTAATCCTTCTAACAATGATCTTGCTGCAAACAAAGGTCTGGATTATTTTTGGGTCAAGGCACAGTTACAGTTAGATACTGGAGCCGGTGCAACTTGGACTGACATAGGATTTGATACAAGGAATTCATTTGGTACACATAGGGCTGCTGCTGGTAGTGACTATCCGTGTGCTGGTTATAGAATGTATGGTCTGACATTCATATACATACCCAATAATACTGGTGATCTAACAGGTATGAGGGTACAGGTTCGCACAGAGCATGCTACTATGAATCTTAATATGGAGAATTGGAACGAGCAATTAAAGGTGGTAGGTGCATAATGCCTTATGTTAAACAACACGCTATAACAACAGGACAACCAGCACAGGCTAGTGAGGTTAATGAGAACTTTGAAGATGCTAGACGCTATATTAATAAGGATATTGTTCAGGCTGATTTGGCTAATGAAAGTATAGATTATCCAGAGATCGTAAGAGGCGAGAGGAATGCAGGTACAGGACAGCATCAGTTCACTTGTGGAAATTCTGCTGGTATCTTTTTGGATAGAACTACAAGGAATATTAATGCCTTCACAAGATATACTAAGAAAGAAATTACACCGTTATGGAACGACCAACAAAATGCGGCAGTGACGCCGACAACTAGTTTACCTTTATCTCAGACACTATCGTTACCAGATACTGCATTTGATTTTGAATTAGAACAGAGAGCATTGGTAACTTTCAGAACTTGGATAGAGGTGTATATTCCAGAGACACCCTGTAATGACCCTGAAGACAATGCAACTATCTGTGAACATAGATACACAACTTATTTCTATATATCTTCAAATGGTGGCGAGACGACCTGGGCAGATACATCTAAGGGTAGGTTCTTTGACTATGGTGTATTCTCAGGAGGCGGAGGCGGAGGTGGTCCCAGTAGTTGGGCAGGTCCTCCTAGTCAAGATCCAATGAAGACTATTGCAGATACTGGATGGGCTAGCAACATTCCGTGGTCAGCATATAATAGATTTTATTGTATAACTAAATCATTGTTATTGACTGCTGGGAATCACAAGTTAGGTGTGGTCTATGATGCACATCACGACGTTGGTTACTGTTGGGCAAGTAATAGCACGTTGGAAGTTGAATATATTGGTGCTAACATTACTTAGTTTACAAAGAGGATATTAATATGGCAAGAGATTATTACAGCGAATATACTAAGACAGATCGTAAGGATCGGCTTAGAGGTGGTGCATCAGGTGCTATNGAAGGTGCACAGACTGGTGCGCTTGTAGGTTCTGTTGTACCCTATGTTGGAACAGCGGTAGGTGCAGGCATTGGTGCTGGCATTGGTGGTTTGGCTGGTGCAACAGGTGCAACAAAGTATATGTCGCCTTATGAAGAAGAGAACCTTAAAAGGTTAACAGATCTAGAAACACGAATGGAACAAGGACAATTAGGTTTATCTGAAGAAGAGAAGATGTTGTTATATGGTTCAGCNGAAGATAGAGAACGACAAGCAAGAGAACAAGCAAGACTATTACAACAGTCTCAGTTAGCCTCAGCCTANCAAGGTGCTGGTACTGCTGCAGCAGAATTGGCGCAGGCAGAAGAACTACAGGTTGATGCAATGAGAAAGACTGGGTTGAAAGTTGCAGAACTAGATATCCAAAGGGCAGAGCAAGAGGAATCAGAATACTGGGGTAGACTGGCTACTATGTCTCAGCGAGAGGCTATGGAGCAGGAACGAAAGAAAGAAGATAATGCTCAGGTGCTTAAGGATATGAATGAATTCATGACAAGTGAGATTACTACTAGTGGTGTAATAGATGATAGACTTAAGAACTTTGCGNCGCAAATGGCTAAGCGATATGATACAAGTGAGGATGACTTGAATTCGGCTATAGACACATTAGGTAAGAACCCGGAACTAATGTATTTGTTAGTACAGGCGGGAGGTTAGACAATGGCAGTTTTAACAGCAATTGATCCTATTGCAGGGATCTATAGTATCTCATATGAGGATCCTTCGTTTGATCCTAATGAGGCTAAGATAGGAGAAGGAACTACTGGTAAGAGGTATGCTTCATCTTATATGGGTGCACGATCTAGATGGTGGGATCTATCTTGGAAGCAGGCAGAATTAGAACAGGCAGGAATTGAGCGTCTTAATAAAAGGGTTCATAATGAGATATTAAATCTTCAGGACGCTAGAGCAAATATTATTCAAGGTATTCCACAGAGATATGACAGTATGTGGAAGCATAATAATACACAGGAACAGAAGAGGCTGGAATGGAATGCTTCGTCTGGTGATATGAAAAGTACTACAGTTACAGATAGACCTGCACGAGCAGCCTTGGTAGGTGATAGGGCTAAGGGAAGTTGGTGGGTNAAGACTGATGTACAGAAATATATTGAAGGAGCGGATAACCCTGATCAAACTGCTGGTCTGCTTGATGTGGGCAGGCAAGATGGTACACTGGGTAGAGATGAACAGTCACAGGATCAGACATCATACTTTGCTGTACAGATGCAGATTCAAGATCTGGCTAATAGCAAATTGGATNCTGGTGCTTCCAACGCAGATGCTTGGGCAGATGCTGAAAANGAAACCTTGGCAGCATATGATGCATCAGCGACAGGTAAAGATGTAGTAGCAAGATATCGTAAGATACAGGCAATTGTTGAGAGAGACTATGGTCCTCAGCGAACTACAACTTGGTCAACTAAGACTGGTAGACGAGAACTGGAACCTTATCAAAGAACAGCAGATATCTTAGGTATTAACCCATACGACGAACTTCTCACTGTCNGGCAGTTGGATGAGGAGATTGCTGCTAAGGAAGCAGAACTTCAGCCTGATATAGATCTTATTGGTAGAGCAAGACAGGTTCAAAGTGAGAAGTTTGGTCCAAGTTTAACTGGTGCATTGTTTGGTGGACAAAGAAATAGAATGCCGTTTGAGCAGAACTATGGTGTAAGATCTTCGGCAGCTATTGCTCCTAATAGACTAAGAGCAGCACAGGCTTTAGAGACTTACTTTAGAGGTGGCGGAACTATGGATGAACTGCGAGATATGGGTGTTATGAAAACCCCATGGGGTGATAGACCATCTACTTCAGATACTACGGTAGGTATACCCGAGCAACGCCAGAGCCTGGAGGTCGAGGTGAACCCTGGTTTCTTTGATGACTGGCAGGAATCGGCTCCGGTTGAAGGTGCAGTTATGGAAGAAGGAGAAGCTGTTGCTGCTCCAGTCTATGGCGCTCCGAGCTATAGCTCTCCAGTTGTTAAAACAAGTGAAGGTAGTGAATGGTCCTACAAGAAAGAAGATGGAGCATGGTACACACAGAAAGATGGCTGGGCTGAAGATAAATGGGTGTCTCTAGCTCCGGAGCAGTATAGNTCTACACGCGTGACGCTNGACGCACAATTTCCAGATATGAGGTGGAAAGGTGAGCAACAGGTTTCAACAGAACCAGCACCGTCAGATGTAGAGGTAGCACCGTCAGATGTAGAGGTAGCACCGGTAGCTGCAGCGCCAAAGCCAGAAGCAGCACCAGTAAGAGATCCTGTGGTAGCTGAGCCGGTATCGAGGCAATCGCCTGCAGGGTATGAAAGTTTCAAGAGGCGTTTTGAAGAAGAGAATGAAAGACAAAGGTTCGGAGACGAAATCGAAGCATTAGAGCCAACTATTCATAAGCCTCCGGGACCAACAGTACCGACCCCGGAACCGGAAGAGGAAGCAGAGGGTGCTGAAGAGGTAGAGGAATCTCGTATCAAGAAAGCATTAAAAGAAATGGAAAAGGCTACTGAAGGTATACCAGATGTATTAGGTAGAGGTTCACCTACATTGAATCAGCATCGTGGTAACCTATTGGCTGGATTTACTGGAGCAACAAAACTATTAGAGAAGCCTGCTAAATTAGATAGGATGACTGCTAATGCTGATGCTGGTTCTCCACAAGAATATGCTAGGGCTGTTATAGATGCAGAGACTGAGAAGGCACCTGATCAAAGATCTACGCTGGAAGAAATAGTTTCTAATGTAGCACAACAGTACAACGGTATGGGTGATATCCCAGGTAGAGATGCAGCGTTAGAATATACTATAGCATTATATAAGTTGTTCCTTGATAGTCCTATGCTAACGAA
>JGI25130J35507_1000296_pt1 | contig 16539 bp, 15 predicted proteins | sample ETNvirnome_2_300_FD_35507 | JGI IMG/M metagenome (IMG submission 35507)
CTTATTGATCGAAACGTACACCGTTTATATACCGCCAAGCTTTCAAGGCGGTAGCCCTAAATCAGTGATAGCATTTCGACGCTGAGGCCAAGCCCTATATAACAGGCCTTATACAGTGCGCTTTTTTACCGAGGAAGTTTACCCTGAGGTGGTTATGTCATCCCCCACGCTGCTCAACCGCTTAACGTTTCGACAGCTACAAGTGTTTCAGGCAGTGCATCAACAACGCTCCTATTCACGGGCCGCCGAGCAGCTCGGCCTGACACAACCAGCCGTGAGCGCGCAGATTCGACAGCTTGAGCAAGCGTTGGGGCAGCCTCTCTTTAAGTATGCGGGGAAAACTCTCCACGTGCTGCCAACGGCCGATACACTGGCCCTCTCTACGCGGGAAATCTTTGGTCAGCTGTCGCGGCTGCAAATGAGCCTTTCAGACATTAACGGCAANATCAGCGGCAAGTTGAACGTCGCTGCCGTCTCCTCCGCGCAGTATGTCGTGCCCTATGTGCTGGCTAAATTTCGCGCACGATACCCGGATGTTCAGTTGCGTTTAAAGGTGTGTAACCGCAGCCAAGCACTTGAGCGGCTGGCCGAACAACAAGACGACGTGGTGATCATGGCCATGGTGCCAGAAGACGACGGCTTGGTGGTTATGCCAATTCTTGAAAACGAGCTTGTGGCGGTAGTGTGGCCAGAACATCCTCTGCTAAGTATGCCCAATCCAACGCTGACGGATTTCGCACGCCATTTCGTACTAATGCGCGAACCAGGATCAGGGGTGCGCAGTGCCTTCGAGCAGCTCGCCGTGGATCAGGAAGTGGGGCTGGCCCACCGTATCGAGCTGGGCACCAACGAAGCTATCAAACAAGGAGTCATGGCTCACCTGGGCGTCGCCGTGTTGCCCCGCTTAGCCGTACAGCGCGAGCTCGAACAGGGGTTGCTAGCTACCCTGGAACTGCCCAACTTCCCCATTCGCCGCGCTTGGTGCACGGTGTATCGCCGAGACCACTTTCCCACTCCGGTAGCAGAGCTCTTCCTGCGTTTTGTGCGTGAGCATCTGAGCGAGTTCCAGCGCCACTTCCAAGCGACTGGCAGCCCGCTTCCTAGCCATGGAGTTTCCTGCTTACCCGCCCTGTCACTGGAATAGGATCACTAGCGGTTCTACGGTGTCTTGTTGATTGCCAAATATGTTACATTATTTACAACCTACGTATCAGTTAGCGTTACTCAGGGCATGGTAAACAGTTGCATCGCGGCCACATTTTGCACGTATATTTTTCGTGATGCGTCGCTCGGATTTTCTGCTTACCAGCCGCACAGTAGAGAGGCTCTCTCCTATGAGCAACACCCCTTCCCAGCGCGTGCCCAGCGGCGAAAAATTCCGTAACGAACATGGCATGACGGTGATTAAAGATGGCATGAAGCAGCGCAAAGCGCAGGCAGATGCCCCTTCACTTGAGCGCAAGCCAAAGTGGCTGCGCGCGCAAATTCCCGGCGGCGAGCGTTTTGAGGCCGTTAAGAAAAACGTGGCGACGCACCGGCTCAGCACCGTTTGCGCTGAATCCCATTGTCCTAACATGGGTGAATGCTGGAGCAATGGTACCGCCACCATTATGTTGATGGGCTCAGTATGTACCCGCGCTTGCCGCTTCTGTGCGGTTGATACTGGCAACCCTAAAGGTTGGCTGGATCACGAAGAGCCGGAAAATACCGCCAAATCCGTCGAGCTAATGGGTCTTCGCTATATCGTGCTGACCTCAGTAGACCGTGACGATCTAGACGATGGTGGCGCCACCCACTACGCCAACTGTATTCGCGCCATTAAAGCGCGCACGCCGGAGGTGGTTGTTGAGGCGTTAACGCCTGATTTTGATGGCGATAAAGCCGCTATTGAGCGCGTGGTCGATTCAGGGCTTGAGGTGTTTGCGCAAAACGTTGAGACCGTTGAGCGGCTGACCAGCAAAGTGCGCGACCCTCGCGCTGGCTACCGCAAAACGCTCGACGTATTGGCCCACGCCAAGCAGTATCGCCCCGACATCATCACCAAAACCAGCTTGATGCTGGGGCTGGGAGAAACGGACGAAGAGATCCTGCAAACCTTCGACGATTTGCGTGAGATTGGTGTCGATATCGTGACGTTAGGCCAATACCTGCGCCCAACCAAAAACCACTTGGCCGTGGAGCGCTGGGTAAGCCCAGAAGAGTTCGAGCGCTATCGCGTACTAGGCCTTGAGAAAGGCTTTATGGAAGTGCCATCCGGCCCGCTGGTACGCTCTAGCTACCGGGCAGACCGCGTGTTCGAAAAGAACAACTTGGGTCTTGCCGCTCCTGCGGCCATTCCAGGTCAAGAGCCGGACAGCAACCGCATCCCCGCCTTCAACGTCGGCTAACTCGCCGCGGACTGCCTGCATACAGCGCTCTGCAGGCAGTCTTCGTTACTCAGGCACCACCAAGGTACGCTTCAGTCGCGCGGCCAACGCCTGCGCAAGCCGTTCGCCAACGTCTTTACCATTAGTCCCGTCTTGTCCATGAGAGAGATCGACCAANTCGGCAAGACNAGTGACCTGCATACCCGCGTAGCCACAAGGATTGATACGCGCAAACGGCGACAGGTCGCCGTCGACGTTCAGCGCGACGCCATGGTAGCTGGCCCCACGACGAATACGCAGGCCGAGCGAGGCGATTTTGGCCTCCCCCATGGCCGTTTCTACGTAAACCCCCGGCGCATCGGGCTTGGCCCAGCCGCGCACTCCATACGCGTCTAGCACGTCGATCACGGCATTTTCGAGCGCCGTGACCAAGTCGCGCACGCCGATCTTGCCCCGACGCACGTCCAGCAGCGGATAGAGGACCACCTGCCCCGGCCCGTGATAGGTAACCTGTCCGCCCCGGTCGGTATTGACCACAGGAATATCGCCCGGCATCAACAGGTGTTCTGGCTTGCCCGCCTGCCCTTGGGTAAATACAGGCTCATGCTCGACCAGCCAAAATTGATCCGCCGTGTTTTCATCGCGCGTGTCGGTAAGCTCACGCATGGCTTCCCATACTGGTAGATAGAGGCGATAGCCGAGGCGGTGCAGAGCAATCGGGGCGTCGTCGCTCATGGTCATACCACCATGTGCACGCGGCCAGTGGCCTTCAGCTCGTTGAACAGTTGGCTCAACTGCTGCTCCCCTGTGGCCACGATGGTGACTCGAACGGACTGGAAACGACCATTGCGACTATCCACGACTTCCAACGTGGTCTCATCGAAGTCAGGCGCGTGACGCACGATGACTTGACACACGGTGGCTGGAAAATCGTCAGCCGCATCGCCCACGACCTTTAACGGGTAATCGCACGGGAAGGTAATTTTGGGTGGCTCTTTCACCACGGGCTGGCGTAAATCACGCAGCCCTTGCTTGGCACCTTTTTTCATAACTCGCCTTTACATTAAGTGAATCGTTGGGCTAATCCCAATAAATAAGGCCCAACCTCTCACAATACAAGGCGTATGTGAGAAGCTGGGCCCAACACTGGCCGTTTAGCTGGTGAAATTACTGATCAAGTTGCTGAAGAAACGCTGCACTTGATCGAACAGGCGCTTGAACAGCCCACCCTCTTCGATGTTTTCCAGCGCGACGAGCTGGCGCTCCCCCACCATCTCTTCGCCTAGATAGACTTCCAGCGTACCAACGTCGTCACCTACTGCCACAGGTGCTTGAATGTCAGCATCCAAATTTAGACGGGCGCGGAGCTCTTCATTGCGATTGCGGGGCAGCGTCATGAAAACTTCTTCATCCACCCCCACACGTAGCTCGTTGATGTCCCCGCCCCACACGCGCGGCGTTGCCAGCACGGCGCCGCGCTCATAGAGCTTCATGGTTTCATAGAAACGGAAGCCATAGCTCAGAAGCTTTTGCGATTCCTGGGCACGCGCCTCTTCGGAACTGGTGCCCATCACCACGGAGATCAGACGCATGCCATCACGCTGCGCCGAAGCGACCAGGCAGTAACCTGCTTCGGTGGTCCAGCCGGTTTTCAGGCCGTCTACGGTCGGGTCGCGCCACAACAGGCGGTTACGGTTCGGCTGATCGATGCCCGCAAACGAGAAGTTACGCTGTGAATAGATGGCGTAGTGCTCGGGATAGTCGTTGATAATGTAACGAGACAAACGCGCCATATCATGGGCGGTCGAGTAGTGATTCTCATGGGGCAAGCCAGTGGCATTCATGAAGTGGGTATCGTTCATGCCCAAACGCGTGGCGTGCTGATTCATTAGGTCGGCAAACGGCGCTTCACCGCCCGCCAGATGTTCTGCCATGGCCACGCTGGCATCGTTACCCGAGACGATGATGATGCCATGAAGCAGATTATCCACCGAAACACGATCGCCCACTTCGATGAACATCTTCGAGCCGCCGGTACGCCAAGCGTTTTCGCTGATATTGACCATATCGGTCAGGTTGATGGTGCCACGATCTAGCTCACGTTCGACCAGGTACGCGGTCATCAGTTTGGTCAAACTTGCAGGCGGCAAACGCTCATCGGCATTGTGCTCTGCAAGAATGCGACCACTGTTGGCGTCCATCAAAATCCACGAACTCGCGGCAAGCTGCGGTGGTGCAGGGATGATCGTTTGGGGTTGAGGGATCACCTGAGCCATCGCCGGGGCGACGACGGCCGTCATCGCTGCGAAGAGGCAGAGCTTGGCGGTACGGCGGATTGACATCATTACATTCATCACATACTTCTCACTGACAAAGAAAAATGGCGGCGCATGATACGCCACTTGGGCACATGTAGAGAGCGATTATCTCACGACAAATACTTGAGGAAAGCCTGCGCGACGAAGTTCTTCACGAGCCTGTGTCTCTTGACTGGGACTGACGGGGCCGACCTGAACGCGGTGAACGTCGGTCTCACTTTGCACTCGAACGCCGCGGGGTAACTCATCCGACAGCCGCTGCTGTAGCTGCTGCGCTCCTTCGGCACTCCCCAGCGCAGCCACCTGCAAATAGACGGCATGACCACTGCTCGGCTCGGCTGACGCTGCCCTAACAGGCCGAGTCTCAGAAACAGGTGTGGAAGCCGCAGCGGCGGGGGCCGCCGATGTGGCTTGGGGGGACGAAACGCTGCCCCCTCGACCACGCTCGGCTAACCACTGAGCAGGGTCGATCGCCTCGACGCGCACGGGCCCGGTTCCGTTTTCGAGAATCCCCAAGCGTGCTGCCGCCGCATAAGAGAGGTCGATTTCACGATCGCTATGGAACGGGCCGCGGTCATTGACGCGAACGATCACCGAGCGTCCGTTGTTCAAACTGGTGACCCTGGCAAAGGTGGGCAGCGGGAGCGAGCGGTGAGCTGCCGACATTTTGTACATGTCGTAAATCTCACCGTTGGACGTGGCGTAGCCGTGGAATTTTTCACCATACCAAGACGCCGTACCCTGGCGCGCATAGCCGCGTGAGTCGGGCAGCACGTGATAGGTTTCGCCCCACACTTCATAGGTGGAACGGTTGCCCGCCCGGGAAGGCGCTTCGATTCGCGGCTCGGCATCGGGTACGGTGCTGACATCCGGCGGCGCCACCGGGTAGGCATCGCCAGTCATCGCATAGCGCTCGCCACTGGCAGCCGCCGGAGCAGCAGGCGCGGAGCTTGAAGCACCTACCTCTCCGCCTGNACGCTGCGGCGCTTGGCTGGCACACCCGCTCACCAAGGCAGCNAACAGCAGCGAGCCGCTTAGGTAGCGCATATTGATTCGCAGTTTAGTCATGCTCAGCCTCAGCTTGCTGCTTGATAGCCTCTGCCAGTTCAGCGACTGCCATGGCGTAGAGGTGGCTATGGTTATAGCGGGTAATCACATAGAAATTGTACTCACCCAGCCGGTAGCTTTCCTGGCCATCGGCATACTCCAGCACCAGTGGCACCACTGGCGTATCGGGCGTTAAGGAAGTTTCCGTCACCACACCCTGCTCAGCGGCTTCGGCAGCCGTCGTGCTTGGGCGCACCGNCTGATTGAAGCTCAGCGCTTCAGGGAGCTCTTCAGGGCCTTCGGCTTCATGGTAAATCGCGCCGCCTCGTTGCCAACCATGCTCGGCGAAGTAATTGGCAACGCTACCAATCGCATCGACTGGGTTATTCCACAAATCGCGCTTCGCGTCACCGTCAAAATCGACGGCGTACGCTTGATAGCTGGTAGGTATGAATTGAGGGTAGCCCATGGCCCCTGCATAGGAGCCGTAGAGCGACTCGGGTGCCACCTCTTGCTGATAGGCGATGGTCAAAAAGGCCGCTAGCTCGCCGCGAAAGAAATCGCCGCGTACCGGGTGGTGGAATGCCAGCGTGGCGAGAGAGTCCAACACTTTATGACGCCCTTTGTGGCGACCGTAGTAGGTCTCTACACCCATGATGGCGGTAATCACTTCCGGCGGCACACCGTATTCCGACTCGGCATGCGCCAGCGCATCGGCATGGGCCTTCATGAACGCAGCCCCTTCGTCGATACGCTGCTCGGTTAGAAAAATATCGCGATACTCGAACCAGCGCAGCCGACGCTCAGCCGCGCCTGCCATGGCATCCAACACTTCCTGTCGATAGCTTGCCTGAGCCAGCGCTTGCTCCAGCCACGCATTTGGCACGCCCTGCTCGGCCAGCTCGTCAGCCAGTTGCTGGGTTTGCGGATTATGCTGCGGATCGAAACTGACCGTTTCCTCAGCGACGACCGCTGGGGCCGAACACGCTACTAGCATGGCAATGGCATAGCCACCCGCTTGACTTCGCGCCCTGTTCATTTGCTCACCACTCCTGTGAATTCATACTGCCACGACCTTGACCGTCAGCGTGGCAGTAACCGCCGATGGGCGTGTATGGACATGAGAATACCGAACCCCGCTAACAAGGTCACGCTAGAGGTGCCGCCATAACTGACCAGTGGCAGCGGCACGCCCACCACCGGCAAAATGCCGCTCACCATACCCACATTGACAAATACATAGATAAAAAACGTCAGGATAATACTGCCCGCAAACAGCCGCCCAAAGGTATCTTGGGATGACGATGCCAGCCATAAGCCGCGGCCTACAATCATGATATATAGTGTTAGCAGCAAGAGCATACCCACCAGGCCGAACTCCTCACCAAGTACAGCAATAATAAAGTCGGTATGTCGCTCTGGCAGGAACTCAAGCTGAGACTGCGTTCCTTCCAACCACCCCTTTCCCCACAGCCCGCCGCTGCCAATAGCCGTGGTGGATTGAATAATGTTCCACCCTGAGCCCAACGGGTCGCTATCAGGGTCTAAAAATGTCAGTACCCGCTGGCGCTGGTAGTTGTGCATGTTCATCCATAGTACCGGCAGGCCCGCCGCGCCCAGGGCCGCGACCAAGCCAATGAGCTTCCAAGAGAGCCCAGCCAGAAGCACCACAATCACCGCAGCACTAGCCACCAGCAGCGATGTCCCAAGGTCAGGCTGGATAGCCGTGAGCACCACGGGCACGCCGATAATCACCGCACACACCACAATATCACGCAGCCTAGGCGGCAACTGGCAGCGATTTAAGTAAGCGGCCACCATGAGCGGTACGGCCAACTTCATCATCTCAGAGGGCTGAAAACGGATGACCCCCGGAATTTCCAGCCAACGCTTGGCGCCCATACCTACATCGCCGACAACTTCAACCGCCAACAGCATCGCTAGCCCAGCACCGTAAGCCAGCGGGGCCCAGCGTAAAAAAGTTGAAGGGGAAAATTGTGCAATAATCACCATGCCAGAAAGCGCAATACCAAAGCGTATGGCTTGGGCAATCACGGTGTCGATACGCTGCCCGGAAGCGCTGTAAAGCACCACCAAACCGCCACCCATCAACACCAACAGCATCCCTAGCAGCCAAGGGTCGAGGTGGATACGCTCCCAAATACTTTTGCGACGGGCAATACCGCTATCAGGCGGGCGTACCGGATAACGGCGCAGCGAGCGGGTAATCAGTTGCCAAGGCATCGCTAGTTACCCTCCACGTTGGCGGTATCTTCCTCTAACACCTCTTTGACTTCCTCGGCCTCGGGGGCCTCATCTTCGAGCAGCCAAGCATCCGTCATCGCCCGCGCCAAATGCGCGGCATGAGTGCTGCCACCCCCCGCGTTTTCAACGATGACCGATACCGCAATTTTCGGTTCTTCAATGGGCGCAAAAGCCATAAAGAGCGCGTGGTCTCGTAGCCGCTCCTCTAACTCCTCCGCGTTGTAACGCTGATCCTGGCCGAGCGAGAACACCTGGGCCGTGCCTGACTTGCCCCCCATTCGATACTCGAGCCCTACCCCAGTTCGACGCGCCGTACCCTCGCTGCCACTGAGCACTTTTTCCATACCGCTATATACCCGATCCCACCAGTTATCGTTGGCCAGCTGAATATCGGGGAGCGTATCGGGTAGTTCTGCGGGCACTGGCTCTTCACCAATACGCAGGGCAAGGCGAGGCTTCACCCAGTGCCCACGGTTTGCCAACGCGGCAGTGGCGCTGGCCAATTGCAGAGGTGTGACCTGCCAGTAGCCTTGGCCAATCCCCACCGATAGCGTTTCACCGGGGTACCAGGGCTGGTTGAAACGTGCTCGCTTCCAGTCTCGGGAGGGCATGAGTCCAGTGCTTTCCCCCTGCACATCGTGGGCAACGCGCTGGCCAAAACCAAAGTTGNTCATACGCTCATGGAGCTTATCAATGCCGAGGTCATGAGCCAGCGTGTAGTAGTAGGTGTTGTTGGAGACCGCTATCGAGCGCTCCATATCGACACGGCCATGCCCCCAGCGCAGCCAGTTACGGTAGCGTCGGGAGTCGTTTGGTAGCTGATAAAAGCCGGGGTCATTAATGGTGCTGTCGGGGGTAATGACCCCTTCCACCAAACCTGCCAGGGCCAGAAACGGCTTGATGGTGGAGCCNGGCGGGTAGTGTCCTCGAATNGCACGGTTAAACAGTGGNAGGTCGATATCTTCCTGCAGTGCTCGATAAGAGGCTACGTCGATCCCGGTCACAAACTGGTTGCTATCAAACCCCGGGGTCGACACCATCGCCAGAATCTCACCAGTATTTGGCACAATAGCCACAATAGAGCCACGCCGACCATCCAAAAGCTCNTAAGCCAGCATCTGCAGGGAACGGTCGAGAGTAAGCGTTAAGTTAGCGCCGGGCACCGGGTCAGTACGGCCAAGCTCGCGAAGCACGCGACCACGGGCGTTGGTCTCTACCTTGCGTAGGCCCGCCTCTCCATGTAGCTCGGTTTCGTAAAAACGCTCGACACCGGTCTTGCCAATAAAGTGCGTGCCCGCGTAGCGGCCTGGGTCTAAGTCCTGTAGCTCTTCGGCGTTAATACGTCCCACATACCCCAGCGCATGAGCCATGACTTCAGCATCGGGATAGTAGCGCAACAGCTGGGCTTCNACTTCAACACCAGGCAGCAGGTGGCGGTTAACGGCCAGTCGCGCAATCTGCTCTTCGCTTAAGTCACTCATCAGCAGNGCAGGTTGAAAAGGACGCTGACGCTGCCGCGAGCGCACCTGAAATGCCTCTATCTCTTCCTCAGGCAGCTCTAATAAATCGACGANCAGGGCCAGAGTGTCGTCTAGATCATCGACGCGCTCACGCACCAGGGTAAGGTTGTAGGTAGGACGGTTTTCCGCCAGCAGCGCACCGTTACGATCATAGATAAGCCCGCGGTTAGGCGGCAGAGGCTCGACGCGTACCCGGTTCTTCTCGGAGCGCGTGCTGTATAAATCGTGTTGAACGATTTGCAAATAGCCAAGGCGGCCTACCAGCAAGCTCGTCAACACAATCACTACCAAGACAGCAAGCAGCGCCCTGACACGGAAAATACGCAGCTCTTGCTCAGGATTTTTTAGCGTGTCACGGCGCTGGGGCATGGCAACAGATGACTCTCAAATCAAACAATAAAAGCGGCGGCCCCAGTGGGGAATAAATGCAACATAACGGCTAGTGATTAACTCTGTGTTGCTCACTAGCGGTGATAGGGGTGGCCCACTAGCAGTGTCCAGGCGCGATAAAGCTGCTCTGCCAACATAATTCGCACGAGTGGGTGAGGTAGCGTTAGCGGCGAAAGTGACCAAGCTTTATCAGCCATAGCGGAAAGCGCAGGCTCTAAGCCGTCCGGGCCACCCACCAACAGCACCACATCACGCCCTTCCATGCGCCAGCCATCCGCTTCCTGCGCCAACTGTTCGGTGGTCCAGGGTTTGCCCTTTACCTCCAGCGCCACCACGATTTCATCGCCACGCAGCTTTTCACGAATTCGCTGCGCTTCTTGCGCGCGGGCTTTAGCGATATCGGCATTTTTGCCACGCTGGCCGAGCGGTATTTCTTCAATTTCCAGCGTGAAATCCCGAGGGAGCCGCTTGCGGTAGGTCTCAACGCCTTGTTCCACCCATGCAGGCATTTTTGTACCCACCGCTAACAGCCGAATCCTCATGACATCGTGGCTCGCTCTTCAAACTGCTTCAGCGATTCACTAATCGCGCCAGCGTCGCTAGGCAGATCTGCCCAAAGGCGCTCCAGGTCATACAGCGCACGGGCTTCTGGAAGCATAATGTGAACCACCACATCGCCCAGGTCGACCAGCACCCAGTCGGCATTATCGCCACCTTCAACACCGCGAGGGTGAAGGCCGGATGCCTTGGCTTTTTCGACAACGTTCTGGGCCAGTGCGGCCACGTGGCGGGTAGAAGTACCACTGGCAATCAGCATCAGATCGGTAACTTCGGTTAATTTCGCAACGTCGAGTTGAGTAATATCGCGTGCTTTAAGCTCTTCTAGCGAGTCAATCGCTAGGTTTTTCAGTGTATCGATGTGCATGACTCCTGAAGGCAACCCCTTGTTGTGGTGGTATCGAGTGGTGGTATCGAGTGTCGTTACTAACGTCGGTATTTCGAGTGGCATCAGCCTGTAAGCGGGCCATTGTAACGGCTTCTTTCACGACTGCCAGTGCTATTCATCGGACTGATAAAGCCCTTGATAAAAAATAGCCTGTTCTACCGCTTCTGGTAGTAAGTAGCGCACGCTTTTACCCGCCTGCAGCCGCTCCCGAATATAAGTGGCAGATATCGCCATTAAAGACGGCAGCTCAAGCATCAACATTCCGCCTCTCGTGCGCTGCATTAATACATCGACACTATCGACTTCTCGATTGCCGACCAGTTCCTTCAATGCTGACGGCCAAGAAGATTGATAACCTGGGCGAGCAATGACCACTAGGTGGGCCAACTCGAAAAGCTGCTCTGCACGGTCCCACTTCGCCAAACGTAAAAAGGCATCGAAGCCGATCACCATGACTAACGGTACATCGTCGCCATACTGCTGGCGGAGTTCCGCCAGCGTATCCACGCTGTATGAGGGGCCGTCGCGCTGAAGCTCTCGATCATCCGCTAACAGCCCTGGCGTATCGCCAATGCCCGCTTTTAAGAGGGCTAAGCGCTGGGCAGCCGACACCTGCGGTGTATCTCGCAGGGGCGGCTGCGGCGCGGGCACCATATGCAGCGTATTGAGGCCTAACACCTCGCGCACTTCTACAGCGCTGCGCAGATGGCCGTTGTGAATGGGGTCAAATGTCCCCCCGAGCATACCTACCCGCATTGGCCCGGCGATGCTGGGCGTGTCACTCATTGTCTAACCTGGCCGTCACCCAATACGATATATTTTTGAGTCGTTAAGCCTTCAAGCCCCACCGGACCACGGGCGTGAAGCTTATCAGTGGAGATACCGATTTCTGCCCCTAACCCATACTCAAAGCCATCCGCAAAACGGGTAGAGGCATTCACTATCACTGAGCTTGAGTCCACTTCGGCCATAAAACGCCGCGCCAGCGAGTAGTCTTGAGTCACAATCGCGTCGGTATGGTGCGAGCCGTAGCGCTCAATATGCTCAATCGCCTCTTCCATTCCATCGACCACTTTAATGGCGAGGATCGGCGCCAAATACTCCGCATGCCAATCGTCCTCTGTAGCCAAAGTGGCTTGGGGAAGTAACGCGCGCGTGCGCTCACAGCCACGCAGCTCTACCTGATGTTCTGCATAGGCCCGGGCCAGCTCCGGCAGCAAAATATCGGCAACGGGCGCATCCACCAGCAGCGTCTCCATGGTGTTGCAGGTGCCATAGCGGTGCGTTTTGGCATTAACGGCAATCGCCAGCGCTTTAGCGGGATCGGCGGTGGTATCAATATAGACGTGGCATACGCCGTCCAAATGTTTGATAACCGGTACTTTAGCTTCGCGGGAAATGCGCTCAATCAGCGACTTACCGCCGCGAGGAATAATCACATCAATATAGGCAGGCATACTGATCATTTCACCTACGGCCGCACGGTCGGTAGTGGCCACTACCTGCACACTGCCCGCTGGCAGGCCCGCATCGGCTAGCCCCGCCTGAAGGCAGCGGCTAAGCGCTGCATTAGAGGCGCTGGCTTCGGAGCCACCGCGTAGCACGCAAGCGTTTCCCGATTTAAGACACAGGCTGGCCGCTTCGATCGTTACATTGGGGCGTGACTCATAAATAATGCCGATAACTCCCANCGGAACGCGCATTTTGCCAACCTGAATGCCGCTGGGGCGGTAGCTCATGCCGTCAATCTCACCCACCGGATCGGGTAGCGCTGCCACTTGGCGAAGACCTTCAATCATCGCGTCAATGCGCTGGTCATTCAGGGCCAGCCGGTCTAGCAGTGCATTNTCTAGCCCATTGTCACGCCCACGCTGCATGTCCTCGGCATTGGCCTGCAGAATATCANTGCGTGCCGCCGCCACACGNTGCGCCATTGCCTCAAGCGCTTGATTCTTAATGTGGGTATTGGCACGTCGCAATGCGCTTGCCGCTGCCCGAGCGCCNTGCCCCAGGGCCTGCATATACGCGGGCACATCCCCGGCAGCCAAATGGTGTTGGGCGTCTTCTTGGAATGCATCAGAACCGCGCATACTATCTCCCTGTGTTGTGGTCAGCGTTGCTAAGTGAAGTGGGCTTATATTACGCCATTTGGGCATTATACTGAGTGATTCAAAGGACTAGGCCAAGCAATGCNTTATGCTACTGCTAAATAGGCCAACCGCTATCAGGTAAATAGTAAGCCACCATGCAAAGCAAATACAAAATCAGCCTGCTAAGAGCCAGTCTACTCGCCGCTGCCGTGGCGCTGGCTTTATGGACGCCCATGGCACCGCCAGCAGCTGCCCTGTTNCTCTGGCTGTCGGTTGGTTGGCTCTTTATTACGGCGCTGGTACTGGATTTTAGCCATCGCCGCTCTCCTGGGCTGCCCTGGCAGATGCTCGCTGGAACGCTACTACTAGGGTTAATTGCCGCCGCACCTGAGCGGCATGCGCTGCTTATTTGGGCATGGGGAGCAGTGTTTATGCTGCCTCAACATCGCTGGGCCGCCATTTTTAATGCATGCGCGGCCATGCTTAGCTGCTTACTACTCGCTCCCGTGGTGAGCCTACCGGAGTGGCTCCTAATGGTTTTATCGCTGGCAACACTCAGCGTACTGGCCCTTTCACGCACTCACCAGTTAATTAATATGAATGGCGATATACGCCAACGCCTAAGGCTAGTACCAGGAGCAAACCTATGGGCAGGCGAGCANCTCTTACGCGATTTACTGCGAGAACAAACCCGCTCAGAGCGGGAAGCTATCCATGCCGAAGTGTTAGTCATTCAAGTAAAGCGGCACCAACTTTGGCCAGTCGCCCAACAACTCTGCGAGTTGACTTATAAGTTTGAAAACGTCTATCGGCTGAATGGCACGACACTCGCCACCCTCATATTATCGAGAACGTCCAAAGAGGCCGCTAAACGGCGCGAGCTCCTATGTGCTGTTCTACCCGACAGCGCCGCCATTTATCACCAGCCCCTCATGGAGATCGAGCTGGCGTCACTCTCAATCGAAGCCCTAAGCCGCTACCCGAAACATCGGCTAAGTGAGGCCGCATGAGAGTGCCGCCACTGCCCAAGCGACTAATGACTGCGGCCTATAGCGCCAGTATGTTCATCATGGTGGGCTACATGATGTGGCTGTACGCGATGGGCAGCTACCGCGAACTGCTAATACCGCTATTTTTGGCAATGCTGTTATTGGTCAGTTTGCTGATGCATTTAGGCCAAGGGTTTCGCCCCTGCATACCGCGCATACTGTTATTGGCGAGCATCTATATTGCTGTGCTAACCGCCACCTATACACAGCCAAGCCCAGCGCCCCTATGGCTCGGCTTACCCATTGCAGCCACATTTTTACTGTTGCCGCTTTGGAGCGCGCTTAGTCTGAATATGGTTTGCCTTTCCGCCTGGTGGTGGCTAGCACCTTTTGAGACGACTGCTTTTTCACTTAGTCATGTGGCGTTAACGCTACTGCTCGCCCTTCCCCCATGGGAACATGCACGCCGTCGGGCGCTACTGCGGGCCACAGACCCAAACGATAGCGACTGTGATGCTTACCATATTGATACGCTGAAAGAGCGGCTCAATAATGAATTTCAACGGGCAGCAATGCTCAATAAGCGCTTGGCAGTCCTAGTGCTTCACCTACCACAGTTGGATATGACAGAAGAGCAGTTTGGTCACCGTGCGCAAACCGCCTTATTGGGTGCCCTGTGCAGCGAGGTCAATAGCCGTTGCCGTGATCACGATATACTGGGTCGCGCTGGCAATGCGACATTCTGGCTGGTCCTACCCGATACCAGTGAAAGTGGCGCCTTGCTTGTTAGGGAGCGCTTACAGAGAGCGCTTTCCCGTCGTGTGCTAGTGGAAACTGGGCAACTAGAAGCGCGCATTACCACCTGCCTGCCTCTTCGCAAAGAGAGCTTCGAGCGATATGTACAGCGCCTGGAAACGCGTGCCGAAGCTATTGCCAACGTGTAACCCATCTGCGGACGGAATCGCCTTTGCCTATCGCCGACACACTGTTATCTCTGTCACTTTCACCTACGCTGCTGCTCCTACTGGTGCTGGGGATTGCCATGGTGGAATCTCTAGCGCTGGTAGGCTTACTGGTGCCCGGCGTTGTGCTTATCACTGCCGCTGCCTCTATGGCAGGGCATCAAATGGTCGCGCTACCGTGGCTAATTGGCGTAGCCTTCGCAGGGGCTGTGTTAGGCGATGGGCTTAGCTATTTTTTAGGCTATCGCCACCGCGATACCGTGGTGACCCGTTGGCCGCTTTCGCTTCATCCCGAATGGCTAGGCCGAGGCGCCCGTTTTTTTGAGCGTTATGGTATCTACTCGGTGTTTATTGGGCGCTTTGTCGGACCCGTGCGCCCTATTATTCCGCTCATCGCGGGCATGATGCATATGCCAGCGCGCACCTTTCTCTTAGCCAACGTAATTTCTGCTGCTCTTTGGGCACCGGCATACGTTTTACCCGGCTACCTACTGGGCCACACTTGGCAACAGCAGCTCAACCTGCCCGCCAATGTTGAAATGGCCGTGGTGATGATGGCCGTTAGCGTCGTGGCACTGGCCGTAATGTTCTCCTGGGGCCGCGCGCAAGTAGGTCACAAGGGGCGGGTGTACTTTGCAATTGCACGTATTGCTCGCCGAATACCCGCCATGCGCCGCCCGTGGCTCGCTATGAGTCGCAGTGGCGAGGTGCCTTTAGCCTCACTCTTTTTATGCATCATAGCGCTTACCGCAGCATCCGCCTGGACACTGATGGTCATGCAGCATCCAGGCCCTTTGCTGATTGACTTGCAGGCGCAGCGACTCTTCTCCTGGCTGGCAACTCCCTGGCTAACAGACGCCAGCCTGCTACTTGCCGAAGTGGGCGATAAAGCGGGGATTATTACACTCGTCGCCCCTTGGGCACTCTGGTTGCTGTTGGTCAAACGTATTGACCTACTTGCCCATGGCGCTAGCGCTGGGAGGTATTGGCGCACTCAACACATTAGGTAAAGCCGTATTTGCGCGGGCTAGGCCTGACACACCGGACTATTTAGTCGGGTCGTTTTCCTACCCAAGTGCACATACCTCCACATGGGTGGTAGTGGTGGGTATCACGGCAGCCTTTGTCGCGTCACAGATGCCGAGACAAAGGCGGATGTGGGTATATTGGCTTGCCATTGCCATCACGATCCCAATGGCACTTTCGCGTCTGATCATTGGTGTCCACTGGCTCAGCGACTTAATGGGCGGTGTGCTGCTTGGTCTGGTCGTCTGTGCGCTTGTTCAGCTTAATTGGCAACGGCGTTATCGCCCTCCTTTGCCGTCTTTTCCCTGGCTTGGGCTGCTGCTTGGGTCACTGCTACTCATCATTCTACGTGTTACTTTTTTCCCGCCCGTTTAAACATGGGGATTCATGCAGGGAATGACTCGTTCAACCCAATGCCAGCCACATGCCTACGCCAATCATCAATGTGCCTGCGATGCGGTTAAGCAGCCTCACATTGCCGCTTTTACCTAGCAGCTTACGCAACGTTTTACCGCCGGTGGCGTATACCAACATACTGGCAAACTCAATGGTGAGAATGACAGCAATTAGCATACTGAGCTGCGGCGCAAGCGGCCGACTGCCATCTAAACGGCGGCAGT
>JGI25130J35507_1000299_pt1 | contig 16473 bp, 25 predicted proteins | sample ETNvirnome_2_300_FD_35507 | JGI IMG/M metagenome (IMG submission 35507)
CCCTCCCCCCTGTCTTTAATGGTTTTGCTGTGGCTTGCTATCGTTGATCCATGCTTCGACCTTCGCTCGCGATCCCCAACACGGTGAAGGGATCTCCCAGCGTATGTATTTTAGAATGTCGCGGAGGCCAGCCTCAGAATCCGTGTCGGCAGCCCTGAATGCTGCCACCAAATCGTTTGAAAGCACCGCCGTCACGAAACCTCCCGGTTGAAGACGATGCTCGACGTACCGATTGATGCTGTCGAGTATGTGGACGGGCGCGTCAGGATATTTGTCGGTCATGGTGTATTCCTCCTTTAGAGGGTGATTAAAAGAATGGGGTGCGATCACGCGCATCACACGCTTCGGCCCAAAGTTCATCGTCGCTTTTACGGGGTGGGTCAGCAGGTAGGCCGTCCACATAGATGGAGATCGAATCAGGATCGTCGCCCGCTTCGATGCAGTGACCGTACTCGTACTCAAGCTCGTCTGGACTCTTTTGCGGGCGTCCCTTGTAGAAAGGGTTGGGCTCCCATGTGTCATACGGTGAGAGTATCCAAGCTTGCTCAGTCTCAAACTCCCCATGACAACGGGTGTAGTTGTCTACCAATTCCCTGTGGGTGGGGGCGCGGTAGTCGTACTCTGATGGTTCGTTGAACATGGTAACTCCTCCTTGAGAAGGTGTCCGCTCGAGACTTAACTTAACACACTATGTCACTGTGTCAATAGGCACATCCTTGAGGTGGATGCTGACCCCGTTTAGATTGGGCTACACTCTACCGGAGATGTAACATGAAACAGGGCACCACCCTATCAGAAAAACAAAGGGCGTTCTGTGCGTTCGTGGCCGATGGCAATAGCCAGACAGATAGCTACCTCCAAGCCTATAATGTGAAAAAATTGTCGCGTAGATCCGCGTCAACCGAAGGATCTAAACTCATGTCCATGGAGAAGATTAGAAGTAGAGTGGACGAAATTAAAAAACAAAAAGAAAAGGCTAAAGAAACCCACAAAGGAATCTCTAAAGATTGGATACTAGATAAGTTGCGTGCTGAAGCCTCGTGCGATGAGAATAATCCGTCTGTACGAGTGAGAGCCCTAGAAATCTTAGCCAAAACTGAAAAATTATTTGACGATAGTACCAACGTCACAGTAGTACACAGAAGTGCAGAAGATGTAGAAAAAGAACTGAGAGAAAAATTGGAAGACCTCAACATCCCAATGAATTGATATACCCTGTGGGAGTAGTCGCTATCCAGAGATATCTAGCGCAGAGGCTCTTTCTGAGGCACTGATTCGGCTAGGCTGTCCATTCTGACGCCCGTACCTAGGATAGTTACAAGATTACTAGTAGTCTGACGCCCGTACCTGAAAAACTATTAAACAGATAGCCCAAATTGGTCGAGATCTGACGCCCGTACCTGAAAATTTATAAAAAAAACTCATATCTGACGCCCGTACCTGCTTGGAGGCAGATTTTACCCCTTGACAGAGGGTCCACACTACCTAGACTATCTAGACAGGGTTTCGAACTGGTTAACTGGTAAGTAAAAATCAGTTTGAGTGTGTTGTAGTCTTCTCGAACGGGTAGAAAGAAACAGTAGACTACTAGTAGTGACTCCCACCCTCTATATAGAGAGAGAAATCCTTTTGTGTTGGGCCTTGACAGGGTGGCACTGATCATATAGGTTACATGAGTTCCGATAATCACAACGTGATATAGACGGGGACGCTATGAAACTTCAAACTGTCAAGCAAGCTCGGGAATCGGTCGGCGGATTCTCTAATCCCAGCAAGATGCCCTGTCGTGCGATCTCTTTATCTGTCGAGCATTGCAATGTGGGCGCAAAATTAGCTGAAGTTCCGGGCACCATATGTTCTAAGTGCTATGCGGGGCGTGGTCACTACGCTAGGCCAGTAGTTCAGGAAGCTTTACAGCGTAGACTAGATGCTTTGTACCACCCTAAGTGGGTAGACAACATGGTGCGCGGAATTAACGGGGCAGATTATTTCCGTTGGCAAGATTCCGGTGACGTACAAGACATGACGCACCTAAAANATATTGTAGAAGTATGTGAACGGACGCCTAACACACAGCATTGGCTACCTACCCACGAAACAGGATTAGTTCTTAAATATTTGCGGGATCATGGAGAGTTTCCATCCAACGTGTGCGTCAGGCTGTCGGCTGTAATGATTGACGGACCTGAGCCTACCTTTCCGAACACATCTACCGTTACTAGCAAGGGCGATCATACTTGCCCCGCTTATGTAGAGGATGGAGATCCATATTGTGGAGACTGTCGGGCCTGTTGGGATCACGAAGTATCTAATGTCAGCTATCCCCTGCATTAAAGGAGAAGGTGTGACGTACAAAAAGAAACAGACAATAGGTGAGGTTATCTCGGAGGTTGTGTATGTGATCGTCCTAACCCTGCTGTTACTCTTCGGATTAAATATCATATAGGGTGGACGCCCGTACCTAACGCCCGTACCTAATTTTTTTAAAAAAAAATGTGAGGCCATGGCCATAGTCATAGTCACATCTTGACATGGTGACATCATCATGTTATATTAATGCTCGATAGTTCACTGGCCCACCACAAGAGAGGATTAACATGGACTGTGTCATCTGCGAGAAACCGATCAAGCCCCTGCTTCATCCGACAACAGGAGAAGTGGCGTGGGAGCATGGCAACAACGCTGAACCGATAAAAGAAGGTCGGTGTTGCGACGATTGCAATTGGAAGGTGGTCATGCCTAGACGATTCGATGAGGGTCTTCGCTCCCGATACCCAGAACAGCAGTGTCTTAAAGGCCCAGTGTCTTGACACGGTGATAGTGTTGTTATAGATTGGTGTACGACAGACAACCCTTTCAATAAGGAGCTAGTCAGATGAACAAGGAAAAGATCTTTGAGTATCTGGACAACCTGCGCGAATCGGGTGTCACGAATATGTTTGGGGCGGGGCAGTATGTGGAGGCNACGTTTGGGTTGGATCGNAGAGAGGCGGGTGATCTGTTGGTGGAGTGGATGACCACGTTTGAAGATCGCCACAAGGAGGTGACAGGTTAATGGCTAACCTGAAAGTAGGAGACTCGGTCTTGTGGCGTGGTGGTTGGGGCAGTGATCCTGAGAAACTAGTCAAGGTAAGGGGAATTCAGATTAACGAGTCCAATGGTTCAAAGTATGGTGAAGATGTACAGCTTGTGGGATGGGACACTGTTGTAGAGCGCAAGGTGTTAGTGGATCTAGACAATGAGCATTGGGCTTGGGGGAATCAGATTCGCCCTAGCGAAAGGGGGACAGCATGAAAGCTCGGTGGCCGAACAAACAACCTATCTTTATAGGTGAAAAGGATAACGAGGTAACGGTCGAACAGTGGAATAGCTTGGAGCTATTACAACAGAGACATAACCTGCCCGATCCGGTGGAAGTGCTACCGGGGTTCGGATACGTCGGTGTCATGTCTGGGAGGATGTTCATCGGGGTCGAACCAGATGGACACACACATACTTGAGGGGATAGGGCGCGGGGCTTATGTCCCGCGCCCGTACCTGACGCCCGTACCTAAAAAAATATAACATAGGTGTGGGTCATGGTGGTAAAATAATGTGGTGATGGTGGTTGACAATGTGACTCGATCACTGTAGATTGGTATACGTTAATTGAACGGCCATTCACCTACAGGAGGAAAACAAAATGGCGAACGTGAGAACGACACTCATCGGCGGGACGACGGTAACAGAGGAGCAGGTGCGAGCGACAGAGACACCGCCGGAAACGCGGAGCCACATACCGCTTCCACATGGTGAGTTTCTCGACATGGTCAACCGAACGCTTGGTGGATTCGGTTGGGACATTACCGAACAGCGTTACGCTTTGGAAAGCGGGAAGGTTGAGGTTGGCGGGGAAGACATCCGATACGATAGCACAAGGCTATTCGGTGTCTTGAAAATCCAGAGAGAAGATGTAGCCATCGGGCAGGATTACGAGTTAGCTATCGGCATCCGCAACAGCCACGACAAAACGATGTCGGCGGGCATGGTGGCGGGACTCGTTGTCATGGTTTGCAGTAACCTTGATTTCATGGGAGAATTCAAGGCGAGCCACAAGCACAGCGTAAACGTGCGGCAGGTTCTACCGTCACGGCTTAACCAATTGGCGGGAGAGATTGACGAAGCACATACGGATCACACTCAACTGGTCGAGTCTTATAAGAAGACTAGCCTAGAGGATAACGTGGCCCACGATCTACTCGTTAGGCTGTGCGATGCTCGCGCATTCCCGTGGGCATACGCTCCTAAGATTCTGAAAGAGTATCGGAATCCTAGCCACGAGGAATTTGAGCAGCCGACCATGTGGGGATTCAATAACGCCACCACTGAGGTTCTCAAGGATCGCAACATCGTGGAGCTTCCGACATCGATGTCCAGATTCCACAGACTAGGAAAGGAACTAGTCACCCAAGAGGGAACGTGGGTAGATCGGAATCAGGAAACACTGTCACTCAACTAAGGGGAGGGGGGGATAGAGGAGAGGGTCACCCGAAAGGGTGGCCCTCTTTTTTTTGTGCCTACCCTTCGCGCCCGTACCCGACGCCCGTACCTAATTTTTATTTAAAAAATTTTCCGCGCCTCGCGCCCGTACCCGACGCCCGTACCTGTCTCTAATTTTTTTTCTTCCCCCCCCCTTGCTGCTCTACTCTTTGTCGAAGATTGGTTGACCCGTGCGCCTTAGTATCTTGTTGAGTTCTCTTATGTGCTTGGGTGTCTGGTTCGGCTTGGGTCTGCCTCGTCTCAGGTTACTAGCCTTCCGATCACGGCGGTGTTTCCTGCTGTGGCTGCTGTCTCGTCTCTTGTTCTTCATCGCATACCCTCACTAGGTGGATGGGATCGTGGCCTCAAGTTAGGTGAACAGTAGGCACAAAAAAAAGGGGGGAGCCTTTCGGCCCCCCCCATGTTGCTTGCTCTACTTACTTCTCCCAGTCCATTGGATTTTCTAAGGGTGCAGGGTTTTCATGGTCATAGAGTTCTTGTCCAGTTAACTGAGCGTGTCCGTATCTCTCCTCCTCTTTTAGAACCCCCTCAAATCGCACAGGATCGTCTGCACATAGCCGTCGAAAAAGGTTCTGGAGTTCTTCATCAGATAGGTCCAAGTATTCACCGACTGCATCCCGGTGTTTGGTCAAGGTCCAGATCGCGATCTCCCTTATCGTTACGCCGTCTTTCATCATTCTCTCTCCTAGATGTTGAAGGTGATCATTACCCACAGGAACATGGCAAAGATGGTGAGGCCTATAAGAGGCATGGGATTGTTGTTGTTTATCATCTATCTATCCTCTCTGTGGAAGTACTCAGCGATCCAGCACACGAGCAGGATCGTGAACCCGACTACTAAGATCACAGCCACGAAAGCTTCGTCTTGTCCGTACATGATGCTCCCCTATCCGGGGGTAATGGGGGAGGCGGAGTGCCTCCCCCGATTAGTGTGGTTAAGATTCGTTAATCTCAACGATGGCAGCGTCGAGCCTAGCCATGATGCCCAGAAGACAAGTGCGGATAAACTGGATATCGCGCTGCGAAGGGCCGTCTTGCAAAAGACGGTCTAAAGTTTCTAGACTCGCCTGTGCATGGTGAAGGCTCGCCATGGGTACGTCTTTGCGTTCCATTTTACTACTCCCCTTTGTCCTACATGGTGGGGCGGGGGTAGATCCCCCGCCCCTGTCTTTCCTAATATTCTAGGTGGTTGCGAATCCTATCGTCATCGTCCACCCTCTCCGGTCCCGTGCCATAGGCTTGCTCTAACCTTCCGCAAGTCCCGCAACGGTCATGGATCTTCAATTCGCCAGAGCCGTTGCAATGTTCGCATTCCTGAGTGCGAGCCCTCCAATGGTTCTCCCCACCCGCGAGCCAATTATCCTCCCAGTAGACTCGGCCATCTTCCCCACCCGNGAGCCAATTATCCTCCCAGTAGACNCGGCCATCTNCACACATGGNACACTCGACATAGTACCCCGCGAGATCGATCCACATCTCTCGATCTTTCTCGTTAGGCACGGGGCCGTCTTCCTTGTCGTTACCGTCGCAGCTTGGGCAATTCGTGACGCCTAAGATTCTGCTGATTATGGTGCTGATATGTTCCATTGTTCTTATCTCCGTTTAGGAGTGATGGGGGGGGCTGAATGCCCCCCCCTTGCTCGGTTAGAGTGATTCGCTCAGGGCTGACCGACCATGAAACGTGATGTCTTGCAACCCCCATCCGTCATCCGGCAGGTTCTGATTGCGGATTAGGACCCGCTGTACCGCGTCGAGCCTGAAGGACTTCACGAATCCCGCGTTGAGATCGTAGGCCCTCATGAGTAGCGCACCCGCTTTCGATTCGTAGACCTCAATAGGCATTAACTGGCGAGGCCTGTAATCGTCCGCGTTGGGGTTGTGGACCTTCTGGTAATAGATGCTCACGAATCCCAGAGGCAGGAGAACATCTTCTTGCTCGCCGCCCCATGCGTCGGACTCGCAGAACGGAAGGTCGATAGCTTCTCCCGTGTCCGCGTAGGCCAAATGGTCCGCGTTGGCCTCGCATAGCGCGTCGATGCTCAGGGTGAGCCTATCGAATGTGTCGAGCGATCCCATAGTGACGTAGCGCATGGTGTCTCTCCTTTATGGAGGATGACAGAGTTATTGAGAGTGCCATCGTGGCCCCCTCTCTCCGTGACATAAATAGAAGGTAATAGGGTGGGGGGCGCAAGGCCCCAGTACCCCCGACCCCCCCTTTTTCGGCCCGCCGCCGCCCCAAACAACAAAACAGTATTTTGCTCGTTAGATCACCAGATTTCCCACTGGGACTCCTACCCCTAAAAATTTTATATAAAAATTTCAACTTATCGTGACATCACAATAACGGAACAACTTGACAGACTGGAACAGAACCCGCATAACTATTTTATTAATGACATCTAGGGATTATAGAAATGAACCCAAAAATTTTAGATACTCTACCTGTTGACGAGAAGCGTGAGATTCTCGGTCTTATTGAGGAATTAAATGCTGCTAGGATGCGGGAGGGTTCTCAGGGGGATTTTCTAGAATTTGTGAAGGAGGTATGGCCTGCGTTCATAGAGGGCAACCATCATCGTGTGATGGCGGACGCGTTCAATCGTATTGCTAGTGGCGCGTTAAAGCGTTTGATCATCAATATGCCGCCTAGGCATACCAAGTCTGAGTTTGCATCGCATCTGTTTCCTGCGTGGTATCTAGGCAGGTTCCCTGACCGGAAGGTTATTCAGACGGCACATACTGCGGAATTAGCTGTGGGTTTTGGTCGTAAGGTTCGCAACTTGGTAGGTTCTGAGGATTACGCAAAGATATTCCCCGGTGTTTATTTGAGTGCGGACTCCAAGGCGGCTGGTCGTTGGAACACGAACGTGGGCGGCGATTATTTTGCTATTGGAGTAGGTGGTGCTGTTACGGGTAAGGGTGCGGACATTCTTATTGTTGACGATCCCCATTCGGAGCAGGAAGCGGCACAGAACGATCCATCTGTCTACGACAAGACTTATGAGTGGTATACGTCTGGTCCACGCCAGCGTTTACAGCCGGGGGGCGCTATTTGTTTGGTAATGACTCGTTGGTCGAAGAAGGATCTGACTGGCAGCATCCTCAAAGCGTCGATAGAGAGGGGCGGTTCTGACGAATGGGAGATCATCGAACTACCTGCGATTCTACCTAGCGGCAAGCCATTGTGGCCGGGGTTCTGGCCGCTGGAACAGCTAGAGGCTCTGAAAGCGGAGCTTCCGGTGGGTAAATGGAGTGCCCAGTACCAGCAAGACCCGACTTCTGAGGAAGGCGCGATCATCAAGCGCGAATGGTGGAAGGAATGGACGAAGAAAGATCCACCGAAATGCGAGTTTGTGATCCAATCGTGGGACACGGCGTTTCTAGCGAAACAAACCGCGGATTATAGTGCCTGCACGACATGGGGTGTCTTCTATAATGAAGACAAGGAAGCGAACATTATTTTGTTGGACGCTCTACAGGAGCGGTTGGAATTCCCTGATTTGAAGAAACGCGCTTACGAGATGTACAAGGAATACGAACCGGATGCGTGTATTGTGGAAGCGAAGGCTGCTGGCAGTCCACTGATTTTTGAATTGCGTAGGATCGGTATCCCGGTTTCGGAATACACGCCGGGCAGAGGCAAGGACAAGATTGCCAGAGTCAATGCGGTATCCGATCTGTTCCATAGTGGTCATGTTTGGGCACCCAAAAAGAGGTGGGCTGAAGAGGTTATTGAGGAGTTCGCGGCATTTCCTCACGGCGACCACGATGACTTGGTTGACTCATCGACCCAGGCGTTGCTAAGATTTAGACAGGGTGGTTTTATCAATATGGAGACTGATGACCCATGGGATGAGTTGTTGCCCGGACGTAAAGCGGACTATTATTAGATGAGCGATCAATGGTAGGTCAGCAAGTTCCTCCCGGTTATTACGTCAGCAACAGTTCTGACGCGGACGTATTCTACGCAGACAAGAGCGGCAATTTCTATTTCAGGAAGGAAATTGGAAAGAAATGGTCGCGCACTGACAAGTGGAATTTCGACCATATCTGTGATGTGGAGACTGTTAACGAGGAGCAGGGCGTATCTGCTTCCGTGGATTCACATGACGGCAGGGGTTTCGAGGTGAAGGTCAGCGCCCATATTGGTGTTACCGTGGCGGACGTGATGAAATGGCATTATGTGAACCCGGACGGCAATCAAGCGACGGTCTGGGCTGGGCCGGAGGGTGGTCCGGGCGACGGGGTGAGTGTGGACGCGGGCGTCTGGTACGACAAGGAAGGCAACATCCATGTGAAGCTCTCGACTTGTGGCGTGATCCCGCATCTAGCGTTCGGCACGTCATTGGTCATCAACCCGAAGACTGTCGAGGATTTAGGCAAGCCAACGGCGGACGACAAGGCATTCTCCAAGGGCTTGACCGAGGGCCTGACGCTGGGCATTGCCGACAAGGCACCACCAGTGATCACGCATACTGTTGCCACTCTTCATAAGGTCGCGGACGATCTTGACAAGATTTTTTAGTGGGTGAATTGGTGCCTAACCGTAAGGCGGATTACTATTAGCTATCTACAGCACGACACCCTAGCGTTTGCAGGCGAGACTCCTGTCTGTAGTGTGTGTGGCGAGGAGACAGAAACCGGCGGCCTGTGGTCGGGGCACGAGGTTATTGTTGTTTGCAGCCACGCTTGTGCGAAGAAAGTAATACTGCTGGCCCTCGACGCAATCTCTGGTGCCGATGGCCCTATATCATACGCAGAGTGGATGAAGCTGGCGGATAAATCCTATGATCGGTGGGAACAATACCATGTGTTGCAGCAGAAAAACCGTAGGAAGTTTGTGGATTCGCTATGTTCTGAGTGTCAAGTGAAACTAAACGAGAGACGCTTCAGTTTCAGAGATAGTGTCCGGTACGCGGGATATCCCCTAACCTGTCTCGGCTGCGAAAACCCNACGAAACCGGATATATGTTATGCCGATAGATAAGTCTCTGGAAGGATTATTCAATCAGGATGATTTCGATATGGGTCCAGAAGGGCTCATGGTTATTGAGGAAGAGGAGGTTATTCCGGGTGAGTCTTTGGTCACGGAACTGGAAGACGGCGGAGTCGAGATAGATTTTGATCCGTCCGCGGACATAGGTAGTGTCGATACGGAGTTCGATGGCAACCTCGCTGAAGTCATCGAAGACAAGGACAGCCGCACAATCGCAGTTGATCTCATTGCCAAGTTCAATGCCGACAACAGAAGCAGGTCGGATTGGGAGCAAACGTATAAAGAAGGACTCGACAATCTAGGTCTGGAGATTGAAGACCGTACCACGCCTTGGGCTGGAGCTTGTGGCGTATTCCATCCGATGCTTTCCGAAGCCGTCGTGCGATTTCAAGCACAGACGATCCAAGAAATCATGCCAGCCAAAGGTCCGGTAAAAACCCAGATATGGGGGCTGTCTACGAAAGAACGTCTGGGACAGGCCAAGCGTGTGCAGGATTACATGAACTATCAGCTTATCGAAGTGATGACCGAATATCGGTCTGAAACCGAAAAGCTTTTGTTTAGCCTGCCGCTTGCCGGATCGGCGTTCCGCAAAATCTATTTCGATCCTTCGTTGGGCAGACCGACTTCGATGTTTGTGCCCGCGGAAGATTTCGTCGTGTCATACAACGAGGCGGATCTGGATCAGGCGGAGCGTTATACCCATGTAATGAACCGCAGTACGAATCAGGTGAAGAAGCTTCAGGTCAGCGGGTTCTATAGAGATGTAGAACTCACGACCTCACACATAGAAGAGAACCCGATCACGGATAAATTCAACGAGATCGGCGGGGTCAAACCTTCATATGACGCCGAAGAACGACATCAGCTTCTAGAGATGCACGTTGATATCGACCTTCCGGGTTTTGAAGACCCGGACGGCGTAGCTCTTCCTTATGTGATCACCATCGACAAATCCAGTTCCACGATCCTTTCGATCTATCGGAATTGGGATGAGAGTGACGAGCATAAGATTAAGAAACAGCACTTCGTTCACTATGGATACGTTCCGGGCATTGGATTTTATAACCTAGGTTTGATCCATATGATCGGTGGGCTCGCGAAATCCGCTACTAGCCTGTTGCGTCAGCTTGTGGACGCAGGAACTCTTTCCAATTTGCCGGGAGGACTGAAGACTCGTGGACTCAGAATCAAGGGCGATGATACGCCGATTATGCCGGGAGAATTCAGAGACGTTGATGTGCCGGGAGGGACGATCCGTGACAACATCACCTTCCTTCCTTATAAGGAACCTTCTTCGGTCCTTTATCAGTTGCTGGGTAACATTGTGGAGGAAGGCCGACGATTTGCATCAATGGCTGACCTCAAAGTAGCAGACATGAATCAAGAGGCTCCGGTAGGAACTACTCTTGCGATCATGGAGCGGGCGATGAAGGTGCAGTCCGCGATTCAGGCTCGTATCCATGCCAGTCTCAAGCAGGAATACAAGATATTAGCCAAGATCATCCATGATTACACGGACCCCGACTATCCTTACGAGACGGATGCGGGCGAAGGCATCAAGGCTGAAGATTTCGATGACCGCATTGATGTAGTGCCTGTTTCGGACCCGAATGCGTCTACGATGGCACAACGCATCATGCAGTATCAAGCTGCCCTGCAATTAGCGGCTCAAGCCCCGAATATGTATGACCTCCCGCTTCTGCACAGACAGATGATGGAATTGATAGGTATTCCGAACGCCGACAAGGTCGTACCCGACACGGACGAGGTGCCACCTACCGATCCCGTCAGCGAAAATCAGAATATGCTTACACAGGCTCCCGTCAAAGCGTATCAATATCAGGATCACGAGGCACATGTGCGTGTCCATATGGCGATCAAGAATGATCCGCAGATCGCGCAGGAGATGCAGAACAGTCCTGCTGGTCAATCGATATCCGGTGCGCTCGACTCCCATCTCCGCGAACACTTGGCCTTCGTATTCCGCAAGCAGATCGAAGAAGAGCTTGGCACGGAACTGCCGCCGATGGGTGAGCCGCTACCGGAAGATATCGAAAGCAGACTCAGCAAACTCGTTGCCGATGCCGCCGATCAGATGACTGGCAAAAAGCAGCAACAACAGCAGGCTGCACAGCAAGCCGCGCAACAGCAAGACCCGATCATCCAACAGCGCGAACGCGAGCTTGGGATACAGGAGCAGGAAGTCCAGCGCAAACAGCAGGCCGATGCCGCGAAACAGCAGTTGGAGCAGCAGAAGGTTGCCAGCAAGGAACAACTCGACCAGCAGAAGCTACGGCTGCTTGAGGAGAAGATAGCTTCTGAACAACAAATCGATGTGGCAGAACTTCAGTTGGAACAACAGAAGCTCGCATTGGACGAACAGGAACTAGCAATAAAGACGGACGCCGACGAAAAGAAAATGGCAGCTTCTCAGGAGCTTGAAGGCGTCAAGCTTGGCAGAGAAATGGCAAAGGATAATGACAGTGAGTGAAGATGTCTTGTCGTTGCTCAAAAAGAAGATCAGGGATCAGATGAATGTACTGGCTGATCATCTTGCAGTAGGTGCCGCCACGGACATGGAGGAATATCGAAAGATATGCGGAACGATAGATGGATTGGCTTGGACGGAACGTGAAATCATAGATTTGGAAGATAAGTTGAGGGATTTTTAGCTGGTAACCCGCCGTCATGGCGCAACAATTCAACGAGAGGTCGCAATGACTGAACTCGCAACAGAAGCATCGGAAAAAGAACAGGAAGTCGCCCCGCAAGACGCTGAATATGAGCCTTTTTATCGGGATGAGAGTAAGGAAGGAGTTAACTTTGCTTCTCAACTGCCTGAGCCGAAAGGCTACAAACTATTAATTGCCCTTCCTGATGTTGAGGAGGAGACTGAGGGCGGCATCATCAAGTCTGTGCAGTCTCAACATGAAGAGTCTATCTCCACTGTTGTGGGATGGGTCATGTCGATGGGGCCAGATGCTTACGTTAACTATGGTAGGTTCCCCAATGGACCGTACTGTCAGGTCGGTGATTGGGTAGTTTTCCGGGCATTTAGTGGTACTAGATTAAAAATCCATGGTAAAGAGTTTCGTTTAATCAATGATGACACCGTAGAGGCGGTTGTAGAAGACCCTAGAGGAGTGGAGAGGGCATAAAATGAGCGATGAAATCGGAAGAATGAGCGAAGAAGACAAGTTTTTGGGTGTCAGACATACTATTGAAGTTCCCGAATCGGAAGAAGTGAACGTCGAGGTCGTAGATGATCGCCCCGAAGATGATCAGCGTCCTGCTGGAGAGGCTACGTCATCAGATGATGACATGGCGACGGACGAAGAGATCTCAAACTATGGGAGTCGTGCCCAGAAACGCATCAAGAAGCTGAAATGGGAGTATCACGAAGAGCGAAGGGCAAAAGAAGCGTCTGATAGGCTCGCAAGCGAGGCTGTGAACTATACACAGAATCTCCAAGTCGAAAATCAACGGCTACTCAAGCTCGTCCAAGACTCGCAGTCTGCTCTTAACCAGCACAGTACATATGGGGCTCAGGCTGCGGTTGCCATAGCCGAAGCTAATTTCAAACACGCACACGAATCTGGAGAATCGGATCAGATTGCTCAGGCACAAAAGGCTCTGACCAATGCACAGTTGGCGGAAGCTTCTGCTCCTGCGGTGTCAAATAGGGTCACAGAGCAGTGGAAGCAGAATGTATTGGCCGAACAACGCCAGCAGGCCCAGCAACGGCCAGAGGCTTCTCCAGAAGCGCCACCAGCGGACCCTGCCGCCGTGGAATGGCAACAAAGCAATCCTTGGTTTGGTGATGATGAGGAGATGACGAGCCTTGCATATGGTGTGCATGAGAAGTTAGTCAAGAAAGAAGGTATTGACCCAGAAACTCAAGAGTACTATGAATTAATAGACAAACGTATGAGGGAGAAGTTTCCTGAGTACTTCGGCGTCAGCGGCAGAGGCTCTTCGGGGTCCATGGTCGTTGAGCCCGCAACTCGTCGCAAGGCGAGCCCCGTGGTTGCACCAGCTATGAGAAACAACGGTGCGGTGCCACGCAAAGTCACATTGACTTCGACCCAAGTCGCACTCGCGAACCGCTTGGGGATAACGCCACAGCAGTATGCTGCACAGCTTATCAAGGAGATGGCCTGATGGCTGACGAACGCGCTCCGAAAAAACCTAGGGCGTTGGAGACTCGTGAAGACGAGGCTCGTGATATGCCTTGGGAACCCGCATCCATACTTCCAGACCCAGAGCCGCAAGACGGATGGGTGTTCAGATGGATACGAACTTCAATGGTTGGCACTCTTGACAACACGAACGTGTCAAAGCGTTTTCGTGAAGGGTGGGAACCAGTTCGTGCCGAAGATCACCCGGAACTACAAATTATGAGCGATCATAAATCGGATTGGGCACAGAAGGGCGGGATCGAAGTCGGTGGACTATTGCTCTGTAAGGCACCGGAGGAAACGGTGGAGAAAAGGCGTACTTATTATAGGAATCACGCTGAATCACAGATGCAAGCCGTCGATAATGCCTATATGCGTGAGAGCGATCCTAGGATGCCTGTTCTCACGCCTGATCGTAAAACCCGTGTAGCGTTTGGCAAGGGAACTCGCTAAATGTTGCGCGACTGACATTTAGAGGTACTTATGGCTACTACAGCAGCCCCATACGGGGCCAGACCCATTGGCACTCTTAGTGCTTCGGGTTCATTCACCAGCAAGACTAGGAATCTGCCGATTATCACGACCTACGGCACACAGATTTCTAATGGTGATTTCGTAAAAGTCGCGGCTGACGGTACCATAGCGAAGGATACTGGTACTACTGCCTTGACCGCAGTTGGAATTTTCTTGGGTTGCTCCTATACGGACCCGACTACTAGCCAGAAGACGTTTTCAAATTATTGGCCTGCATCGAATGCGGCCACTGATGCGATGGCGTATGTGCTAGACGATCCTTTCGTCGTTTTCCAGATGCAATCCGACGAAGCGTTGAACACCACGGATCGTGGACTCAATGCATCCGTTGTTGTGACTGCTGGTAATACCACTTTCGGCAAGTCCAAGAACGCACTTGATGGTAGCACTCCAGCAACAACGAACACGCTGCCCCTTCGCATTATCGATTTCGTTGACGGGCCTAGCAGCCTGCCCCCGAAGGGGACGACGGCGAGTGATACCTATCCAGATGTTATCGTGAAGTTCAACGCTGCGTCTAGCGGGTCAGCTTCTAATCATTCCTATTTAAACGCCACAGGCGTATAGGAGACTGACCAATGGCTATTTCACGCGCACAACTTCTCAAGGAACTGCTTCCGGGCTTGAACGCGCTCTTCGGAATGGAGTATGCACGTTATGATGACGAGCATACCGAAATCTATGAGACGGAAAGCTCCAGTAGGTCTTTTGAGGAGGAAGTGAAGCTTTCGGGCTTCGACGCTGCACCCGTGAAGGATGAGGGTGACGCGATTTCGTATGACGCCGCACAGGAGAGCTTTACGGCTCGTTACAATCACGAGACAATCGCCATGGGCTTTGCCATTACGGAAGAGGCTATGGAGGACAATCTCTACGATTCCCTGTCGGCTCGTTACACCAAGTCCTTGGCTCGCGCCATGGCTCACACCAAGCAGGTGAAAGCTGTATTCCCGCTTAACAACGGGTTCACCAATGCCTACCAAGGCGGCGACGGTGTAAATCTTTTCACGGCGTCAAGTGATGGCGTAACTGGTGGTGACGGTCACCCGCTTGTTTCAGGTGGCAAGAACTCCAACCGTCCAGCGACTGCCGTTGACCTCAACGAGACTTCTCTTGAGGCCGCTGTAATTCAGATTGGCAAATGGACCGATGAGCGTGGCCTGTTGATCGCTGCTCGTCCCCAGACGCTTGTCATCCCGCCCGATTTGCAGTTCGTGGCGACACGGGTGATGAAATCTGATCTTCGTCCCGGTACTGCGGACAACGACATCAATGCCGTAAGAAGCATGGGTGTTGTTCCGAACGGTACGGTTGTGAATCACTTCCTGACGGATACGGATGCGTGGTTCCTTCTTACCGACATTCCTGATGGGATGAAGCACTTCAATCGTGTGTCTCTGGAAACGAGCATGGACGGTGATTTCGATACCGGAAACGTTCGCTACAAGGCTCGCGAGCGGTACAGCTTTGGTGTCTCCGATCCCCTTGGGATCTGGGGATCACCCGGAGCGTAATGACCTTAGTGGGGTGGGGGCTTCGGCCCCTGCCCCATATAGGGTGTAATTCTTTTTTCCTGACTGTCGAGTAATCGGCAGACACTAGCCAAGACAGGAGAAACTCATGGCTAACACAACTTTTTCAGGACCAGTCAGATCCGAAGACGGATTCGATGTAGTATCGAAAAGCTCAACAACTGGTGCATTTACAACTGAATTCAGCTTGGATGGATCGGGGTTGCAGGTTACCCCGATTACATTGGGTGACGAAGATACCACTCTGACTGCTACCGCTAACGCTGGCAGGACCAATGTCGTTCCGGCGATCACTTCAAACCGTACACTCACCCTTCCGTCGCCTACGGCGGGAGTGTGGTTCAAGTTCATTTATGGTGGTGCGGCAGAAGAGACTGAGAATGTCATCTTCGATACGGGCTCCGATACCAATTATTACATTGGTGGTATCATTCATTTGGATTCCAACGCAGATAATGTTTCCGTGTATGCTGACGGTAATTCAAACTCTATATTGACTCTGACAGATTTTGGTTTATTTGAAATCAATATTCTGGCAAAAGATTCAACGAATTGGATTATCTGGGGTCATCAGGAAGGTGTAGATGTACCTGCCTTTACCGATCAGTAAGATATGGTTCGTTAATTGAGATAGGGTCACCCATCCAAATGGGTGGGTGGCCGTTATCTCCTATAGCGAGCGGGGCTAGAA
>JGI25130J35507_1000311_pt1 | contig 16191 bp, 22 predicted proteins | sample ETNvirnome_2_300_FD_35507 | JGI IMG/M metagenome (IMG submission 35507)
TTTGTCGCCATCAGTACCTAACCACTCATCATTTGACCTCACAAAATCAGCACCAACCCCATCTCCAACACCAGTCATAGTTCCACTACCTACACTATTATTGTCTTCAAGTTCATAATCATTAGTATAAGAATCTTGTCTATTTCCACTCGCTTCTTCCATATCCCAATAAGAGATAAGGCTATTTTTTAGTGTTGCACTTGTCTTAATATCTGCCATATTTCTATTAGATTTTCAATTGACATTACATTTCTAATCTTAACCAAAGACTAATTTGCCCAATAACTTACCCAACCTGAAGCTGAGATAGTTCCGCTAAGTGCTAATTCTAAGTCTGTTCCTGCTGAGGTTGTTTGAACCAAGAAAGCAGGAGGGTTAACCGCATTTGTGTAACCTGCTGAAGCTGCAAGGATTAGTTGGTCTGTAAGGTCTGTTCCAGCACCTGTCCATTTAGTTCCACCTGCCGTATTGTAGGTCATGTGGATTGCATAGACTTTAATTGTCTGACTTGCTACTCCTGACACAACTGCTGTGTCGGTAGTTCCAATAGAAAACTTTTGTTGAGAATAAGTATCTATACTACCTGGAAGAGCTGAAACTCTAAAAGTTCCACCATCATCCGAGAAAGTTGAAACTCTTAAACTATCAGCATTAGGTTGGTCTACATCCACTGTTCCTGATACTGCTACTGTACCTATTGCAGATACATGGAAAGTCCCAGCATCTTGAGATTTTGCCGAAACATCTAAGTTAGTAGCATCNTCTTGAACTGATGAAACCCTGAAAGTTGCTCCATCATCAGAGAAAGCCGAGATTCTTAAAGCATCTGCATCTGGCTGTTCTACATCTGTAGTTCCTGAAATTGATATACCTCCAATAGCAGAAACATGGAAAGTACCTGCATCACCCGATTTTGCAGAGACATTAAGAGACGCTGCACCATCTTGAATAGCAGATACTCTTAATTGACCCCCATCATCAGACTTAGCTGATACAAGGTTGTCATTTGAGTCCTCTGTTACTTGTCTAACCACTAATTGCTTAACGGCAGAAGTAGCTAAACCACTATTGTCCACAGTCTTTGAGGAAAGAACTGTTGCCTCAATTGAACTATCAGCTCCATCTTGGATTGCACCATCACCTCCTGAAGCTCCAATAGAGGAGATTCTCAAAAGTCCCGCATCTCCAGACTTAGCTGACATCATTAAGTTTGTAGCATCCGTTTGGAATGCTGAAACTCGGTTGTCAGAAGCATCACCACCAAGAGATATAGTGCCCCCAGCATTGATTGAGGAAGTTCTTAAAACTCCACTGCCTCCTGATACACCCGCAACACCACCAAGAATAGCTTGTTCTGTATTAAGTCTACCTTGGTCATCATAAGGAAATGCCATATTATCTATAAATTACTGTTATTTCTGTGTCCGAAGACTGACTGGATACGACTAATCCATTGTCAAACCTATGCCCAAATTCAATACTCCCAGGAACTATGGAAGCTGAAATTGTTGCAATTGGGGTTTCAGAAGTTGAAGCGTTGTCATAAAGACTAAACGCACTGGTAAATGTGCCTCCAACAATAACTCTTTCTAAATATCCTGCTTCAGCTTTAACTGCGGTTACTGCTGAGGTAGAAATGTTTTCAAATGAGTTGTTCTCTTTAGCATTTAATAGTTCCTGAACTGATAACAACATATTATTTTAACAATTCTCTCAATTGCTCTTTTAAGCTATTAACTTTGGCTTCCTTGAAAGCCTTTTCACTTTCTTTAATGAAAGTGTCGCTAGATAGATTATTATGTATTGCGACCTCACTAAACAATCTATCCATAATTTTCATTGAATTACCTTTCTGTAACTCATGGTCTAAGTTTATGTCTAATCTCTCTAAAAGAAAGTTAAAGCCGTTCTTAAACCCTATTTCGCTATCTTGTAAAAAGTCTTCAGTGTTCTGTCGTATATGTTTATCTATTGTTCTAGCTTTTAATTCAATAGAAGGGTCAACAAAGTGTTCTGAATCAATTTGCAATCTCATTGCCGTCAAGGAAGGATTAACTAAATCGTAACTGACATCCTCAATCTCACTAGGTTCAAACGCTTGGTCATGTTTAATAAATTTTCCTCTGTCTAAAACTATCTTATTCATTATGATGCCCAAAAGATATTAGTCCCAGGGTCTTCAAAGTCTCTACTAATATTGTCAAAATCCCTTAATCCTCTCATTGGTTCTGCCTCACTTGTTCTTCTCATTAGGTCTATTCTCATTCTTCCTTTCAAAATTTCATATTCATTCTCAATAATTGTGGCTTCGTTATATCTTTGCTGTCTTCTCAATCCCCTAAATTCTCCATAAAGAGCATATAATTCAATATATTTAACAGGAAGGGGAGGGGTAGCTGATTGAGCTGACACTGTGGACTGAAGAAGTTTATACTTCTTTTCAACATCAATTGCCTTGTTTGGAGTAGGTCGGTATTGAACAGTGCCATCATTTAAGATGGTATAGATAGTTGGACTTGCTGAAGCAGTAGTAATTGGCTGATATTCAACAAACTGAGCAGTAGGGAGATAAGCTAATTTAATTCCCAAATCTAAATTAAAAATAGTCTCCATTTTCTCAAAATCACTATCAGGAGGATACTGATTCGTTCCTGCAGATAGAGTCTGAAGAGCTGAAGTCTGTAAAAATGGTGCGTTGGGGAAAGTTAACGCAACATCTCTGGTACACTGATTGATATTAGTGATTATATTGTCTTCTTCGTCTGCAGAAAGAACATTGATTCGTGTGGCAACTTCCGCAACAATAGTATCAACTGATGATAATTCTCTTGCCATTATGATATAAAAGACTGGCTAGTTACCAGTCTTCCTAATAGACTTAATTTTTAATTTCTCTCCACCTATGTTCTTTAGTTTTCTGATTGTAATTCCAATAAGAAAATTTCTTTTTATCACCAAAAAACTTATGATACTTGTCTATAACCTCTTTATAGATGGTCAGAGCTTTTTCAGCATTTTTTTTAATATTGAATTTTACAAACACCTCCTTATAAGCATTTCTTGCGAGTTTTAATCGTAAGGGTTTATCTTTAATGAGTTGTTCTAAGCTATTATACCACTCCACTCTCTCAAGTGCAACAAGTCCCGTTTCCCCATGAACAACATTTTTGTATGCTTCCACAGGTGAACAAATAACTGGAATCTTCAAAGCAGAATATTCCAACCACCTTAAATTACTTTTGGCTCGGTTAAACATGTTATCAGCCAAAGGTGCTAATCCTATATCAACCTTTAGTTGAGCCATTTTCTTGGGGAAATGTCGGAGAGGAAACCAGTCTATAAATTCTACTCTCTTTACTTGTTTTTTGTCCCAGTCCTTAAAAGAAGGTCTGAAAAGTTTAGGACAGATAAAAACTACCTGTGGATAATTCTTCATTATTTTTTCCAAAGGTTTAACAATTATATCCATACTCTCTTTATGAGAACCTGAACCATTGAAAATTATTCTAATAGTGTCGTCTTTTTTTGTTCTTTTATTAAACTTCCAATACTTAAAGTTAAGGGAATTAGGGAGAACAAATATCTTTGGGATGTCTTTTTTATGAAAATCTTTAAGGTTTTGAGTAGAAACTGTTAGTGCATCAAATACTTTTGCAAGTGCAATTCTATTCCAATAAGTAGCTTCAGAGCCTGGNTGATAACCTTGATAACCAGGATTTGTAGGTCTAACATGCTCAATATTGTCATCTGTGTCCATAATCATAGGCATATTAAAGAACTCTTTGATTCCTCCCCATTTTGAGAGCCAGTCCCCCTTATCAAGTCTTCCAACAATAATAACATCTGCCCAGTTAGCTATAGCAAACATTTCGTCATCAGTAGGGTTTTTGTGTTCTCCTAACCCCCACCTAAAGTCAGAGATAAGTATATTTGCTAATTTTTGGTCTTGTAAGGATTCTGCCCATAAGAATTGTCTGTATAGTCCAACTCCTGAATTTTCAGAGACATGAAAGTAAATGTTGGGTAATCCTTCTACATGTGGTAGTTTTTCAATAAAATCGTACATATCACAGATATTTGAATAACACTTCCCTAATCTTCTCATTAACATTCTTGTTTGGAGCTGAAATAATAGCTCCTTTGAAAGTTTCAATGTTATCCTTAAGTGAATCAATATCAGACAAAATTATTGAGCCTTTATCTAGAAGCTCAACCCACTCGGTCTCTTTTCTCATAAGAATAACAGGAATGTTCATCCAAGCACCTTCTTTCTGCACTCCCCCACTATCAGTAATAATTTTCTTAGAATTACTAATAAGAGTAAGCATTTCCTTGTGGGCTACGGGGTCTATTATCTTTACATTCTTTGGAACTTCCATATTCTTTAGCCAATCTTGAACCCTTGGATGAGCAGGAAATTTATAGTTTTCTTCAGTATCAGCCAGAATATTGAGTAAATCTTGCAAAAACTTTTTATTTCCGTTGATTTCTCTGTGAATTGTGAGAAGAATATACTTTTGGTAATCTTTTGTTCTTGGAATAGGTAATTCTTTAACCAAAGCATCAAACATTGGGTCTCCAACAAGATAGACTCCTTCTGTTCTTCCCTCATTCATTAAGTTAATAACCGCCTGTTCAGTTGGACAAAGCAACACACTTGAAACTGAATCAATAACTTTTCGGTTAACTTCTTCTGGCATATTATTAAAACTTCTCAATCCTGCCTCAACATGAGCCACTGGAATCTTCTCATAAGCCCCTGCCAAAGCTCCTGCAAGGGAACTATGAGTATCTCCGAAAACTAAAACAAGGTCAGGTTTCTCTTTCTGAAACAACTTTCTTAATTTATCAATCATATTACCAACTCTGTTTTGGCAATTTAACTTAAATTTAGGTTTAGGAATGCCTGTTTCTTCAAAGAAAACATCTGACATATTGCTGTCATAATGTTGCCCTGTATGAACTACTATTTGAGGAAGTTTAGGGTCAATTTTAACGAAATTAGGTCTAGCTCCTACTATTGTAAATATTTTCATGTTATTTCTTATTTAACTTTAACCATAACTTAGCTACTGCTTCTTCTGGGGTTTTGCCTTGAGCATCAATACCAACTTCTTTTAATGTAACCGCCATCCATTTATCTTTATGGTGTGGTACTAATATATTTCCTACTTCAGTCTCTTCGGATTTAGTAAAATTCGTTGTTGGACTAACCATCATAAAGTCCTCTCCACAAGCCTCTATAAGTTCGGAGAGGGTAGGGAAAAGCCAGCTTCCCTGTCTTCCAATTTCATCTTTTCCATAGTAGAATATCTGGCTCTTTCTTTTACTATCTTTGCTGTCTTCTAATGAAGCACTTTGTAAGGGAAACCCAGCGTCTTTAAGAGATTCTATGAGTTCGTAGTTCATTGTTTTTTACGCTTAGATTCTGCTAATCCTTGATGCTCGTCAGGAAGGAGCTTGTGATTCTCCATTCTGGCATGTGCTTTAATATTGTATTTTTTCTCTAGAATATCTGTAATAACCTCCATATCAGCCTTCCTCTGTCCACTCATTTCTCCTCCAACATTGATACTGTCCTCTAGATAAACATACTCATAAAGCTCTTTGTCTAATGCAAAGAATTTACAGTTATTTAACGCTAGTTCTAGGAGCATTTGCCAATCATCACAGCATTTAATTCTTTCGTCATAAGGATACTTTAGAATAGTGTCCTTTTTATAAGCAACTTGACCAGGAATATATTGCTCTTCAAAAAGTCTTTTTTTATCAAATTTCTCTGTAGGTTTCCACCCTCTAGCATTGGCATTATGTTCTTCGTCATGAAGTCTTGTGTACATCCCATGATAAACTATATCTATATCAGGATTATCTTGAAAAGTCTTATAAATCTCCCTTAGTCTATTGGGGAATGCCATATCATCAGAGTCATGGACTACGATAATATCAGCTTTAGCCATCTTGTTTCCTGTATTTCTTACCTTTGAAATATACCCTGTATGTTCAATTCTTTTATATCTAATCCTTTCATCATCAAACTCCTGAAGAACTCTTACAAGTTGGTCTGAATCTTTAGACCCATCATCTACCACAATGAGTTCCCAGTCTTTGAATTGTTGGTCTATACAAGACCTTACTGCATCTTGAACACAGTAAGACCTATTATAGATTGGCATTACAATTGATATTAGTGGAGTTTGCATAACATTATTGTTTTATCATCAAGTTTTTCCTCTTTAATTACATTAAAGTGTTTTCGGTAATCATGAGAGTGGCAATAATATCTTGAGGTAAAGTTTTCTGGCTCAATCAATAAGAGATATTTAGCTATTTTCTTGATATTCTCTACAGCTTTAGGAAAATCTTTAGGAATAATATGTTCCAAAGTAGTAAATGAGAAAGCCAAGTCTGCTTTTTGGGCAGGTTTCACACCAATAGGAACAAAGTCTTCCACTTTAGCTGCCCAAAAAATCCCTTTAGGATGATTTTTATGAGCTATGTTTACTAATTTCTGTGATATATCAAATCCTGTGTACTCCCCAAGAGTAGAGAGCAGAGGATACCACTTACCATTTCCACAACCCATATCTATTACACTTTTAGGTTTGACTTCATCAATAAACTTCTTAATCTCTTCTGTATAAGAAGGCTCAATCCCAGCTTGGACATTCCAACTTTCAGCTCTATTCTCCCAATACTCTTCAGGTTTATATTCTGTAAGGTCTTTGATAGTTTTGATATATTTTTCATGATTAAGTTCCTCTCTCCAATATCTAGAACCTTCAACATTAGGTTCTTTAATCTTTTTAAGTTTGTTAAGTTCTTTCACCACTCTTTCAATAGAAAATTCCCTTACATGTACCGCATGTTTTATAGGAACACTATTCACTGCATATCTCCCAGCAGTCAAAAATTCAAGAACACTAAGAGGAAGCCCATCATGAACTGGGAATCTCATAATAGCTGAACACTCTTTCACAAACTCACCCATCTCTACATACCCCACATCCTCAATGTTAGTTTTCTCTCCCTCGTTATAATCATAGACTTCAACTTTTTTCCCTTCCTTATCTTTTGTTCGTTTAAGAAGCCTTTTCCCTTTTATGTAGGGATTACCAAAGAATTTGAATCTAATGTTAGGACAGGCTTTAGCTATTCTAAGCATCTCATTTGGTCTATAAAAGTCAGCATTTACCGTAGGCATATAAACCCCCACAGTAAATTTCTTGGGTAACGGCATTACATTGAAAAGTTTGTTGGGGGGTAGAGGGATAATCTTAGACCCTTCAATTCCTAATTCCTTGAGCTCATCTTGAATAAACTGGCTCTCTACAAGCAACTCATCAATAGTGTTTTTGAAGTAGCTTCTCCAGACTTTGATAGATTGCATAGAGCACTTCCATAACTGGTCTACATCAGAACCTACCAAATGAACCACCTTCTTAGTTGGAGTATAGCCAAACTCAGGATTGTGGAGACTGTTTAAGAACATTTGGTTTTGCTGAGCAGCAAATTGAGGGTAAAAACCAATAACATAAATCGCATCATATTCGTGAGGCTTAAAGGAAGGCATTTCCTTGAAATCAGCACCAAGTATTTTGGCTGTGTGAATACCATGAAATCTAGCTCCAATAGAGGCAACACAAAGGTTTCTTCTCGGAATACCATGTTTGTCTTTAATTTGGTTAGTTCTTTCAATCCAATTGTTATTTGAATCTTCACTTAAACCCCCCTTGTGAGGAGCTGTGGTTTCAAAGAAGATGTCAGGAATATAGTGACCTGTTTTTTTTCCTTCCTTAACAACTGATAGCCAAAAATCCCAATCCTGTAAAGACTTAATCTTTGAGTCCCATAGACCATCAGGTTGATTCATTAACTTAGCAATTTCCCAATAGACTTTAGCTCTAATAGGAAAAGAACCATCAATATAGTTCTGAACCTCTAGTAGATAAGGGTCAAATGGCTGAAAGAAGAAATCTCCTCCATCAATAGGCTTGAAATCTTCTGTGGTTACTCTGTATCCTCCATAGACGAAATCATGCTCAGGATTATCTTCTAGAACATTAAGCCAAATCCTAGCCATTCCAGGATAAAGCAGAGAGTCTGCTGGTAAATGGACATAATTCTCTCCTTTGGCTATTTTAGCTCCAGCATTTCTAGCTACACAAGCTCCTTTATTTTTCTTAAAGTAAATTGCTTTGACTCTCTTATCAGAGTCTTCAAGTCTTTTAATTACCTCTTTTGATTTATCAGTAGAACCATCATCTACCACAATGACCTCAATGTCCTTTACATCTTGGTCTAATATACTTTCCACTGCCCTTTGAACAAACTTGTCGTCATTATAGACAGGCATTATGAAACTAAATTTTATCTTTTGCATCTCTTATTTTTATTCTTCCTGGGTTTCCATTAACCCAAGCTCCTTCAGGCACATCGCCGACTACAACAGCCCCATCAGCGATAATCGCATTTTTCTCAATTTTAATACCTCCTACNATAGTAGAATTAGCTCCAATTGAAACTCCTTCCTCAACAATAGTGTCTAGCTTAACCCCTTTCTTAAAGACATTTGGCTTACGGACATTTGTAAAGGACACATTATTTCCTATAAAGACATTGTCCTTTATAATCGCACCTGAATAGATATTTACATTGTTTCCGACCTTAACATTGTCTCCAATAATTACCCCAGTGCCTATGTAACTTCTTTCTCCTACATTGACACTTCTCCCTAATCGTGCTCCCTCACATACATGAGAGAAATACCAAACAAAAGTACCCTCTCCAAAAGAAACATTCTCTTCTATTATTGCCGATACACTATACATTTTTAATATTGTCAATTAACTGTATGGTTTGCTCACATTCCCTAATAGGAATACCACGACCTACTAATAATTCTTCATAGACTTTAGTATGTAGATTTTCAAAGCCTTGACTAAGATTTAACTTGTTACCATCTATCATTAGAATCCTTTTTTGATTATCCATAGGAGCTTCAAGAGAAAGTTCCCACTGGGCTAAAGTATGCCCAAAGATTATAACTCCTTTAGCATATCTATCCCCATATTGTTCTGTCCTTACATCCATTACTTTACCAAACAATTGAACTAAAACATCAAAGTAATGCACTCCTATATTCAAACAAATTCCTCCTGATTCTTTTTCCTTTCCTTTCCAACTATCAAAATACCAATCATCTCTCCTAACTAAAATTCTCATATCAGCTACTGAATAGTCATTTTCTTTTACTTTCTTAATCCATTCTTGAAGTTTAGGGTGATGTCTAAGCTGAAGAACTGTAAATACATTAGGAAGTTCTTTTAATTTCTTAAAATCTTCTAGATTATGAGTAGGGGGTTTTTCAACAAGAACTAATTTTCCTTTTTTAGAGAAAAAATCTGCCATTTCTAGATGAAGATGGTTTGGAGTAAGAATAACTACTACATCTAGCTTATAGTCATCTAAATCCTTCCAATTTGGGGTAAAAATAGCCTCTGAGGGGAGTTTATCTGCTTTTGTAGCATCTGTATCACATCCAACGATAATCTCCCCACCAGTGTTAGAAATGGCTTCTTGGTGCTTATTGTATATGAACCCTAGTCCTATGATTCCGTATTTCATATTAACTGTCCTGACTCTTTAACCTTCTCAATAATAAAATCAACCTCGCCATCTGTTAGGTCAGGATAAAGTGGAAGAGACATGCAGTGCTCTCCGAGCCATTCTGTATTAGGCAAATCTAAAGGCTTATTCCCAATTACAGGAGCATACTTCTTCCAGCCAGTCATAGTGTGAAGCGGTCTGTAATGGAGAACCACCTGAATATCATTCTCCATCATAAAATGCTTAAACTTTTCTTGGTCTTTGACAGTAATAATATACAAATGATTACCTTTCCTTTTGAGTCCGAAAGCCTCATTATATCGGTCTACTATGTAATCTCTCTTAGCATTGTTCTGTGGGAGTTTCTTTAATTGTTCAATTCCTACCGCAGCCTGAAGGTCAGATGGCTTAAACCTATAGCCTACAAAATCAATATCATATTGCATATATTTACCTTGGTATCTTTGTTGGGTATCAAGGTCTAAGCCATGGTCTCTGGCTTTCTTGAGCCACTCATAGGCTTTTGTATCATTAGTGGCTATCATTCCTCCTTGAATTGAGGTTAAATTCTTGGTGGCATAAAAGGAATAACACCATAAAGTATCTCCTTCCACTTCATCCTTTTCAATCCTATGAGCAGAATCATAAACTAAAGCAGGTAAATCTGACTTTCTTCCTGCTATGTGAACTGGTAGACGATAATTGTTCTGGGTAAAATCTCCGTCATCTTCCATAAGAAAAGTGTCTTTATCAACATCTATAAAACACGGAATATTCCCTGAGTTTACTACAGCTTCTGCAGTAGCAGTGAAAGTAAAAGAAGGGACATCTATTAAACTACCCAAAGGTTCTTTCCAAGTGTATTTACAAGCTAATAAAAGAGCATTGGTGCAACTATCTACAAAAACAGCGTGTTTTGCTCCTACATATTCTGCAAACATCTCTTCAAACTCTTGAGTCTTCTCGCCCATAACAACCCAGCCAGAATCTATTACTTTATTTACGGCTTCTTTCTCTTCTTTGCCGATTGTTGTGCGACAGAAGGGTATCATAATTTTGTTTTTCCAACTATATGACCACAGGTTTTGTGTTTTTGTCCTTTTTTCATATGAAACGGGGTACTAAGCCCCCCGTATGGCTTTGTCTTCAAGAGCCTCTATCCTCTTCTCCAACTCATCCAGTTTGACAAGTAGCTCCTTTTCAAAGTCCAACTGGATACTACTCTTCCCGCAAGCAGCGTGTAGATAGAGTTCTATCAGCTTACTTGTGCAGTTACACACTTCAACCTCCTTGCTGGGTTACCAACCCACATTTCTCCATCAGGAACTGATTTAGTTACTACTGCACCAGCACCAATCTTACAACCTTTACCCAGAGTAATACCTGGAAGAATGGTAGCATTTGCTCCAATAACCACCTCGTCTTCCACGATTGTTTCTGACCAGTCTTTTCCGTGTGAAGGTGGATGTTTGTCGTTAGTAAAACAGACATGGGGACTGATAAACACCCCATTGCCGATAGTTACTCCTGTTGGAATAAACACGAATGCTTGTATCTTACATCTATCTCCAATCTTCACATCTTGACCAATCCAAACATGTGAGTGAATAATGCAGTCTTGTCCTAACTCTACGCCTCTCTGTATATTAGAAAAGCGTTGTTCGTGAATCACAGTTCCAAGTCCTACTATCATGTTGTTACCTCTGGTCTTTTCACCATAGATGGAGTTAGCTTCAATCTGCTAATGTTCTTAAACTCTGTAAACATTATAACACATTAGAAAAGTTAAACCATTCTACTTTTCCACTATCTCTTTTAATCTTTGTTTAATTTTAGGTAGGTATCCAATTCTTGTAGATTTGATGATTGAGTCCACTTTTTTAGCTCTTTTTTGGTCTTTGAACATCTGTGATTCTTCCTCTTTAGAAAAAACCTCATGGTCTTTCCCAACCATTACAGCTATTTCTGAAGGAGATATAGTTCCTTCGTTGACTAGATGAAATACACCTTTCTCTCTGTTNTCAATCAATTCTTTCATTACTGGGAACATATCCTCAAGAATAGTAAAAGAGTTCTGATTATTATGAAGTTTGGGATAACTTAAAATCTTGTTAAGTGTATTTCTAGGGTGAGGAGTTTCTGATACTGGCATTCTAAACCTTAAAATAAGAGAAGTAGGATTAACTGCTTCAATTAACCTTTCTGCCATAACTTTGGTTTCTGTGTAGAAACATGCAGGATTAGGTTGGTCATATTCATCTTTAGGCTCTAAACTATCAAAGATACAAGCTGAGGAAATAAAAACATACTTCTTTCCCCCCTTAGCACAGAGTTCTGCAACATGGACTGCTCCTTCAACATTACTCTTAAAAGTCTCTATCTTGTTTTTCTCACACCAATCAATATCAGTCTTAGCAGCCGTGTTAACCACAACATCAAAGGGCTTTAAGGTAGCAGAAGTTATATCTGCTAATCTTTCTTTATAACCTGCTCCCTTAAGATACTCTCGTATCATTGTGCCGATATACCCATTTCCTATTACAAGTATTTTCATCTCTTATGCCTCTTTAGGTAATAATCAATTGTTTCAAGCATTCTAGATTTGAAATTCTCTCCAATAGCTTCAGGTTTCCAACCTAACGCCTCAATTTTAGAAGTATCAAGGGAATAACGAGTATCATTTCCTGGTCTATTACCGACAAACTCAATTTCACCCCCAAATTCCTCTACCGCCATTTCTGCAAGTTTGATGTTTGGGAGTTCCATGTGAGAACCAATATTATAAATCTCTCCACTTCTTCCCTTGTGAAGAACTAGGTCTATAGCCTTACAATTATCTATGACATAAAGCCATTCTCTGATTTCCTCTCCTTTACCATGAACAGGAATCTTTCTATCTTTAGCAATGGATTCTGCAATAACATGAACAAACTTCTCTTGAGATTGGTATATTCCATAATTATTCCCTGACCTTGTAATAACAAGGTCTAAATGGTGAGGAGAATAAGTCAAAGCTCGGAGATTCATTTCCCCCGCAGCTTTAGAAGCAGAATACCTATTCTTAGGATTAAGTTTCATATCTTCAAGGAACTTACCTTTTTCTATTTCTCCATAGACTTCATCAGTTGAAATCTGAACCATCCTAATATGATAATCGGATGCTACTTCTCCAATAATTGTAGCCCCAATATCGTTGGAGTTTATATGTCTAGTTCCTGTAACCATAGCCCTACCCACATGGCTTTCAGCAGCAAAATTGACAACAGCATGACACATATAAAGGGCATCATACATATCCTCTTTATTGCAGATGTCTTTTTGAAAGAACTTAACTCTACGACCATCTATAAGGTCATTTAAGTTCTCTGTTGAGAATCCATTTTCTCCTGATGCGTAAGTGAGTTTGTCTACTAAAACAAAATCATAACTAGGATATTTCTCTATCATGTAACGGGTGAAGTTGCTTCCTATGAACCCCATTGCCCCCGTAATGGCTATTTTCATACTTTTTTTGTTTAACTTACAAACTGGTTGAAACAAGGAATACCACAAAGTGTATTCCCTTCATGTTTTGTCTGAACCTCATTGACTCTAGCTCCACAATTAACGCAGACTTTTGGGTCTACCCCACTTCCTTTAGCTAATTTTTTCTCTACTTTTTTAGGCTCTACACCCTTGGTAATTTTTAGTTTGGGCATGATATTAGTCTAAAGTTGGAACTTGGTCTGTGGTATTAAATTCTCCATGAGAATCTTGTTTGAATTGTGCAGGGTTGTTAATCCTATACGCATTCGCAGAAGCAGGGCTTCTAAAGACAAGTCCGTTACCAGCCGAAGTAGAAAGAGTAATAAACCCCTCTCCTAAAGGTTGGCTGTTGTTGTCATCTAATCCATTTGTGACTGTCATAGTATTAGACCAAATTAAAGCTATTAAATAACGACCTTAATCCAGCTCCCATAAAGGAGCTGAATAAGGCAACTACTAGGTAGCAGTTGGAATGGCTGACAATGTTAGACCAGCATTTTCTCTAGCAGATGTAGAGGAAGTCCCAGTCATAGTGTCATTTGAACCAGTCCACAAGGTTAGACCAGCAGAAACATTCAAAACTTTAGCTGTAAAGTGAGCTTTCCAGCCATAAGTTGTTGATTGATTCAATGGGTCAGACTTACTTGCTCCTTGAACTAGGAAGGTTTTAATTCCACCATCAAGTTCTGTAACACCATAATATCCTCTTCCGAAGACATTTGTTCCATACGCAAGAGCCGAAGCTCCAGCAGCTACCGAAATAGCTAGTCCATTACCTGAACCTGCTGAAACTGGAGTTTGGGTAGTCTCAACGAATCGGACTCCCTCAACTCTTCCAATTTCACCTGCATATAGGTTCTCTGGGGTTACATACTGATGCCAGTTCTGCCAGGTTGAGTCTGCCCTCAAGTCCTCAGCAACAACTGGGTTAATTATTCCAACATAGTTCTGTCCGTCAAATGTAGGAACATTTCTCCTACGCAACTCTCCTGCACATCTTCTAATGTCGGATACAGCGATAAGAACATCACTGTATGTGTTTCCCACAATAGTATCTCCGTTAGAGATTTGAAGTGTAGATGAAGTCTTGACAACATTGACACCAGAAACTGCAGTGTCAGGGTCATCAAAGAACAAGATTGATTGCATAATCGCTTTGTCAATAGTTTCCGCAGCAGATTTAGCAAGTTCTTGTGTTGCCATATCAAGAACATCAGTAATTGATGTTAACTCAACAGTATCTTCTAGAACTGTGTATCCACCATATACTTCTATCAAAGATGAAACTTTGAGTGTAGAAAGAACATTAGATGATGGTTTAATACCAGCAGTAACCTTCTGTCCAAATCCAAGTCTTCTAGGTCTATTCCAAATGATAGATGTTCCCTCATTTTTTGGAAGAGACTTTTTTACTCCGAATTGGAAGTATTTTGTTAGTGGGTCTAGCGTTTCTAAAAGCAGTCTGTCGTAGTAGCTCTTGATTGTATTGGTCAACGAAGTTGTCGTTGTGAATGTTCCAATATCTATACTTGGCATATCAGTAAATCAGTTTATCTAATAATTTATTGAGATACTTGTTCCTTAAGGATTTTTCGTACCTCATCAAGAGGAACATTTCTGTCTGAAACAATTTTAGATACATCTACTTCCTTACCCCGTGCTTGAACGCCTGGGTCAGTTGTAAGTCCACTCTGTTTTTGTTGAATGGTTTGGTATGCTTCATTTTTCCCTTGCTGTTTAAGGCTTTCTTGGCTTGTCTGAAATTTAACAGCATCCAACGCAATTCCCCATGGAGTATTAGGATTCTTTTTTATGATTTCTGCTACTTGAGTAGCGTATCTCATGTCTTCAGGATTCTTAAATGTCTTTTGTAGTTCAAGTTGTTCCTTAATAGGTGCAACTTGGTCTGCAATAAGTTTATTCACAATCCTAACGGCTTCATCCTGACTCATATCGGGGTTTTGGTCTTGAACTTGTTGAATCGCCAGTTGAGATGGAGACATTGCCTCCGACTTAACCTTAGATAATTCAGATATGTCCATAGCCTTCTGGGTGTTGGCTTTTTCAAGTTCACTATATGACTTAGCAAAGTCATTTGGAGTTCTGAACCCTTTTTTAGCCATCAATTCCTCAAACGCTTTTCCTTCCTCCTCCATGGTAGGGGCTTCTTCTTGGATTGTTTGTTGCTGTTGGGCAACTGGTTGTTCTTGCTTGGGCACTGACACAGGTTCTCCCTCTTCATCCACCAAGTGTTGAGTACCATAAATGGTTGACTCTGTTCCTGCTGGAACTACAGGGGCTTGTCCACTGTTATCCAATAGATTTTCCATATTTATTTTTAATTATACAATTATAAACGACCTTTATCTAATTAAACGATTTCTCGCTTGTTTAGCTTTCGCATTTTTGTTTGCCTCTGCCATTTCCATCTTAGGTGTCAATTCTTTGCGTAAAGGCTTTCCTGACATAGCTGGTGCTCTCCCTTCAACTCCAGTCTTATTAAAATTGACTTGAATATCAGGCATTTTCATAGAGTCATCAAAAGCTCTGTTCATTGAATCCACTTGCTTAACACCAGTCTCCTTTTGAAGTTTTCTGTTCTCTACATCAAGAGGTCTTTTTGCTTTTATTATTTCTCCCATAATATTATTATAATTACTTTTTCTAACGACCTTTAAGTTTCTTAGTTTCAATAACTTTACCATTTTTTATGGCTAATCTTACTCGTTTNCCACTTGGAAAGGTTTTTACTCTAAATTTTGTTCCTTTAGGGACTGGCATTATTTTCTTAACTTTTTAAGTGTAATCGCAAGTCTTGCTCTTTGTCCAATCTTACCACCTTTCTTAGCAGCAGTTTTTAATTTACTAACAGGAATTGTTTTTCCTTTCTTTATCCCAAGAGTCTTTCTTAATGCTCCTGGTTTCTTAATTGCCTTTTGAATCCATCTTTTTGGCATTATTATTTTTTCTTACGACTAATAAAACTAATATTTTCTTCTGCGTGTTACTTTTTTTATTTTCTTTGTGGCTCTCTTTACTCCTCTCCCTACTTTTCTT
>JGI25130J35507_1000324_pt1 | contig 15888 bp, 24 predicted proteins | sample ETNvirnome_2_300_FD_35507 | JGI IMG/M metagenome (IMG submission 35507)
TGTAACTACTAGAGTTCGAGATGATGGATCGTTCCTTGTAGCGATTCCATTAGAGGATGAATAAGATGGTGGAAAATCAACCTACTCAAGTCGTCTATTATAAAACGGAGGAAGAGAGGGAAGCTCTAGTTCTTCAATATCAAGATCCTATTGGAAAGGTCTCGATGCTCCATGACGATCATCTTGAAGATGGACGGAAGAGACTGACATTTGGGATTCATGCTTCGGCCTTCCTAGATACACCAGAGCGACAAGCAGAGTATCTAGATTGGAAGACTAATGTTAAGAGGATAAGACAAAAATTGATCTCTCGAACGGCTAACATCCAAGAGATCAATGAGTTGCTTGCATTGGAACGGGGACTTAGTTAGTCCTCTCGTCCAGATCGTAGACTTGGACCGTATTCTCCTGCGGTATATGCTTCGTCTAGTTCATCTTCGGATAATGCTCGACGTAGGTATTCTTCATCCCATCGACCACGACCTTTCCTTTTCCCGAGTAGAACGACTTCACGTCCGTTTGTAAGACCTTCCCATTCGTCCCCCCATTCTTTCAACACTCGATAGATATAAACGTCTATTGCCCTACGTTCTTTTTCTAACAGTCGTGCTTTGGATTCGAATTCGGAGATCGAAAGACGGCGGGAAACCATCTCCGCAAACGAGAGTTGATCGATGTCGATCGGATTGAGTTTTGGATTGTAGGAGTTGAGATCGATTGGTTGTTCGAGACGTTCGATTGCGTCTTCGGGTTCGTTCTTGATGTCAGCAGTGTGTAGTAGTTCTGGCATTTTTAGATGTACTCCTCTAAGATTATCTCAAGTTCTCTGGTCAATATCTCTTCCATCCGTTCAAACTTCCTCATCGTCTCGACTCTCTACCGGCCCATACCTCATACGGCTCCAACTGCCCCCAGTTCTGACCAACTTCTGCCTCGACGGGGGTTGGTACTCGAAGTTCTGTTGTGTTCTCTAACCGATCAGTTGTGATCTTTACAAGCTGTTCTACATCCTCTTCTGCACAAGTGAATACAACCTCATCGTGTACTTGTAGGATCATTCGGGCATCAAGGTACTCACGTCGTATATCTCGTAGGATCAGTGGCATAGCCTTCTGAATGATGCCAGCAGCAGTCCCTTGAATCTTAGTAGATAATGCTTGTCGTTCTGCCTCCTTCCGTGTACCCATTTGTTTAGACGTTAGGTCAGGTAGTGGTCGTCGGAATCCTTGTAGTGTCTCAGAGAAACCCCTATTCCGACACCATTTCAACCATTGGTCTACCCAAGACCAGAACTCTGGATAAGCCATATGATGTCCATCGTAGAACTCTCTCGCTGCGGACTCAGATATCTCAAGCGTCTTAGCGAGTGTCCATACTCCACCGAGGAATAGAACTGCAAAGTTTCCATTCTTCGATCCTTTATACCAATAGTCCCATTCGGAATCTTCAGGGGTTAGACCATATACCGACCGACATGTCTCTTCATGGATCGAACGACCGGATTTGAAGACTTCTAACATCCGTCTATCTTCAGAGAAGTGTGCAGCGGTACGGAGTTCAATCTGACTTTGATCTACTGCAACAATCAGATGTCCTACAACATCCGGTATGAATGCTTCTCGTACGACTTTCCATGTCGGGTCTCTCGCTGGTTGATTCATCACATTCGGATTATCAGCCGATAGACGAGATGTCCGTACCAACGATTGATTAAACGACGGATGTACTTTATAAGTCTCCGGATGAATAAACTTGAACATACCTTGAATATGTGTTGATCTGATAGTGGACATCGAAGAATAGTTTAGGAGATGTCCAATCATTTGTCTTCCGGCAGTTATTTCAACTGTATCAGACGGATGAGGTATCTTCAATCCTTCAATTGTGTCCTTGTCTGTCTTGTACTGTTTCTTACTGGGAGTTAATCCTCCAGGTGGTAGACCAAGTTCGTCGAAGAGGATTCTCGACTTCTGCTCAGGGGCATTCAAATTAAATTCCCCATCACCGAGTTCCTTACCAGTCGCCTGTTCGTATAAATCCCAAGCATCGTCCTGTTCATCGTTCATCATATCTGTGATTTCAGGGAGAAGAGTATTCAACCGATCTTCGTCTATTGTAATCCCATCGATATCTACTCGGACAGTCCAGGGGATTAGAGGAACCATCACTCGCTTCCTATGTTCTTCCATTGGAGTGTCTTTTAGACGCTCCTTGAACAATTCAGCAAGACGTAGAGTATAACCTGCATCTGCACCTGCATACGGCCAGACCTTTTGCAACGGTGCATGAGATACTGGATGCTTCTTTAAATCTACGAAGTCAGATAGTTCGTTCATGCTTACATTAAGATGAACTTTTACAAGATGCTTCAATCCGATGAACGGCTCCCCAAGTTCAAATGCCGCTTGCATCGTACAGTATACGTTCTTGAATACAAGTCCATACTTTTCGAGTGATCCCATTTCAAACCGTGCATTGTGCATTATAACTTCCGACTTACGTATAGCCGATTGTAACTTTATACATACCGAACGGGTATACCAGTTGGCGTCTTGTCCTTGTTTGAGTTCGAGTTCAAAGTCGGAGTAGTTACCCGTTGGGATATACCATGAATGGATTTCCTTCTTCGCATCTCTATATGCGATAGCAATACCGATTGTCTTATTCGATACCGGATCAATCTTCTTTCCTCTCTCCGTTGGCCATCGTTCTCGAACCCAGTCCGGCTCATCGGTTTCGATATCCAATGCAAACGATTCAACCGATTCAATTGCTTCAACGAGTTCATTGATATCCTCTGGCTCGGTAGCAAGATGAACATTTGCACGATCAGGAGTACGAACTACGCCCGATGTATCTAACTGTACTTCGATCTTTGATTGGATTGAACGATAGTCAGCTTCAAGAACCTTTCGAGAAACTGCTCGGTTTACCCCCGCTGGATGGTACAAGGACATACACGGATAACCATTCCAATCATATATTTGCCCATGTGCTTCAGAGACTTTCATCCCTGTAAACTGCCTCGTTGCAATTGATCCAATGAGGAATATGACCTTCGGTTTGACTAGATCGATTTCCATTTGCAACCAAGGCCAACAGGCTTTGATCTCATTAACTACTGGGTTCCTATTATCCTCCGGATGACATCGAACGATATTCACGAATCGACAACGTTTGACATCAATCTTCGCAAGATCGGGTATTAAACGATTTTTCAGATACTTCCCAGATCGTCCGACAAATCCTTCGATCTGCTTATCTTCTTCCTCACCTGGTGCTTCCCCAATCCATAGATAGTCTGCATCGAATGGACCAGAACCTGGGACTGGTTGAATCGAACTCTCGTACAAAGACATCTTTCCTCTTGGAATTTTTACAACTGGAGTATGCCTCAATTCCCCAGTTGATTTAATAACTTCTTCTGTTATATCTCCACAGGTAGTACATCTGAGAATACTATCACGGAGGACTTGTTCGGTTAGGATCATGGTCCGATTGACTCCTTATCCATGAATACGATTATCCCCTCTTAACTTATGCATCCCTTGGTCGTGTCTCTGACAAAAGTACTTGTTGAATCGAATGCAGAATTCAACCTGTCCTTTACAATCAAGAACTTCAAACCCAGTAGCTTTCTCCACTTCACAATAGAGTCTTTGATCTACTATCTGCTCAGTTAACTTCTTGTTGTCCATCAACTGCACTCCCTACGATCTTTCGAATTTTTAACATCGTTTTCCTACCGAATCCAGGTAGGTTTACTAAGTCCTTATCTGACATCACAGCTAAATCCTGAATCGTCGGAGCGACCTCTGAAAGAGTCATAGCATTCTTTGGTCCAATCAACATCCGCTCGTAGATTTCTGCCATCGGATTGTTTATCATCCCCCAGTCCATTCTTTTCATCCGATGTCTGATGAAGACTTCTGGCTTATGATCTTCCTTTGTCCAGAAGCGATAGAGGGAAATCAAGAATGCAGCCAAGTGTTCTATATCCGGCACGATACGCATATGTCCACCAGCAGCTTCAAAACGTGAGAGTGTACTGTTGATATAATGGGATGTGAATGGAGAATCGACGAGTGATCCTTTGTTCCCTCGTTTGATGTCTTCGTGTTCTTGTATCTTCCCATTCTCGAAGTTGATTTGCAACTGCTCCCCAACAAGTACAAGGTAAGATATATCGTATGAATTAACCATATGGATTAGTTGTTCAGGGATACGACCGTCACGGTATGACCCCAAGAAATCCGAAGGACACGCCTTAAATTCTACTCCAACTTCTATATGTGAATTACGTTCAGCCCCTCGTCCAATGAACTCAAGATCAGTATCAAGATCATCGATCTCAACTTTGATCTGGCCGTTGTTATACGCTTCAATATATGGAGTAATACGGACTCCTATCGGTTTGATCGACTTACCTTGCTTGGTAGTTCGTTCAATTGCTTCGTTTGTGTCGAGATACATTACATCTGACATTATTCTTTATCTTCCTCTTCAATTACTTCCTCGTTATACTCATCGGGTTCTATCTCTCCAGAGAGCAAATTCGCAATGTCTTCATAGTCGGGATCATAAATCTTTGCTCCAACGAGTTTATCATCCTCACGACATTTCTCTACAGTGATAAACCGATCGTCGTTCGTTGGCTTCTTACCGCGTCCTACGTTCTCTGCACTCACTCGCATATGAACATCTGCTAGTTCAGGTATCTGATTGAACCCACGATAGAGGAATTTTCCTGTTGGTCCTTTACTTGTAAACTCTGCTTTCGCATGACTTACGACAACCAAGTTCAAAGCTGTTGAAGTGATCTTCTCCAGTGGACCTTTCATCCCCCGATTCGCATGTTGATAGTCCCAACGTTGCCAGTCTTTCTTTGTCCGTTCAAGTCGGAGACGGATAGGTTCAGAGATCGCTGTATCACATGTCTCCCACATTGAAGAGGCCGTATCTACAACTGTAGTCCCACCTGACTCCCCATATGCTTTTGTAATCCCCTCTACCCAGTCTTTCACATACTCCCAGAGTTCCTGGGTATCTTCATAGTCTGGGGCGATGGGGATTCTATCTCCGAAACATGCTTTCATTGCTTCGGTTATCATGATGTCATTCGGTTTAATAAGATTACGTTTGAGCATCCGCTTAACTACTCCATGCGGACCTTTCATGTCAAGGGATAAGAGGTAGATCGGTTTAGGAAATGTACAGGCAAGCCATGTTTTTCCTAGTCCTGTTTTCCCCCAGAGAGAGACGAATAATTGATCTCGTTCTTTGAGGTAGTCATCAGCGGATATGAGTTCTTCTACGATATCAAATTTTGCCATAGGTATGCTTACTCCAAATCGTATTGATAGTCCCAGAAATGATGGTTGTTGTCTGGGTCAGTGCATTCGTATCTGGAAATCAGAATGTTCCATCATCTACCTTCAAAACTCGTTCCAAGATCAAATGTAGACTTCGGTCGAATGGATACATCTTGTGACATCCGATCCCTCGCTGCATCTTCAAAGAACACGATCTTCCGTTCGTCTTCTTCAATCTGTTCTCCTTGATAGTCCATGTAATCTTCCGACCACACTGGGCCTCCAGATTGAAATGCCTTTTCCGACTCTTCAAGTTGTTTCCTCAAGAGTTTGATGATGTTTGCCAGATGCTGATTGTCGATTGTACAATGGCAGAACCACTTCTGACCGTGAGAAGACCAGATCGGTTTAGTATCTTCTTCGGTCTTATGGTCATGACGATAAGGACGGAGGATGAAAGTCATAGAGCTTCCTCCAAGTCGAAGAGAAGATCAGACACTTGGTCGAATAGATCGTTTTCATCTATATCCGATGTAGGAAATCTGAGGTATCTATACACTTCTTTCATCACACGATGTGTTTGTTTAATCAACTTCGAATCTGCATCGCAGTCTGGATTGTAGCATCGTTCGTCTGAACCATTGTAGTTCAACAGACGTAGATCAATTGTGGTCATACAGTTGTTCTTTATACCTTTTATGTCATGTGAACAATGAAAGCCTAATACAGTCCCATCCTTATGAATATTCCTATGTGGAATATAATTGATATGTCCATTCTCACAACGGTACGACGCCCCATAATGGTCTACATCGTACTGTGACCGAAACCATGAGTGATTTGGAACGGTCGAATTCTGTATTCGTCGGACGTTTTTAATCATTTCTTCGCCTTAACATCTTCACAAATCCACTTCAGACTACATCCTGCACAGAGCTTCGTTTGACTCGTCTTTCCTGGAAGACTCCCTTCTTGAATATGCCGTTCGACCTTCTGCTTCCGATCCATCATGCGTATCCAATGGTCGAAGAGTTCCTCTGGAGTCCAGACGAGGGAGTAAATACGAAGTTCAGGTACTGGTGCAACGTGCATTACAGCAAGACGACTCTCCAATCGATCCCGCATATACGTATACGTCCCGATCTGCTCAACCCATTTCCATTGCTTCTTTAGAAACGAGTTGACATCATCATCAGGCCGAACCCAAGTCAGCTTACATTCGAAGTCGTATGGGTCTCCTCCAAAATCAATATGCGCAACTACTCCATCTTTCCAGACTTCAAGTTCTTGCGTTGGCCCACCGTTCATCTTACTAACGGCTGCTTCAAGCCAGTCTTCAAGGTCTTCGGAAGAATTATCCCAACGGCTAAGTGCTTCTCTTGAATCAACAAATCCGTCTGACTCTCCTGTAAATACCGACTTGAATAACGCTGTCTCAAACGCATGTCCGAAAGAGAAGCGTAAGAGGGTCATGACGTCGAATTGAGAGGAGTATTCCCGTGAGATTACAGTCTGACGTAGACACCCAAGTAGATCAGATGCATGAATCTCCGTTCGAAGTTCTCTTGCCTCTTCCCGATCTGTTAGATGAGTACCCCATTCGTTTTCCATTTCGAGATCACGTTTGAATCTAGGCATCCAGAATATCTCCTACCAAAGTTGAATGAAAATACCCGTTATCGTTTTGGACTCCCCAAATAGGGATAACTTCTACCTCTTCCGGCGTAAAATATCCATATCCTGGGAGGCAGATTGTATGGTCGGTTTTGTCTGTCCATGTAGACGTGTAATCGTCAATAGTTGCGATCCGTTGAATGTCCCCTTCAACTGCATACTTATGTATGTTCGTAATAATATTATTCCCACGATGATGGTTGTTATAATTAACACACCATTTGCATATGAGCTTACACTCCGATATGTTCCTAATCCGTACTAACTGCCCGACTTTTAATTCTACCATTTACCCCTCGTAAGTTAAATGATCCTCGTTCGTTTGATGTAGGGGATCGGATATTGTATTGCTACCTTAACTCTATAATCTGGAATTCGTATGGTATTCCTCCGACCCCCTTTTGGCTTGCCTCCCCTACCACCCTAAATCTGAAGTCTCATCGTTCATCTCTCCCTTCTACCCAAATTAATACTACCGTTATCCTATCTTAATCGTTGTCTTTCGGAACCGACACATGCTGCTTGTCATTGTAGATGAGGACCCCTTCTTCGACCATCCTATCTGCGAACACTTTCTTCTTCCCTTGTGCAACAGCCTCTTCACCAAACTCATCCTCGTTATCATCCAAGAAGTTTGAAATCCTTGAACGTCGAACGAACTTCTCTCCGTTGTTCGTCTCTTCAGCAATATGTTCAGCGATTGCAGCTTTCATGTCTGCATGTTCATCCTCGGTCGATTCCTCCTCCTCTTCTTCCTCTTCCTCTTCTATTTCTTCCGATGGCTCTTCTTTTGCTTCTTCCCTCTTCACCCGACGACTGCCTCCCCGCCTCCTCCTTGGATTCTTCTCTTCCTCTTCCTCTTCCTCATCTGAAGAACCCTCTGGTGCTCCAACCACTGGTCCCGATGGATACAAGATTGCTCGTGTGACATTCTCTTTCGTCTCTGGATGCTTGAAAGATTCTTCTTCCAGCTTCCAATGTACCGTCACGTCCAGATACGGTTCGAGTGAAACACCCTTGACAGTTTTCTTCATCGCTTTCCGCATCGCTAGAAGGAACTTGACTGCACGGGATTGCTTCTGAGGCAAAGGACCTTCTTCGATCTCCATCATATCGTCTGATATGACGAACTCACCCTTACCCATACCGAACCATTGTTGCGGCCAACCTTCTGTATCGTCAGAATTGTATTCCATACCCCGAACGTCAAACTCATATTCAAGAGGGTGTACAACGATATGAATCTGAGTCCCGTAGTCTCCTTTCTGAAACTCGATAGTGTTTACTACACCGTCGAAGTCGTCGAATAAACCCTGGGGAAAATCGTCCTCTGGAACACCTAAATCAAACTTCTTTGCTTTGGCTTTAGCCATTCGTTCGTTGTCCTTTCGTGATTAGGGTTGATATTCAATTATTAGATTCCCAATGTCGATATCTTTCTGCCTCCTTCTATCGCTTCAAATCGTATTGCTTCGTCAATCGGTTGCGGGATCATGTCATTCGCTCGTTTGAGAAAACCTTTAAACCCCGCGTCCAATACATATGTAATCCCCCAGTCGTCTTCAGATCGGATATGCCGTCCGACCATTTGAATGAGTGTCATTAAAGTCTCATGCGTGTAATAGGTCTTCGATTGATTTATACGAGATTTCATGACGGTCGAACCAAGATATGGATAAGGTAACTTACAAACGATTACTACCCGACATTCATCATCGGGGAGATCAACTGCCTTATCGAACGACGGACTGACCATGATCGCTCGGCCCCATTCTCTATCCGAGTTCATTTGCCCTCGGATTTTGAATGCATCTAATTGATCAATNCGATTCCTCGAATTATGCGTTATCATCTCCAGACGATAGTCAGAGTTCTCCATGATGTAATTTGCAATCTTATATGTTACCGTATGGACGAGTATATTCACATCAGGATTCTGATCAATCGTTTTGTCAAGCAATCTAACCATCTCAGGTAGATTATCATCAATCACTTTATGTGATAGACCGATCCCAGGTTGAATACCAATCACAGGACGGTTTTCTACTTCAAACGTGTACGGCAACCGCTTGAACTCAAACTGTCGTGCGTCTACCCCAACTTTCTTAGTCAGTTCATCTGCACTCGGTATGGTCCCTGACATGATAATAAACCATTGTGAATGGTAGAATAAAACGTTTTGAGAATCCTTCGTTACCCATACAGGCTTGAAGTCAATTGTCTGCCCGTTGTCTTCTATAATCCACTCTCTCGCCTTAACGATCTGCTCGACCTGCTCAAGATTATCAAGATACCGTTCGGCAATCTTCAGACGCTTCCCCAATGCTTTTGCTTCATCGTCTTCTCGATACAATAATACATCCATCCGATCGGACATTATATTTATAACCTTGTTCATCGTGTTGAGTGCCTTCGGTATGAACTCCGACCATTCGTCTTGTTTCCGTGCAGACGGTCCAGATGGGAGTTTGAAATCGAATGTATTTTCAAACACTGAACGAGATAATGAAACCTCAATATATTTTTCCAACTGTTGATCGAGAATATGTCCCTCGTCACAAACGATCACATCGAACTTCCCGATCTTATCTCCAGGGATGTTCAACATCGCAAGCCCGAATGCATAGTTCGTTACGACAATCCGTGCATCGGTTGCTCGGTCACGCTGAACAAAATACGGACAAGACCATCGTTGTTCACACTCGTATCCACCTTCACACAACGCCTGATCGACATGAATATTCAGACAACCAGACGTATTGCAGATTTCTTCATCAGAGTCTTCGACTGTCCCTTCTGTCAATGGATCGTCGAGTGGACAGTGGAAGTTTGACTTCCCTCGAACAGACACGAAAGACATTTTCGATTGTCCAAACGTTCGTACATATTGATCCTGCTCCAGCTTTGTGGCACACATAATCAGAAATCGTTTTTCCGATTGCTCGTTCGCTAGTCCGAGGATCATTCCAGTCTTACCAGTGCCTGTTGGTGCTTCAATTACCCGTACTAAATAATCGAGTGGGTATTTCTTGAACCAATCACCCGATTGTAACCATTCTATTCCTTCTACCTGACCTGATCTCCATTCATCAAACGAAAGTCCAATCGACTGTGGTGATTCAATCATTGTTCTATTATTCCCCTCCTAGAACAGATTGAGATAACGTTTCCGGTATGATCCATATTCGTTACTCTATTGGTTCTTCTGCCATCTCTTGACATTTCTCGATAATCGGTCCAGCACCAATCATCGCGTCGATCTTCTTCAACGCTGCTTTGAACGTATTATTCCGGAAGAGTTTTGTTAGATACATCCGTCCAACGAACTCGTTGCCGCTTTCAATAGTCAACAACACGGTCGAGAGGAAACTAGAGACTCTTATCTTCGCTTCCGTAACCGCGTTCGTATCCGGTCCAACCATCACCACAATCCCTTTGACTAACCGTTCAACTCCCTTATTGACTTCTGTTACCTGATGCGCTTGATACGCCGCTTCTTGTGTCTCATTCAACAACAACAGATTATGTGTCAATGACTTCTTACTTATCTCCAGATATTGCACAAATGCAGGTAACGTTTGAGTTACAGCATATCGTAGGAAGTCGGATTTAGTCTTCAATGGACAACCTAATGCTTTGCCCTCCATTACCGCCTCGTCTATCATCCGTCCCATCGATGGTGGTAATCGACAAGTGATTGATTCACTCTCTCCCATATCATCCGATGCCTCCGTAAAAAACTGATACGGATTCGGCACACTAAGCGTTAACTTATCTTCTTTTACATCTGGAAAGTTATCCGCTCCAAGATCAAACTGTTTCTTAGAATTCATTTAACCACTCCTCGGATCCGGTCTGTTCATCTACGAATTTCTTTGGTACAAACCACTTACCATTCGCACGAAGACCGTCGATCTTACCTTCATTTAACCGTCGGGCAAGGGTTGACCTACCCATTCCCATCATGTCAGCAGCTATTGAAATACGGTAGAAATTCTCAACAATAATTTGCTCAAGCTCTAGCTCACTCCGGTATAGTGTATTACCTGCTTTACGGGATATCTCAATCAATTCCATAGCCCGTAAATAATACGACCTCTGTGGTAGATCAAGTACATAGTCAGATAATTCCTGATTTATTTGGTCTAACTCTGTCATACATTCACTCCGAGCGGTTAATTGTATTACAAAATCGGATAGTAAGAAAAAAATTGGTGAGGGAGACCCCTCGGAGGACGAGAGGACTGACCCCCCCACGACGATGACTGAAAAGTTTGTGAAATTTGTACTATCGGTTTTCCCCTAGCATACAGGGTGAGCAGAGCAAGCAGCTTTCTCTGCTCACCCTGTCTAGGACTAATATATAGGGGGTCAGGCATCCGACATGGCTGATCGGGGGCGGGGTAGATTCTGGCACCTGATGTAAGACACAATTCCATGTAGGACAAAATCCTTGAATCGGACGGGGGTTTTTGCAGTTTCTGTAAGACAGTGATGTTTGTCTTACGCTTCAACTAGCTCTTTGGCATTAACAGGTAGTGTATGCTGTTCGTACTCTGCATCACGGACAACTGCATAGAATACACCTTTCCTTACTAGAACATCTACCATTTCGAGTGGGGTTGGAATGGACCGTAAGTCATGGTTGTGCTCTATACAATTCCCATGGGCGATGTTTTCAATCGAGGCGAGAACTCGGTTCGATGTCTCATCCGATGGAAGGTCCGCACGTTTGAACTGTCGTCGGATGGAATTGACTTCTTCATGAAGATTCAATGAAACCAGCCAACGTGTAAGAGTCGGAGGAGCAATCGACATCTGCTTTGCAGCGTCTTTACATACACCCTTAGCTTCACGGACGTACCGGAGTATAATCATGTCAATTGGTTGATTGCCATGACGAGCTTCAAGTAGTAGCATGTCAGCCGATTTACGAACCATTGAATTACCCAACTTCTTTCATGATACTCAACCTACGGAAGTCGATCGCTCGACCTCGACCCGTCCGAACGAGAATCCCTTTCTCAATCAGAAATGGTTCAACTATATGTTCGATCGTCTTTAGGTCTAACCCTGTTGAACTTGCGATAGACGAAAGCCCAACTGGACCACCAGCAAATGATTTAATAATCGTTTCAATAACTACTCGATCGTCGCGTGTCATTCCGCTTTTATCGATCCCTGCATCTGACATCATCTGCTCAACGTGCTTCACTTGCACAATAGATGATCCGTCTACCAATGCATAGTTCTCAGCCGTCCCGATAAAACCGGCGAGTGTCCGTGGAGTCTTCCGACAGATATCAACGAGAACCTCTGCTGCATCGTCGTGGATGTCAAATTCCTTTTGAATAAGCAAGATTTCGAACATCTCTTCTTCCGAGTAATGTTCTAATCGTAATTGCATCTGGAAACGATTCCGCATTGGGGCAGTTAACATCCCAGGATCAGTCGTTGCACCGATTACAACTACATGCTCGAAGAGTTCTTCTTGTGTCCAACCGCCACCAATTCCACCATGTATGACTTCAAGAATCCCATCTTCCATTAATCGATAGAGGATTTCTTGAGATTGCTTCCTCAATCCATGTATCTCGTCGATAAAGATAACCGTATGATTTTGAAGTCTGCTCAATTTCTCTTGGAACTTCTTAACCGAAGATTCGTTCGGTCCAATGAAACGCATGAATCCACATGCGAGTTCGGAAGATACAATCTCAGCCAACGTAGTCTTACCATTACCCGCTGGTCCTGAAAGCAAAACATTACCGAACTTACGCCCTTGATCATGCGCGAGTAAGGCAATGTTTAACTGCCGCTTTGGTCCAACTTGACCGATTACTTGATCGAATGTTGTAGGTCGCATTCTTGCTCCGTTTTGTAATTACTAGTGGTTGATCAGGACGTTGGATATGGCAACTAGCATACCAACCTATTAGTATATGGGGGGGACCCCCACCGACCTCTAACCGACCACCTGTCCATTATACCACCATTCCCCTGATTGTCAACTGGAATCACCATGAAATCGACAACAGTCGCCGGAAACCAAAAAAGTGGGGTCAGCCTGAGCTAACCCCACTTTCCCTACCTGAGAGGGACTTTCGCCCCTCTACCGCCTATTCGCCAGATTCCCCCTCGCCGTCCTCCGAAACACCTTTCTTCTTCCTTGGCCCGACAATCCGCTGTTTGAGGGTAATCAGTCGATGATCGACCAACTTGGGTTTCCCACCGATTGCCTCGGCTGAGGCTGCATCCATTGGGAGGATGAGGACTTTCCCTCCGATGTATTCGCTCAGGTCTTCGGGCAACTCCGACTGCATGGAGTCCATCACGGCGGTAATGAACTCAGTGGTCTGATCGGCGTATTGCTTCTCTTGATGAGCCGATTCAATCTGTTGCAGCTTCCCAATCACCGAGCTATCGGCGGGGATAGAGAACTTCGTTCCATCGTCGAGTGTTACCTCAACCATCCTCACTCCTTCATCTTCGGGAAACTCCAACTGCTTTGTCTGTCTAGCCATAGTCCGTTCTGCCGTCCTTTCTATTCTGTCGTTCACACGACCGGTTAAATTGATGTACGTTAATCATACAGGAGTTGAGTGATTATGTCAAGCTATCCAGTCTGATTTAGGCGACTTGCCCAGTTCGACTGATTCGATCTACTCCATCGTCTCGACTCCTTCGGAATACGGTAAATGATCGAAGTCACCTCGGAGTGGATGATTGATTCGATCTTAAGAGTTTGAGCGACGTTTATGTCAAGCATAGTAGTTAATTTCTTGAATCCCCCATTAGTTTTATTCGATGGGATAGTCTAAAGACTAGCTCATCGATAAGATGTGCTGCCTCTATACATGCTTCGGGGTTGTCTTGTATAACTACGGTTAGCTCATGTAATGTACTATGTAAAGTCACTAACCTCGCCAGGAGTTGTATTAACGGTGTAATTTCTAACTCTTCTTCTTCCCTATGTAGATCGTCTAACTCTTCTTTACTACTCACTACAACCCTCCATTTCTCCAGGTAGATGTACGATATCTGCCGTTTCTTGAGTTATATAATCATAGGCGTACAGACCATGTTTAACAGGAAGTTTGAACCGATTCGGAGTACGCTTCCAAGTCTTCAATTGACCATTAATTCTCCAACGTTGGCATGTACCATCTGCGTTCTTCAGATCGTTATGATGGATGGTATCTTGGTAGTTGAGTTTCTTCACTTGTTCAATTGTAATCATTAACTTCCTCCTGTTAGTTTACGTATAGCTTCCTTATGCTTTGCCATCGATTCTTCCAATTCCTGTAATTCCGACTGATACTTGCTTAACGCCGTCAGACTTGTAGCCAATGACTCAAGCTCAATTGACACATTGATTGCTTTCTCTGCATCAACTTCCACCTGTCGTATTAATTTCGGTAAAGGCTGCATGTCATATGGAATCCCGTCTGAATGAAGATCGACCTTCTCTTCTATCGGAACACTCCAACGTTCTCGATCTTTAATCTCCTCCTTTGGTCCAACTTTACCGATTATGGAAGGCTCTGTACTGGCAGAAGCTAATCCTGTACGTTTGGCTGAGACTTCGTTCTCTTTCAACCGAATACATGAATTACAACTTGCAAGGTGCCTTTTGACTTGCCCCTGTTTGGTTAGGGAAGTCCCGCATGGTGCAGGGATAAGTGTCTTTGGAGTTGTCGCTTGGGTACGTTTGATGACCTTGTACTGATCGGCTAATCCTTGCAGGAAGTTTACTCCATGTGATGTGTTGAGGGTTACTACTGTAATTGTCTTTGATTCTACAGCATGTTTGATACCTGCATTCCTTAGCTTACTACGGAGTTTACCTGTATCGAATGAATTCTTACATTCGAGTGAATACCAGATACCCATTGGAACCTCTCTAACTTCAGCTTCGTCGTTAATCCGATTGATCCTTCCGACTTCCTTACTAACTTCTATTTGCTTCGCGGTACGAACGTCGATAGATCGGACATTATGCGTATTCACTCAATCTCATCTCCTTTGATTAGAATAACATTACCAACGATCATCTGACTAGCAATCTTACTTGCTGCTCGGTTAACTGGTAGTCTATGGATTGATCCTTCTTCGTTAACTACCATGATCTGGTTGTTCAGAAGATAGATTAATTCTATGAATCCATTGACGACTGATTGGAGTTGAGCAAGGTGATAGGTTGATTCTCCATTGTCGGGTACGACATAGTATTCATGATTGCCGTCTGTTCGTAAGATTGTTGCCATTGGTTAATCTTTTCCTCCATAGATGCGTAAGACATACATCGTATCATCTTCGTCGTAAAGTGGCTTACCTGTCTTTGAATCGAACTCCGGCCAGATATCTCCTCCACGTTCTATCTGATCTGCACAGCCATTGCAGTATGCGTATTGAGGTTGAATTTGAACTGACATACCACATCCGACACAGAACTTCTTGACATTCATCTGTTGCATGTATTTGTAGAATTCGAGATCTTCTTCTGATTCGATCTCATACTGTCCGAAGTTATCGTCGTAGTAACTAGTCATCGATTAATAATCCTCCTCTATTTGTTCTCCCATTTCCATTAACTCCTGATAACCATCACCTCCTAATGCAGACCAGCCACAGTAACATCGGGCAAGTTCTTTGTGGGACTCACAGATTATACAGATGTTAACACCACAATAACTACTGAAGTAGAACTCATGCTCATGCTGATCGTTAGTTGTATGAACCATTAAACTATCTCCCAAGTGTGATGCCATCTTCTTTGCGTATGTTCTCATTAGCGGTTGCAGTAACAATTCTTTTTATATTACTATGCCATTTCTTTGTAGTTTGGTCACCTGCATTAGTCTTTAACCCTATATGTAATTGAACTTCTTCAAGCGTTGGC
>JGI25130J35507_1000326_pt1 | contig 15858 bp, 10 predicted proteins | sample ETNvirnome_2_300_FD_35507 | JGI IMG/M metagenome (IMG submission 35507)
CAGACAGCTTCTTGGCACGCTGTAACAACTACCGAACTCGGAGTGGCCTCAGCAGTCGCGGATACATTCAGAAACTTTAACTATAGTTCTCTTATAAGAGACAGTGTGCCATTATCGGGCGCCAAGGGCGGAGCAGCAATAAACAAAAACAACTCTCCTTATTCATCGACACTTATTAATGATAACGCGATGCAATTAAATTCTACCCTCAACTTGTTTGGGGTCGAAAACGTTTACAAGAAGCGTTACGATAAGTTTGGCAGAGAAATCCTCACAGAGACTGAAGTTGTAGGAAAGAAGTGGATCATTCAGCCTAAGTTCGAGACTCCAATGCTTAACTTTGCAGACATTGGATCACACGCTGTGGTAGGCGCCTCAACAGGTTCATCGACACGCACCAAGACGGTACCAATGGTTGGTGATGGTACAGCATATGGCTTTGGTGCAGACACAGCAGCAAACGGTATGTGGCACCAGTTTGGCACCCGCCCAGAGAGTCCTAATCAAGGAATATTCTTAGAAATAGGTGATATTCCGGCCAGTTGGCTTCAATACCATTATTCATGTGTATCGGAGAGTAGCATTTATAATGATTTTAATCCAGAGAGTGTTGGATCCGTAGGAAAAAGCAATTTGCATGAAACAATGGAGTCGCTTAGTGAATTAATGGGCTTCTCAGAACAAAGCTCTAGAACAAGAATGGGAGAACTGGCTGAGCAACGAACAATTAAGGAAGCGATTGTTGCTGTTCCATATATTATAACGGATGTGGCCATGGGCGGGGCCTCAATGGGTGGCGCCTCGGTGCTAAAAGTTAAGCAGTTCATTAATATTCCGCTAGCAAGATACGAAGCTGCCACCGCAGAGAGAGAAGAAACTGAAATCGGCGATTCTTTAGATGCTGCGGGCCAGTCAATTAGACGGTTAATATCAAAGATGAAAGATTATGTATTGCCGAAAAGATTTGATTTCCTGCGCAACCCACTTGTGGACCCGATTGTAATGTACATGTTCGAGTTCAAATATAAACTTGATAAAGATGATTTATCGTATATCTGGCAGAACCTCGCGCCACGCAAATACGAAAGAATGCACATGCAAAAGGATGTGGTAGCGCATGAGCTATTTAACACAGAACTGTTAACAGAACAGAACATAATGGAAAATCCAAATTTGAGATGGATGGTGTTCAAGGTCAAACAAAGAAGCCAAAAGACATATACGGATAAGATAGTGCCAAAATTTGGAGTAATAGCAACCGATCCTATTATCGCAGAGGCCTCTGTTGGCGACTATCCACTTCTATACAATTGGCCGTATGATTATCTTTCTATCGTCGAATCAGTTAAATTAGAAGCAGAAGTGTTATATAATAATGATGAAAGAGAACTCGCCGAAGAGATGGCGGCCAGTGCCGGCACATCAGCAGAAGGAGAAACTTCTGAATTGAATATCCCAACTGCAACTTCTGCGGTTCTTGATCGCACCGTTAGAGATACCGTATCGTTAGACTTCGATGAAAAAGCAAAAGTTCTCGTGAAAAAGGTGTCAAAGGGCGATCCTATCGCTGCCACCAAGCTGTCTGCTTCTACTAAGAAAAAGAAAAAGCTAACTAAATTAAGAACACCTCGAAAAGGCAAAACTAAAACCAAGAGCAAGAAAAAATAGGTAATAATAATGGCAACATTTCTAGATAAAAAACAACGAGTTATAGACCTAAAGCTAACACCTTATGGGCATTATGCGCTTTCTGTCGGCTCTTTTAAGCCAACGTATTATGCGTTTTTTGATGATAATATAATTTATGATGGCGCTTGGGCCGGCTTCACAGAGGCGCAAAATAATATTGTAAAAAGAGTCAAAGAGGATACGCCCTATATCGAAAGCCTGGTCTTATTCCAAGATCTTGAAAAGCTGGTATCCAGCGAGAAGGGTTACGGTATTAGTTTTGATGCGACCGACGTGACTCCATCAAAAAATATTGCAAGAAAAGACTCTTTCAAATTTGATCAGGCCATTGGAGACGCATATTTAGATGGACAAAATGCTGCAGCAGCCCCAGCCTGGAAAGTGGTTTTATTAAATGGCAAGATAGCAAATATTTCAAAAAGAGATTCAGCAAACAATTTAGAGATTCCACAAATCGACATCACCGTAAATTATAAGTTTTCCACAAGAGTACCCGGAGGCGAACTGGCTCTGATGCCTGGCGCCGTATCAGATATTATTGATGAAACGACGTCGTTTTCTGATGGAAACGTGGTCGCATTAGTACCAGAAAATTTAATGATTTATGTAGATGAAGTTAACACAGAGTTCTTAACTGAAAATTTTGACATCGAGATTTTTAATATGATTACGGGCTCTCTGACAGGGACCTTAGAAAGAAAGTATTTTGAAACAGAAATTCCACAAATTGTTGATGGGAAAATGATGATGCCAACAAAAATACAAAGAAATTTCGAAATTGTTCCGTCGTCAAGTGTTGAATATTATTTTAATATTCACGCAGATCAGAACGTAAATCACAATTTGGCATGTAAGGCTTTAAATATGTATAATAAAAGTTCATATTATATTGATTTGGATCTTGAATGCGAAACTACGGACCAACAAAATGTTTATTTTGATATTTATGGTAGTGAGGTTGTACCAGAAATATGCGATTAATATTGGAAAATAGAAAGAGGTTAAACAAGAATGGCTAAAAACACAATATATAAAGGCAACACAATTAGCAATTTCGGAAGAAATCTGCCGGTACCGTATGTCGAAAAAATAGAAATACGGGATGTACCGTCAGAAGATCTCCCTGACGTTTACGCTCTGCTGGGTTTCGACGAAATCTCTGAAATACCACTATCAAAAATAACCGTATTTACATCACTATTACTTAACACTGATGATGAGTTTATGCTATCGGAATTCACAGAAAATCTTTTTAATGATTTGAATATAAACTTTATGGCACTAACAAATGTAGATTTAATTAATAGCCTCAGAGAATCAAAAAGAAATTTAAAAAGCGTTATAGAGTCATCGGCCGACGGCCAATTCCGCGTAGATGCTGGAATTCCTCCGAACGAGGAAGGAGAATTATATAATCAATTTAAAAATCTTCCCCTTGTAACTTTCTCGGAAGCGTTAGAATTTTCCAGCGAATATGACGAAAACACCAACGAAGTTCAAAAGGCGTCTTTGGATGGGGGCGCTGGCGAGGCGCCGAACGCCACCGGCACAATCGATTTGTATGTTCCTTCTGTTTCAAATCTTGATAATTTGACAATTTTTTGCGGTGTTTCTGTTGGTTCACCAGAACATTTAATACAATTTGAAGATATTGTCTTAGCACTATCGTTCGGAGACTTGGCTATCGAAATTGTTAAGATTGATGGTGTACTCAATTCCAGAGATAGTATTGGATTTTTTGATACTGACGATGCATATTTTCCAGGCAACACTTTGATGGGCCTAAACGCGCGCTATCATATGGCAGAAGACTTCGATCAAGAGGATATTAAAGAGGCCATTGATTCCCTTAAGCGGGGGTACGGGAAAATTGCAACGAAAGACGCAGAGTTTGAAAGAGTGCTTGACAACATAGATTTCATTTTTAGCGAATATGGCAATACACCCATGTATCTTGTGCAACTAAATAGATACAGAAGAGTAATCAAAAACCAAGATCAAGCGACCCGCCCTGGTCAATTTTATGAACGTTTTCGCCGACTCCTTAGTAATGCAAACACAGCACTAATTAGTTTTCCGCAAGTCACAAAAAGAATAACTTATAGCTCAAAGATTCGAGACCATAGACCACAACAATGGACTGCGCTGCCATCACCGACATGGCACGAACTTGATGACGAGATGCTACATCCCCAAGACTTTTTGTATCCACTCTTTCTTCAAACAACCTTGGCCAAGTATGTCTCAGCGCACTCCACCACCGGCGAGGACTCCCTGTTTCAACCAGAAGCGCCATACACGCCAAATGCAATGGAGAACGCATATATTGATGCTATCAGCGCGAAATTTGATAGATTCAATAACGAAAATCAACCCAACGAAAAAGGCATGGACAATATAGGTGACTGGGTCGCCAAATCTCGAACTAACATTATAAATAACGCCGTCGAAGATTTCAAACAAGCGATTCAGAATTTTCAAGACTGGGCTTGCGGCCGGACCTCCCCCGACTCCACATGGTCGGGCACCGCCCCCTATGGCCGCGGCGATTACTCCTTCTCAGACGGGCCCGCCGATAGGCGTGTATATTATGGTGGAGATGTCGGTGATGCCGGAGAAGAGGTGACTCGCTTGGAGTCCGAGGGATCGACCGAGGAATCCGAGGTGTCTGATTGGGAAATGGAAAGAAATATGCTAGCTTTCAGATCCGCGAAAAAGTTTTTCGGATACCATGGAAACCCAGAAAGCGNCAACTGCACACTAGAATTTGGCCATGACACACCAAGCATAGGCAGCTGGCGCCACACCGGCCACGCCACCGAGGGGCGCCGCATCTGGCAGCCCCGTGAGGGAACCTGGACTTCTAGTGGCGCTGGCTCAAGCCAGAACCTCGAAATATCCTCCGGCGATCATAAGTCTAGACAATATAAGTGCTTTTATCAAAGCGAAGGGTATATCAATGTTGTTGGATATGGCGCCGAAAACAATGAAGATGAAGACAATAATGTGTTCGGACAGTTCCTTAGAGTAAAAGACCACGAGACTGCCGACTGGGGCCTTCGTTCTGCGGCTGCTATTGCAGACACCGGCGGCGATTCGATTAGAAAAGTGCTAGAAGACGACGATTTTCTTAATAATACAAGCTTGACCGGGTTATATGACGCATGCGAGCAAGCCTTCGCGACGGCTAGGGCCTACTATTTAAGGTCTGACGGTCTTTATACGAATTTAATAACAAACGTAAGTGTATGGAACGAGATAGCAGCAGAAGAGAATTTACTACATGACGATGGGACGGTTCGCGACAACTATCTGAAGATATATGCCAGGAAAATAGTCGACGAGATAGAGGAATACGTCCTTACTGCCCTGAATACTCTCGTTTACGGGAATCGGGATTGCAGGACATACAGATTAAGATGGTGTCCAGATATAATATCGCCAACTAACAAGTATGATTCCAGCCGCAGCATCGGTCAAGACCCCTACGGAGGCTCGTGGGATAATTTGGCTCAAGGGCGTTCAAGAAGAGATCCTCACGGTAACAGATATAGCACCGGTGATGACGAGGAAGGCAGAAGATGGTTTATGCAGGGCGGCCTAGGCACCGTGCCCGGGGGCCACGACCGGTCGAAGACATCTGTTGGCATCGGCCGCCACGAGTTCAACCCCGGTGCCCAAGCGGCAGACCGAGTTTGGAACCGGTGGCAAAACGTCTGGAGAGCCGAGGCGAAAGACGCAATTAAAGATGCCATAACATTGGTAGCAGAATATCATGGTTTATCCGTAAGCACAGGAGAACACAGGACGCTATCACATGTCGATATTGTCGTAGAAAAATATGGATGGTTCTTCTTCGATCTAGAAAAGTATATTCAGAAGCACAGCGCATTATCGCGATATGTTAATCCTGGCGTTTTTCAAAAATACTTTGAATGGGGGCGTGATATGGTAAACTATACAATTCGAATTGATGATGTTCATTTCTATCGGACCCCGACATATACCGATGCTAGCACCGGCGCCGCCCGCCCCGCGTATGGTTTAGTCCCGGGCCCCCATGTCCACCTGAAGCTTAACTATAATAGTAGTTTTACTGCACAAGCAACCGACGTATCGCGCCTAAAATTTATAGGTACATGCGGCCTTGGCGGATCCGTCGCGGCCGGTAATGCGCCATACGCGAAAATTAAACAGATGGATGTTGGAGGTTGGAAAGATATTGCTGTTGCCAGAGAAGACGGTGAGGAGGCATACCTGAAAGATAAGAGTACCGGACAAGCTATTTCAAGCCATAATCAATTTTCTTATTTGATGCAGAGAAATTATGATTTTGCTTATAGTGATGCTGTACCAGATGACTATAGGATGGCATGTTTCGCATACAATTATTACATTGATGATGATGAAGCCCTTAAGGGTCCCGATAGTGTGGGAGCAAGAGTTACAATTAGAGATCGATCAGATATAATAATAACTAAGTATCATAGCTACTTGGTGGAAATTTTGGAAGGCTTTACCGACTATGTTGCACTAGCGGAAGAAAATTGCGCTTACAATAGCTATGACGGCCAGTTTAACCAGTTCTTTATTAACGCGATGGATGATCAGTATGGCGACAACATGACGTCAGCCCCATGGTTACGCGCAGCATCCGCATATGCGCTTTATGAAGACATGTATCATGGAAAATATGGTGGTGAATATTCTATTGTGCTTGAGGCCGCCAGTTCTCAAGCCGATAATATCAATCCATACACAGGCGATTTAGGAATGTTGCAAGAATTTGCCGTCAAATTGCAAGAGATGGTCGAAAGAGTGGCTGTGGATGCCGGGTGGATCGCGATTCTTGGTACCCAGTCCTCGCTGGGCGCTGTGCCGCTGGAAGACTTCCTCGGCGTCGGGACGCCCCAGTATACGGAGTTTGAGATCGGTGTAGCGTCAGACGAGACTGGCCCCGGTGGCATCGTGGACGGAGGCTGGATTCTCTTAGACGAAGGAATAATTGATTATGTTGCCAATTTATCTGACAGTTTCCCACCGCTACCAGAACCAACATTAGATGATCCGAACCCAGGGGGTTCCACGTCAGAACCCACTCGCCAAGAGGATTAAGTTTAACATAGGAGAACAAAATGCACATACCAAGTAATATTGTAAAAAATGGAGATTTTAGTAATGCAAATAACAAGAATAGCAATGTCACAATTTTTCAAGACAAAATAGTAAATAAGAAGTTATCACCTCTTTTATATAATATCGAATTGGGTTTAAGAGAAGCTAAGGCAACAATGCAAAACACCAATTCTAATATAAAAACAACTATGGATAAAACTTCTTCCGACCGCGCATATCTAGCTAAAGATATGTTAGTTATGACCAACATTAAATATGAGAATATTCCAAAGAGCTTTTCTTTGTTGGAAGAGGAGCAGGCAAACAATGCGGGCTTACAAAACGTAAATATTATGGACAAGGAACAGTTTGAGCAGACATTTAATAGCACTGTTCAAGCGGACGATAAGTTTACGGACGTTAACGATCCCTTCTACAATTTAGACGAAAATGAAACATCAAGTAAGATCTATTTACAAGAAAAGGATGTTAACGGCACACTAATGCAACCCCCAGATCTATCAAAAATAGCGTCTGGAATTGTAACGTTAAACATGTCTCCAAATTATAGAGGCAGATCAAAATACTTTATACCACACACGATTTAGGAGAAACATAATATGCCAGGAGTATCCCCACCGCCCTTTGATGGTGACTCCGACGCGGAAGAGTATACCTCAGAGGAAGCCGAGGTAATGGCCGCGGCCATCGACGGGGTTATTGTCCCTGAGCTGGCCGAGGAGGTGTTCATAACCATAACCGATCCAGTGCAAATTCTTGTCCCGGGCCCGCTCATGAAAGTCGAAGACTATATTATACCTACCAGTGGCATGCTCACGAGCAATGCGCTGGATGCGGGGTCCGGCAACACTGTCCAGCTGGGCGGATTTGTAGCCGGCGATCCAGACAACGATCCTGAAACAGTTGATCTATATATAACAGCCGGCGCCGAAGGTTACCGAGGAGAAGGTTCCCGCAGCCGCGGCATTAAAAGCGAAGGGGAAGCGGGCGAAGAAGTACAAGTCGCGGCATCGCTTGGGGGAACATCGTTGTCAACATCAACGATGGGTTTGGGCTATATAGGCATGACATCTTATGAGTCGGGTGGGTCCCTTAGCACAACCCAAAAATTATTCTTCAACTATTCCAACTTATCACAAGAGCCAAATCTTAGAGTGCAGTCTGGTGACATTAGAATGCCAGGTGACGCCACAATAAAATATAACGTAACAAATCCAATAAATTATTCTGAAGATGAAGAGAACGCCCTAATCGCCAAATTTGGTTATGACCCAACATTGGGCTCCGTAGAGGGCGGATACACTAGCAAAATAAAAGACGCCTTTGATCGCTCGACTAATAAAATAGTAGAGTCTCTAATTACAACATATCCAACCAAGCTAGCAACATTCCCGAGAACGCCCGCAATGAGAATAAGGAAAAATGACATCGCAGAGATTCCAGAAGGCGAAACAGCAGAAGACACAAGTCCGACAGGAACAGCCGCAGTAGAAAGCGCATTCGTCGAGGAAATATTAGCCGGCGCCGGCGGTGGCACATATGACTAATAGTAGGAAACACAATGGGCAATAACGACACAGAAACAGGAACCACAGACGAATCTCCGGCTGCACAGAGGGAAGAAACCATGTTCACTGTGGTCGAGCCGACAATTGAATACCTCATAACAGATGATCCGCGCAATATTCCAATTGATTATAGCGAAGCCAACAAAACATGTCAAATTGTTGATTTAAATTTATTTTCTGGTTCTAGCGATGTTTTTAGAACCAATGTTGGCGGATATTTTTTCAATACAGTAGATTTAGATGGAAATACGGTCTTATCGTTTGAGTCATTTGACACTGATCCCGACGGCCGCCTAGTTGCAATTGGTGATAGCTATCGTTCATTGAATTCATATATTGCGTCTGTCCGCTCATATGGTCTTGGCTCTAGCGCATTAGTTTCTGACGAAGAAGAAGTAAAAAGTAAAATAGTCCCAAATTATAAATTTGTTGTTGCGGTAGACGGCGACCCTGACCGAGTTTTGAGTGACAAATTTTGGCAAACCCTATGGCTCGGGGGCACATTTAATGAAATTGAATATGATGCACTTATTAACCAGGGGATCTTCGACGATTACTATACCACGTATAACCATCCCTACAGCGCCATAGCCAGACAGTATCTAACGAACCCCTCAGCAATAGGAAATTATATGAACATATCGTATGAATATAATTCTTATTTCTCCAATTATCAACCATATGCTAGCGGAATAGAAACTGAAAGATATCTTCCGAACATGTACTTAAACACCTGGGCGTACCTGTTTACTACCGGCGCCGGCGATTATATGTCGAATGTATATAACTTTGTATCATGCGATGAAAAAATAGAAAACCCTCAAGATCTATTTGATGATGCAGATGGCATCAAGGCTTACTTGGATGTGTCTGCTTCTACTTTAACAATGGGCGCTGCAACCATGGAGTGGGCCAATCGAAAGTTTCAAAATGTATTTTTCAATGATGGATTCTTTAAAAATGTGTATGATGCTGTGTCGTATATTAAGGCGGAAGGCGACGACAGTGCAGGCACCCTCAGCGGCTCATATCCTTACTATGGAAAAATAGACTTCCACACGGAACCTCAAGGGTTCTTTGGTGGTTCAATAGTTAGTGCTGGCTTTAGCTCTAGATTATTAAGGCTATTGAAGGAGGTGTTTCTCAACGAAGCGCCGGCGCTAAGTGTCCCACGTGGCCCAACCCAGTTCCAAAAAAACACAAGATATGTAACATCATCAGTCGAGCTTCAAGCAAACACCGTTGTTACAAACAACGAGCAGATTGATTTACTAGGAGTTGATTTCTTTGATTTAATGCTATATTCATATAGAAAAATATCAAACGACGCAGACAATTTTATAATAATAGATTCACCAAGTATCGAAGTAGTCAGTACGTATGACACAAAGGCTGTATATCGTCACTTGAATACTAGCAACACACTAGAATTAATGAATAATGTGCTTTCAGAGTTGCAATCTGAAAAGGGTATAACAGATATTCATTCGCTTTTAAATGTCAAAAAAGAAAGCACACAGGAAGATATAACAGACATTCAATATCCAGAGCAAAAAGATACAGAAGTAATAGCATATAGAATTGAAAAACTCGGCGGCACCGTTCAGGAAGATCAAACACGGTCTTCAGTCGTTCAAAACTTTTGGTTCTTTAACGCTCACAATTTATATGAATTGGATTTTGTGGACACACAAGTTAAATATGGCGCTAAGTACACGTATAACATTTATGAATACAGGGTCATACAGGGCGTCAAATATAAATATTCAGATTTGCAGCTTTCAAGAATTATTGGTCTCCCTAACACTGAACTAGAGGCCACCACCACTGAAGAGGTTCCGGAATTTTATTGCATAGAATATTATAATCCAAGCGACGAAACTACAACCAACAATCTTTTGGAGAACGTCGAAGGCCCGAGTGGTTGGACTTGGGATTCTGAAACCGACCCTATAAGCTCTCTTGCATCAAGCGCGCAACAGATTGCCTCTTCTCGCGCCCCGGGCACCTCCAAAAAGCCATATTATGCAAACTTTGCAGTTACGGTTGAACCCAGGATTAAAATATTCGAAGTTCCAATCATGCAAAAAACAGTGACGGTTCTTGATCACCCACCAAATAAATTAAATATATTTCCAGATTATACCTCTGGTAAGGCTAACACACTACAGTTTGAGCTTCATTACGAAACATTTCATCCACGCCAGTTCCCCAAAACACTTACAGAAAGAGACTCCGCTTTGAAACAGGAATATATGTTTTCAAACGAATTACTACAAGACAGCAATGTTTTGAAAGAGAGCGTTTCACGTCAGGCGACGATAGAAGTGTATCGTCTTGATAGAAAACCAACCTCACTTAGAGAATTTGATGAAAATTACATTGGATCAGTAGATTTAGTAATGGATAATCCTATTAGCACCTACACTGGCGCCGTATTTTATGATAGAATACCATCAAATAAAAAATATTATTATGTGTTTAGAGTCGCTAACGAAAATGGAATGCCTGGTTACATGCAAGAAATAATAGAAGCAGAGTATATTAATGATGGTGGCTATAGATATGCTATGTTTAACACGCTATATGAAGAGGACCTTAAAGAACAACTATTCAAAGAAACAGTCAAGAAAGCAAAGAAACTATTTCAAATAGTGCCATCTGCGCGCCAAACAGTACTAGATTCTGACAATGCTGACTTTAATGGTACCGCCAAAGAAGCGTTGGAAGCAGGTGCCATCCAGCTTGGAACTGCCGAAGAATTGATTTGGGGCAAAACATTTAAAGTAAGATTGACAAGTAGAAAAACAGGTAAAAAAATAGATTTGAACGTTACTTATAAACAGAATAACGAATTTTAGGTAGCTAATAAAAAAATAACACTATTTATGAAAGAGAGGAAATTAAATGGCTTTTTTAGATAACTCCGGCGATATTATTTTAGACGCCGTGCTAACAGATGTTGGTCGCAAAAGAATGGCGGCCGGTAATTTTAGAATAGTAAAATATGCACTTGGAGATGATGAGATCGACTACGGACTTTATAATAAAGACCATGCCGATGGCTCCGCGTATTATGACTTAGAGATCCTACAAACACCGATTTTGGAAGCTTTTACACAAAAAAACGCCAGCATTAATTATGGCCTTATCACATATGCTAGAAACGATTTGCTTTATCTTCCAACAATCACTTATAACACAAAAGCTGTGGTAGTTAACCAGGGCGCCGTCAATCTTGATCCAACCTATAGTGTTTTCTATTTGGCCGACAATACCAAAGCCAGCGGAACCACCCCCACCTCAACATTGCTGAATGCTGATCTTACCAATGGTCTGGATAGCGTTTTGGTTTCCAATTATGGTGGCTCACCACGATTTATTTTTGTTGAAACCGGACTAGACACGAACGAATTATCCTCAGATTCTATTAATCAGAATTCATATTTGCTGTCGGTCGGATTAAACGATAGACAATTTTCTGTAGAAGTCGATAGGAGATTTCTTACTACTGTGTGGGGGCCACAACCGGGTGCCAGCTTCAGTATGGACTCAAACAATGAGGGTGTTTTGGGTGGCATGACCACGCTCGCCGCGAATACATCAGCAACAACATCCAGGGACCTTACAAATTATAACAGCATACTTGTTTCTGGTGTTACAAGTCGACTTTATCCAGGCAACACCAGTGACACTACTAGTACTTATTCGGCTATTCAAGGCCCCCGAGGCGCTTTTACCGCGGTTAGTTTTGGAATTAATGCATCGCTAACCCTCAATGATTATCAAAAATATGGAAAAACAGCGCAGTCACAGGGCGCCACCTCCGAAACATACGATTATATTGATACAATTGTATATGTGCGAGGCGTAAATACAAATGTTACTTTGCAGCTGCCAATAAGAATAATTCGAGCCGCCCAAACAACATAGAATAATAACGGAGATTTTTTAATGGCTAAATCCTATGAACCACTTAACCCAAACACAGATGTAACAACGACTAGGACACTGTTACACGAGGCTATCCCCCTAACAGGTACTATTATTAGCGGCACCTATGGGACGTGGCCCGATGAAGGAAACATCAAGAACTTTTCTCATGGAATGTTTCAGAGCGTATATGATTATCCATATCTAAGCTCGTCGGCAAACCATATTTTTGATATTACGGTTGGCTATGATGATAGTTCAGCGTTGTCCGAATCGCTTGGAAACCACACACAGAATGGAAAGAAAATTGCAATATACAATCAGTTTTCACAATTGTTAGTAGGCTATAATGAAGCCGGTAATGCAGTAGAGATATTTGAAAGTGATCTGGACATTACAAACGACGACAGACAAATGAAAGAGTGCGTGTTTATCCCCTTCTCAAGAATGTTGACAAAAGATCAAATCAAGAAGGGCACGTTTACAATAGAGCTTGGTACCAGTTCTTTTGATAATGCCATGGGAACGTCCAGTGCCCACAGCGGCAACAGAATAAAACTACAGGACCTGAAGGCTTCATCCGCCGGAGATGTCGGTACCGCAGTTGGGGGTGAGTATGGGGTGCTATTTGACGCTACCGGCGGTGTGGGTACACTCAACACATCTAGCCATGGCGTTGTGTTCTATCAGGCTGGAATCGTTGTTTTGTCAGCGTCGGCCTTTAACGCCAGTATGCCTGATTTTGCATCCGGCGCATCCACAATGACCGGCGCAGACGCTGGAACAGGCCCCGCGAGAAGCGTAGACATGACTCTCAAGTCGTCTTCGATATCTGGTACATGTGATGCGGTTAGACATAGAATTTATAATATTTCATATAACAACTCAACCGAGATTAACTCTACAATTTACTTCTGTAGAATGCCAGTAAATAAATTCAATTATAGTGCAAACCCGACATATACAAGCGCTAGCAAGTTAGTTATTAAGAATGTGGCCTCCGATATACCGGTCACGTATGTCACAACAATTGGCTTATATAGCGCAAACAACGAACTTCTTGCAACTGCCAAACTCTCTGAGCCACTAAGAAAAGACCCAACAAACGAGATTACGCTAAGAGTCCGACTGGATTACTAAGATGTCCCTTAGAAAATTTGGGCCAGATGATGTTATATTGAACACTATGCGGACATATCCGCCGGTGAAGTTCTTTATACATGATGGCACCATGTATTATAACAGCCTGCCAAACAAATCCGGCACCATATCAGATAACGAATTGGCGCTCACTGGCGGCGGAATCAGCCTTTATGAATACAATGTTGATCGCAAAGCCGATATAAGCCCCTTTATATATCCTTTTGTCACAAAAGGCTCTTCTGGTCAATATTTTGGCTCGGCGACCAGTTCGACAGAATATAATGCTTTTGATAATGGGGACATCCTAAGAGGCTCCTACCCACTGACAGCCGCCATCTCGCGCGAGTATTTGAGTCCCCCCTCATCTTCCATCGAGGGCTGGGACGAATACCCGGGCGCTTATAATAAGCATTATTGGGCTTTAAAAAATAGATTAAATTATTATGGATATTTAAGCGAACACTTTAAGGTTACGTCTAACTATGAGGATGGGTGGAACAAAGATGTCGACACTTTAAACTTAATATCTATTCCATCAATCTTTTTTGGCTCCAAGATAAAAGAAGGAAGCGTGTCACTTAAGTGGTATTTAACAGGAACGTTAGTAGCAGAACTCCAAGACACAAAGCGAAACGGTGAACTTGTACAGGTGACCGGAACTGCTGAAGCCATGGCCAATGGTCTAACAGCCGTAAACGGGCCAAGCAAAATAGCCGGCGTTGTTATGTACAACGAAGGTTTTATATTATTAACCGGCTCTTGGGAACTTAACTCTGAGACTGCGAGGCTGGAGACTGCCGCATCTGGCACGGCCACCTATCCGGTTCCAGACAATCCAAGATGGATTCATTTTGCTGCCGGCGCGCAAGACGGCATGACCGCCGCCGTGCCCGCAGATACGTTCTCAAAAGCATCATTTGAGATAAACTTTCAAGGACAAAACGATACACAGGTTTATACGATGTTTGCGAAAGCTGGTCGCGGTGAAGTAAACTACTCCAATAATCCAACATTTTTACAGTCTGGTTCAAGTTTGTTTAATCTAACAAGCGCCCATGTTTATGAAGAAAATCCAGCACGTCTGATCAAAAACACCGTAAGCTCAAGCTATCCGGGATATTCAGCGTCATTTAAACGCCAAGTTTTTATATCGAGAATCGGAATATATGATGTAAACAGAAATTTAATTGGGGTCGCCACCCTAGCAGATCCTGTATTAAAACAGGAAGATGATGACTATACGTTTAAACTTAAATTAGATATATGATAGGATGTATTAATGATTCTTGGCATAGACATATCAACTAGTATAACCGGTTTTGCGATTGTTGGCGATGGGCAGTTGTTACATTATAGCTCAGTTGACTTGCGCAAACACAAAGGCGCATTCGCAAAAGCAGAAGTATTGGGCGCTTATCTTGAAGATCTATTCGAGAACTATCAATGTGACAATGAAAGTTTCATTGGTCCAGCAGAGTTTCCTATCGAGCACATTTATATTGAACAACCACTTCATATGTTTATGCGTGGAAAGTCATCAGCAAAGACACTATCAACGCTCATGACATTTAATGGCATCGTATCGTGGCTTGTTTATGAAATGTTCGACATTGAGCCAGAGTACGTTTCTGCAACGTCTGCCAGGAAGAAGGCCGGCATCCGCGTTCCAAGAGGTGAGAAGGCCAAGGAAGTGGTCTTAAAGCACCTTCTTGAACACGAGCCAGCATTTAAGATCGACTACACAAAGCATGGTAATCCGGTCGCAGGTTCATACGACAAAGCGGACGCAATTGTGATTGCTAAGGCGGGTTATGTTGTCGAACAGGAAAGACAAGAAATGAAATAGCCTATATAAAGTATGGACGACTTCGAAAATGACGACGAACACGACTTTGAAATTGGTGATCTCGTCACAGAAGTGGTCTATATAATACCGCCAGATAGAAAACCCTGGGTGGGAATTGTGGTATATTTTGAAAAAGAACATTACGAATTACATTCTTTTTTGGGACAGTATGAAGACCTTGTCGGTGTCAAGTGGTCCCAAACAGGACAAATAGAGAAATTACCGGCATCTGTATTGAAGCTGGTTCAAAAAGCAAAAGAAAAACCAGAAGAATAATCTTGACATATGTTAAAAATACGATTATAATAATAGAGATGATTTTCATTAAACAAAAGGAGATATAATGAAAGTAGAAAATGGACACAACATCCATGTGCACTATAAAGGCACACTGAACGATGGAACCGAGTTTGACAACTCACGCAAAAATGGTAAAACCTTCAAGTTTGAAGTCGGATCCCGACAGATAATTAGTGGCTTTAGCGATACCGTTCTTGGAATGAAAACAGGAGAAACAAAGTCAGTCACGCTTACACCAGAGCA
>JGI25130J35507_1000331_pt1 | contig 15742 bp, 12 predicted proteins | sample ETNvirnome_2_300_FD_35507 | JGI IMG/M metagenome (IMG submission 35507)
TACAGCGTAAAACAAGAGATTAACAAGCTTTAAAACAATTAGGTTCGCATTAAGCGAGTATACTCATCAAGCACTTGCTGATAATAATCAGCATCTTGGTTNAGCATGCGTTGGTAATGTGCACATAGTTGCCCTAAGTAAGCTTGGTGCTCCTTATTCGTTAATTGCCACATCCCCTGTCCNACTCGCGTTATTGGCGTTTTAGCCGATGCGCTCACGAACATTAACTCATAAAAGCGTCTATTTTCAGANATAAGGTGCTCGGCGACTAAACCAAAATCTAATGACTGTAGGTGGCTGCGTACTTTATAGCTATGGTGCACAGGACAAACTATAAAATCGATGTGAGCAAGATGATTGTGAGCCTGAATCTGCGAAATAAACTGACACATTAAATCCCCCCCAACTCCTGCAATAATCACGAGATGACGTTTTTGGGGTGTTAAAGAAATAGTGGCCACATCTTGGCAATGTACCTGCCAATGTCCGCGTTGTTCTTCAGTTGAAAAACGCGCCAGTGTCTGTTGGAGTGACTGCATCAACTCAGGCACGATATCTACAAAGTGGATTTGATCGGCTCTATTATCTTTGAGTAACTGCATGCCTAAAAAGCCATGATCGCAGCAGCAGTCCCAAATCTCATCATACTCATTTGGGACCATTTGCGCGATCGCTGATAAACGCTTACTTAACGCCATTACTGTGTGGTTTTATAAACAAGCGCTTTTAAGCTTCTATCGCTGTCTACTTCAATAAAACCAGCGGTAGGCGCTAAACGTTCAACGAATGTAATTGCACCTTCTGTGTGCTCTGCAATCAGTGCTTTAAATGCTTGTTCAGACATTTCAGGGCTATTGGCACACAACAATAAAAGGGTGTTTTCGTTGAGCAGCTCAGGCAAACGGCGCAATATTTTTTGATAATCTTTCGTCAAAATAAAGCTGCCTTTTTGAAAGCTGGGCGGATCGACAATAATCAACTCATAAGGTGCTGACTTTTTAAGCTTACCAAATGATTTTAAAATATCATGAGGCAAGTAACTAACACCCCGTGTAAACCCATTAAGTTGGTGATTTTGTTTACCTGTTCTGAGCACGCCTTTATTCATATCCATATTAATGACTTGCTCAGCCCCCCCTTGCATTGCCGCAACGGAGAATCCGCAAGTATATGAAAATAAATTCAGTACTTTAGCCCCCTGACTATGAGCCTGTACAAACTCACGGCCACGACGCATATCAGGAAAAATACCGGTATTTTGCCTGCTCAATAAATCGACTCTAAATTTTATGTCATTTTCTTGAACAACATGCTCGTCAGGAAGTTCGCCGTGTACCACGCTATTAATCGTATTTATACCGCTACGCTGTTGATACACCAACGCAGTAATTAATTCTGGGGCATTATTTTGCGCCCATTGCCAAAGTNCTTCAGTGAGTTGANCNAGTTGATCGTCAGGGATGCTCTCATACGACACTAAAAATAATGCCGGAGGGTAAAAATCAACATTAATATGGCTTAATTCAGCCACACTGTGGCCGCGGCCATGAAAAATACGGCAAAGTTCGTTAGCCGAAAGTGGCGCATCTGCTAACGCAGTTAAAATGGCTGAAAAATCGTTTGTCATAGTACTTAATTTATTAGCTGTTGTTGTAATTCATGTATTTCGTCACGCACTGAGGCTGCTTTCTCAAACTCCAGATCACTTGCGTACGCGTGCATTTTAGTCTCCAGTGCTTTAATTTGACTGGCAATCTCTTTAGCGCTTAGCACTTTTTTAGATTCTTTACGGACCAATCGAAGGTTATCTTTAGGGCCAGCCTCTTCACCAACATCCATAATATCCGTGATACTTTTCACTAACGCTTGCGGTACAATNCCATGTTCTGCGTTATGAGCTTGCTGTTTTTCACGACGACGATCAGTTTCATCAATAGCCTGACGCATTGAATTCGTTATACGATCACCGTACAGAATTGCTTTACCATTTAAATGACGAGCAGCNCGCCCTATTGTTTGTAATAAAGAACGCGTCGAACGTAAAAAGCCTTCTTTATCAGCATCGAGTATCGCNACNAGTGAAACCTCTGGCATATCAAGGCCTTCTCGTAATAAGTTAATACCCACTAACACATCGAAAACACCAGCGCGCAAATCACGTATAATCTCAACTCGCTCAACNGTGTCGATGTCAGAATGCAAATAACGAACTTTTACATCATGATCATTTAAGTAATCCGTTAAGTCTTCTGCCATACGNTTTGTTAAGGTNGTCACTAAGACACGCTCATTTACCTCAACTCGTTTGTAAATTTCAGACAATAAGTCATCAACCTGAGTACCCACAGGGCGCACTTCAATTTCAGGGTCTACTAAGCCTGTAGGACGAATAACTTGTTCAGCCACTTCACCTGCTGAGCGCGTTAGCTCAAATTCGCCTGGCGTTGCCGATACATAAATCGTTTGCGGTGCAATTGCTTCGAACTCTTCAAATCNAAGTGGCCGATTATCCAATGCCGAAGGAAGACGAAATCCATATTCAACTAAGTTCTCTTTTCGACTACGGTCACCTTTGTACATTGCACCAATTTGCGATACGGTCACATGCGACTCATCGATGATCATCAAGGCATCATCAGGTAAATAGTCAAGCAATGTAGGCGGCGGATCGCCCGGAGTACGCCCCGATAAATAACGGCTGTAGTTCTCNATACCAGAGCAATAACCAAGCTCGGTCATCATTTCTATATCGTATTGTGTTCGCTGTGCAATACGTTGCTCTTCGACNAGTTTATTTGCGCTAAGNAACTGGGCTCTGCGATCTTTTAACTCGACCTTAATATTNTCAATCGCATCAAGAATTTTNTCACGGGGTGTCACATAGTGTGTTTTTGGGTAAATAGTCGCGCGCACAATGTGCTTTTCAACAGCCCCTGTTAATGGATCAAAGATACTTAAACGCTCAATTTCATCATCAAACATTTCCACACGCACCGCGTATGTATCTGACTCAGCAGGGAAAATATCAACCACTTCACCGCGCACACGGTACGTACCACGACTAAATTCAATGTCATTACGCGTATATTGCAACTCGGCTAAGCGACGAAGCATATCACGCTGGTCGACAGTTTCGCCTACTTTGAGTAACAACATCATCTTCATGTACGAGTCAGGATCGCCCAAACCGTAAATAGCCGAAACAGATGCAACAATAATTGTGTCACGGCGTTCAAGTAACGCTTTGGTTGCACTTAAGCGCATTTGCTCAATATGCTCGTTAATAGAGGCATCTTTTTCTATAAATGTGTCACTGGCAACAACATACGCTTCAGGCTGATAGTAATCATAATATGACACGAAATATTCAACCGCATTATGAGGGAAAAACTCTTTCATCTCTCCATATAACTGCGCTGCAAGCGTCTTATTATGCGCCATGATAATCGTTGGCCGATTTAGATCATGGATTATATTTGCCATGGTAAAGGTTTTACCCGTCCCTGTAGCACCTAACAATGTTTGATGAGCAAGCCCTGCTTCAAGGCCCTCAGATAATTGAGCAATGGCCGTGGGTTGGTCACCACTTGGTTTAAATTTTGAAACCAGTTGAAAATGATCACTCATAAATGACACTCCTTCATCGCCGTTGTGCTTAATGCATTTACTTCTTTTATAAACCACTTATAAGCCACAAAAGCNGTAAACAAATTACCCACAGCTGCGCCTATAAACAAGCCTGTTAACCCTGCAATTTCACTCCCGACATAAGCAATTGGCACATAAAAGACAAATAAACGAATGATACTTAAAATCAGCGCATTCATTGGCTTATGTAAAGCATTAAATGAAGAGTTAGAGAGAATTATCACGCCTTGCAAACCGTAACTTAATGGCAAGATATAAATGAAAAGTTTAATGACATCAATAACCGCCTGCTCTTTACCAAAGACATGCGCAATAAAACCAGAGGTCAAAAGCAACAGTAAATAAATGCCGAATTGCCAAATCATCACAAACTTCAACGTAGTAATATACGCTTCTTTTACACGGCCTAACTTTCCGGCTCCGAAGTTTTGACTAACAAACGGTGGCAATGTCATCGACAATGCTAAAACCACTAAACTGGCTATTGACTCAATTCGGCTACCCACACCAAATGCAGCGACGGCTTCAGGGCCATGCTTAGCCACTAACGCCGTCATCACNGCCATTGCAATGGGTGTCAACATGTTCGCCCCTGCTGCAGGTAAACCTATTTTTAAAATTTTTCTTATTGCCCCAATAATCGTTTGTTGGCCAGCGTACAAGCTCAACAAACCATTTTTAATTGCCAGTATATAAAGAATAATCACCACCGCGAAAGACCATGCAATTACACTGGCAATGGCAGCGCCTTGAATACCCAATGCCGGNATTGGGCCCAAACCAAAAATTAAAATCGGATCTAANACGGCATTAATGAGACCCGCTCCCCCCATTACTAAACTCGGCGTTTTTGTATCGCCACTTGCGCGCAAAACAGAATTACCAACCATCGGGGTAATCAAAAATACACTGCCTAAAAACCACACACTCATATAGTCGTGTATTAGCGGAAGTACTTGCTGCCCAGCTCCCAACAATTCAAAAATAGGGGTAATAAATACATACCCAACAACAGACAAGCAAAACACCAAAACCACAGAAATGAGTAAAGCAATACTGGCATCAAACCGAGCTTCATCTAATTTGTCACTCCCTAATGCTTTCGCAATTACCGCTGAAGTGCCAATACCGAGGCCAATGGCAAGACTAATAACCGTAAAGGTTACAGGAAAAGTAAAGCTCACTGCTGCTAGGGGTTCGGTACCAAGTAGACTAATAAAGAAAGTATCAACTAGGTTAAACATCATTAAGGTGATCATCCCGAAGATCATAGGGATAGTCATTTTTTTCAACGTTGGCAGGATTGGAGAGTTTAAAAGATCAGGTTTAGATTTGCTCTGCGACGTCACGGTCATGGGAATACTTTGCCTCTTTTACTGAGCTGATAAGTTTAAAGCATCCTCGCCTTGCAAGCCACGGTTAATTTTAAACAAAGAAAACTGTCACTTTTGAGGCTTTAACATAAAAACAACCACGAACATCGTTAAAAAACAAAATAAGAACATCATTAATAGCATTGTTACAATAAAATGGCAGTAACCGCTGCTTTTTTACACAACAAACCGTGTCATTTTATCGTCACGAATAACATTACTTATCAATTCAGCGTCGCTTCAGATACAAAACTTAACTGTTTGATTTTAAATAAGTAAAAAAAATATGATTAAATGCTTGAAATTGCTGCAGCGCCCTAAAATTCTAGCGCCATAGCTGTTCTTAAAGTTTAATAAACAGAGTTATCCACAGAAACCGTGGATAACTCTCTGAAAGCCGCAATTATAAAGGCTTTTGAGCTCAGTATTTATCGCAACCTATGAAAATCACGCAAGTGTCTTGTTTTAACCCTTTTGTTAGATTCTTTTAAAGAATGCCTAATTATTGTTCACACTCACCCTGCAAATAAATATGACAATTCAAAATAAAGTGGCTAAAAAACAGCCTAACACACTGATAAAAAACACTTAAACCACTCTCTTATCTGTCTTTACATTCACAATTCAGGATCAATTAATGCCGTATTTAACGTTTTTTCTCAACCGACAGACCGATTTGAGACCTCTAAAATGGAAGAATTTAATGCGCAAATAAAAATGATTAGATTAAATTTTTATAGCGAGAATAAAATCTGAGATAAATGACAATTTCCTCTCTTATAAGCCAAAATTCTATACAACGAATACTTTTGGCTAATTTATAATATTGCTCGTGGTCAAAAAGCATGCAAAAAATCACATGATCCAACATGAAATTTTACTTTAACCGCGAAAACATCTGTGTTTTTCAGCTACATTTTGTTCAGATCGAACATAAAAACATCGAATACACTTCTTTTTTGAATTTATGAAGTTTTTATGTTGACACTTTGCAATGCTGTCATTAATATTTCGCCCCGTTGAAAGGCATGACGCTTCCCCCTTAGCTCAGTTGGTTAGAGCGACGGACTGTTAATCCGCAGGTCCCCCGTTCGAGTCGGGGAGGGGGAGCCAAGTTTTTCGACCATAAACGTTTCCCCCTTAGCTCAGTTGGTTAGAGCGACGGACTGTTAATCCGCAGGTCCCCCGTTCGAGTCGGGGAGGGGGAGCCAAGTTTATGATTATGATTGTTCCCCCTTAGCTCAGTTGGTTAGAGCGACGGACTGTTAATCCGCAGGTCCCCCGTTCGAGTCGGGGAGGGGGAGCCAAATCATAAAGCACACTACTCTATTGTTCCCCCTTAGCTCAGTTGGTTAGAGCGACGGACTGTTAATCCGCAGGTCCCCCGTTCGAGTCGGGGAGGGGGAGCCAACTTCCAGAATATATTAGACTTTTATCATCTTTCACATTCTGCGAATCTATTAGACTTTCTGCCTTATATATTCTAATCTATCCTGAGTTATTTCTTTTTTGCTATTTAAATAGAATTCACTGTACTTAAAGCAATCAATCAGGGAATTGATTCTTCCTTTTAGGCTTTTATAAGATAAAAAACATGGCAGGCTTTAAAAAACTAATATTTGTTCAACTTATTTCTTGGCTACTATTTGCATTGCTCGGTGGGTATTTTATTGCACTGGGGTTTGACAACGCAGTTAGCGATGCTCAGAAAAAAGCGCAATTCGTAGTGAATACTTACATAAATAGTTTAACGATGGACGAGCTTGCGCCTGAAAAAATACAAAAAGCNNTTGCCGACGGCACTACTTTCTCTAAATTTATAATACGAGATCAAGCAGGTAACCTCGTTACCATGGTTGAATCGCCACAGCCCCTGCCCCTCTTTGCAGATATTGTAAATACGAGCTTTAATTCGATTCGCCCACAATTTGCTGTTAACCAAGCTTCTGACATAAAAGTTGAATTCACAATCAACGCAAACAATCTGGCAAACCTGCTACAACAGTCCATGTTTATTGTCATTTTAGTCTCAGGCTTAATTGCTTTGTTGCCTATTATATATATGCAAAGCATGTTCAGACGCTTAAACCGAAAAGTGAGCACCACCATTGCAGATATCATCGATATCTATATCAATCAAAATCAGGTTAATGGCGATCTTGAACAAGCAATGGACACAACACGCTTGAAAAAGCTTAGTAAAGATTTAATACCTACTTTCAATCGTCTTTCGCACTTTTTACAAACCAAGCATGATGATATTGAAAACAATGCAATGAGCATTAAGCAAGAAGCGTATAAAGATGTCATTACAAATCTTGGTAATCGTAATATGTTCGTCGAATACTACGAGAAAAACATCGAAAATGCCGATAAAAGCACCTTTGGCTCTTTAGCTATGGTGCGTTGTAGTGAGCTACAAGCAATAAACCAAACTCGCGGTTATCAAAAAGGCGATGAATACGTAAAAGGTGTTGCCGATATTATTAAACATATCAGTGGTACTTACACCAATAGCCAAGTATTTCGGGTAAACAGTTCAGACTTTGCTGTTATTTTACCTAATACACCCCTAAAAGAAGCTGAACGATTCGGTGATAACTTACAATCGCGTTTTACGCAGTATCAGCAGAACCAAGAATTAAGTTCAGTAGCAAATACAGGCATAGTTGGGTACGAAAAAGGCAAACCTTTAGGCGAACTACTGTCGATTGTTGATAACGCTATGAGCATGGCACAATCTAAGCAAGCAAATGCATGGCATGTTCAACGCGAAACAGATTTAGTAAACAATGTGAGTGCTGGCTTTGGTAATCAAAACTGGCGCAAAGTGATAAACGAAGTGATCGAGTCAAAGCGTGTTCACTTAGTTATGCAAAATATCATGCCAATTGGTAAAAGCATCAAAGCCTATGCCGAAATTCAAGTGCGCTTTAAAACAGCCGAAAATCAAATGCTTCCTACGGCGTCTTTTTTAGCGATGGCCGAAAAACTCGGTATGGCAATGGAAATTGATCGATTAATAATCGACACCACCCTTGAAAAAGTGAAGACACGCAACTTCTCACAAAAGTTTTTTGGTATAAATGTCACAGCATCCAGTGCGCATAATGATCAGTTTCTTATTTGGTTAGAACGCCGTTTGTTAAAAGATAACAATATTGCCACTAAATTAATTTTTGAAGTCAGCGAATTTGGTCTTCAGCAAAATATAAAAGCAAGTAAGCGTTTTATTGATATGGTTCATCGTGTCGGTGCGCGTGTGACTGTTGAACGCTTTGGTGTAGGCTTAACTTCATTTAAATTCTTCAGAGACTTGAAGCCTGACTTTATTAAAATGGATGCAAGCTATACCCGCGGCCTTGAAGATGATAAAAACAATCAATATTTTATGCGATTGATGGTAGATCTTGCTCACCGGATTGGGGTTAATGTTTTTGCCGAAGGTGTAGAGAGCCAGGAAGAGAAACACATTATCGAAACCCTTTGCTTAGATGGCGTGCAGGGTTATTACATAGANAAACCAAAAGACATCTAAGATCTACGCCAATAAGACCTAATAAACCGACTGTTTATCAGGTCTTTAACGTAACTTTAACACTTCAAATACAAACAGCTTTGTTAATTTAAGCTAATCGCCTCGCATGTGTTGTGTCAGCCTCCAGAAAAAAGGATAATGACGTTGTTTTTATTCTCGTGAGGCACGCATGACAGAGTATGTCTTGTTACTGATTGGTACCGTACTAGTCAACAACTTCGTTTTAGTTCAGTTTTTAGGTTTATGCCCGTTTATGGGTGTATCAGGTAAACTCGACACTGCTATTGGTATGTCTTTAGCGACAACCTTTGTGCTAACACTCGCCTCTGTTACCAGCTATCTGGTGAATCACTATATTTTGATTCCACTCGATATCGCATTTTTACGCACCATGAGCTTTATTTTGGTGATTGCTGTCGTTGTGCAATTTACTGAGATGGTTGTTAGAAAAACCAGTCCAACTTTGTATCGTTTGCTCGGTATATTCTTGCCNCTGATCACAACAAACTGTGCAGTGTTAGGTGTTGCCCTTCTTAATATCAAAGAAGACCATTCATTCTTACAATCAGCCGTGTATGGTTTTGGCGCAGCAGTTGGTTTTTCAATGGTGTTAATTCTTTTTGCCGCATTACGCGAACGTTTAGCTGTTGCAGACGTTCCTTCACCATTTAAAGGTGCATCGATTGCGATGATCACCGCAGGTCTGATGTCGATGGCCTTTATGGGTTTTACAGGATTAGTGAAGTTTTAATATGACCTTGTTTTATGCCTTAATTGCGCTAGGTTCATTAGCGCTAATATTTGGTTTGATTTTAGGATTTGCTGCCGTACGTTTTCGGGTAGAAAGCAACCCTATNGTTGATCAAATTGACACCATATTGCCACAAACTCAATGTGGACAATGTGGCTACCCTGGNTGTCGCCCNTACGCAGAGGCGATAGCGAATGGTGACGAAATAAATAAATGCCCGCCGGGCGGCGAAGCCACGGTAAAAAAACTGGCAGATTTAATGGGGGTTGAAGCAAAACCTCTTGCTGGCGGCGAACAAGCAGAGCCAGTAAAAACCGTTGCATACATTCGAGAAGACGAATGTATTGGCTGTACTAAATGTATCCAAGCCTGCCCTGTTGATGCCATTGTTGGTGCGACCCGTCAAATGCATACCGTACTCATTGACGAATGCACTGGCTGTGATTTATGTGTTGAACCTTGCCCAGTTGACTGTATTGATATGCTGCCTGTAAAAGAAACCAAACAAACTTGGAAATGGCAATTAAATGCAATCCCTGTGACTCAGGTAGATTAGGAGCGCAGATGGAAACGTTAATAGAACAAATCAAACAAGGTAAAGTCTGGCCATTCGCTGGGGGGATTCATCCACCTGGACAAAAGCAACAATCAACATCACGTGCAATTGAGCGACTAGAGCTGCCAGATAAATTAGTTGTGTCACTAAAACAACATATTGGTGCCAACGGCAAATTAATCGTAGAAAAAGGCCAATCAGTTCTTAAAGGTCAAGCGTTAACGAAACCTAGCGGTAACTGGTCAGTACCTGTACATGCGCCTACTTCTGGTGTGATCACTGATATCNGCCCGATGCCATCTGCGCATCCATCAGCGTTGCCTGAGCTCAGCGTCATTATTGAACCAGATGGCAAAGATACATGGTGTGAACTAAACCCTGTTGATGACCCTAAAGCACTCTCACATGATGAGCTAGTCGATATTATTCATCAATCAGGTATTGCAGGGATGGGGGGAGCNGGTTTTCCCACTTACGTNAAAGCAGATACGCGAAAAANCATTGAATTTTTAATTGTAAATGCCGTTGAGTGTGAGCCATACATCACTGCAGACGACATGTTAATGCGTGAACATGCACACGGAATTATCGCCGGTATTGAGTTAATGCAGCACTTGCTCAACCCAACACTGACAATCATAGGTATTGAAGATAATAAGCCAGAAGCTATTGCAGCAATGCAACAAGCAGCAAAACATAATGAGTCTATCATTGTTCAAACTGTCCCTACTGTTTATCCTTCTGGCGGTGAAAAACAATTGATAAAATTGCTAACAGGCAAAGAAGTACCTAGCGGCAATATTCCTGCTGACATTGGTATGTTAGTGCACAATGTAGGCACCCTGTTTGCAATTAACCAAGCGGTTTATGAAGGCAAGCCATTAATTGAACGCGTGGTCACAGTGACTGGCAATACAATCCATAAACAAGGAAATGTATGGGCGTTACTTGGCACTGAAATAAAACACTTACTAGATTGCCAAGGCTTTTCACCNGTGCCACAACAACGAGTTGTCATGGGCGGCCCTATGATGGGCTTTACCTTACCAACGGTAAGAATCGGCATTGTAAAAACCACAAACTGTATTTTAGCCCCTGATCATCAAGAGCTGGCTGAACCAGGAGACGAAAAAGCCTGTATTCGTTGTAGTGCCTGTGCTGATGCCTGCCCTGCTTCGCTATTACCCCAACAGCTGCAGTGGTTTGCTAAATCAAAAGAATACGACAAGTTAAATGAGCATAACCTATTCGATTGCATCGAATGTGGAGCCTGCGCCTATGTCTGCCCAAGTGAAATTCCACTTGTGCAATACTACCGAGTTGCTAAAGCCGAAATCAAAGAGCAACAAGCAGAACAAATAAAAGCTGAGCGCGCCAGAGAGCGCTTTGAAGCACGCAAAGAGCGTTTAGAGCGCGAGCAAGAAGAGCGACAAAACCGTCATAAACGCAAGCCCGCGACGAAGTCGAGCGATGAAAAACAAAAAGTGGCTGATGCCCTCGCCCGTGTTAAACCAAAATCTGACGATAAAGACAGTAAATCAGCTGTTGCAGCCGCTATTGCCCGTGCCAAAGCGAAAAAACAAGGCGCAGAACTGGAACCAGATAATTCTGAAGTAGCTAAAGAACGTGCTGCACGTAAAGAGCAAGCGCGTAAGTACAAAGAGCAAAAAGCGCTAGAGCAAAGTGAAGAAATCGTCGATAAAGACGATAAGAAGTCAGCTGTTGCAGCGGCTATTGCCCGTGCTAAAGCGAAAAAAGCAGCACAAGCCACAGAAGCTGATAACGCAACCAATGCAGAGCCTGCAGCCGTTGACGATAAAAAAGCGGCCGTAGCAGCGGCGATTGCCCGTGCTAAAGCGAAAAAAGCAGCGCAAGCCACTGAAGCTGATAACGCAACCGATGCAGAGCCTGCAGCCGTTGACGACAAAAAAGCGGCCGTAGCGGCGGCGATTGCCCGTGCTAAAGCGAAAAAAGCAGCGCAAGCCACTGAAGCTGAGAACGCAACCGATGCAGAGCCTGCAGCCGTTGATGATAAGAAAGCGGCTGTAGCGGCGGCTATTGCCCGTGCTAAAGCAAAAAAAGCAGCGAGAGAGCACGCTGAAACTGAGAACGCAACCGATGCAGAGCCTGCAGCCGTTGATGATAAAAAAGCTGCTGTTGCAGCGGCGATTGCCCGTGCTAAAGCAAAAAAAGCGGCACAAGCCACTGAAGCTGATAACGCAACCGATGCAGAGTCTGCAGCCGTTGACGATAAAAAAGCGGCTGTTGCAGCGGCGATTGCCCGTGCTAAAGCGAAAAAAGCAGCGCAAGCCACAGAAGCTGAGAACGCAACCGATGCAGAGCCTGCAGCCGTTGATGATAAGAAAGCGGCCGTAGCAGCGGCAGTTGCCCGTGCAAAAGCGAAAAAAGCAGCGAAAGAGCACGCTGAGCAACAAGCAAAAAACGAAAGCGAAAGCGCAGACACCCACGGAACTGACGCTCACTCTGATGATTCAAGTACAGATGAATCTGAAGCACAGCAAATAGATAACACGCCTGAATCAAGCGAAGACAAAAAGAAAGCGGCGATTGCACGTGCAATTGCTCGCGCTAAAGCTAAAAAGTTACAACAAGAAGGAACCGATAAGTCATGAAACTAACCATGGCCAGTTCGCCGCATAATCATAGTACCAAATCATTAAGCCGCTTAATGATCACCGTGATTGCTGCGTGTATTCCAGGTTTAATAGCCCAAGTTTACTTTTTTGGCACTGCGGTATTAATTCAGCTTGTGCTCGCGTTACTGACTGTCAGTGCCTGTGAAGCGGCTGTTCTGTTACTTCGTAAACGCAAAGTATGGCCAACATTAAGTGATGGTAGTGCTTGGCTTACAGCTGTGCTATTGGCGCTTAGTATCCCACCTCTTGCCCCATGGTGGATTATCGTAATTGGTTGCCTATTTGCTATTGTCATTGTTAAACAACTTTATGGCGGGCTTGGTTTTAACTTGTTTAACCCTGCAATGGCGGCATATGTATTATTGCTTGTGTCATTTCCTGTGCAAATGACAAGCTGGCTGCCAGTAAACGAACTGCTCGCAAACCCAATTAGCTTTACACAACAACTATCCGTTATTTTTAACGGCTTTACCTCTGCTGGATTTAGTGTTGATCAGCTGCGTGTTGCAATTGATGGCACAACAATGGCAACCCCTTTAGATACGGTTAAAACCGATGTGGCTCACCACCTAACAGTGTCAGAAAGTATGAGCAAACCACTGTTTAATGATTGGTTTGGACTTGGCTGGGGCTGGGTAAACTTTGGTTTCTTATTAGGTGGTTTATACTTATTAAAAGCAAAGATAATAAACTGGCATATTCCTGTCGGCTTTTTAGCATCTCTTATACTGTGCAGTGGTATTGGTTATATTGCAGCGCCAGGCACAGAGCCAGGCGTGGTATTTCATCTATTCAGTGGTGCAACCATGTTAGGCGCATTTTTTATCGCGACTGATCCTGTTTCGGCATCAACCACCAATAAGGGCCGCTTAATTTACGGTGCCTTAATTGGTTTACTTGTTTACTTAATTCGTACCTTTGGTGGTTATCCAGACGCGGTGGCATTTAGTGTTTTGTTATTAAATATGGCTGTGCCGTTAATTGATTACTATACACAACCACGTACTTACGGCCATGGAGTGAAATAATGATCCTTTCCTCAATGACTAAAAATGGTGGCATTCTTACTGTTTTTGCACTGCTTACCACAGGGGCTGTTGCACTGACACATAGCCTGACGGCTGAGCGTATAAGCGAGCAAGAAAAAAAGCAACTTGCAGAGCAATTACAGCAAGTGCTTGATGCCCATCACTATGACAATCAACTATATAAAGATTGTGTGATCATTACAGATGAACGTTTAGGACCTCGTCCTGATCAGGTTATTTACCGTGCTTACAAAAATAACGAACCCTATGCTTTAGTCATGCGCCATGTCACACCTAGTGGCTACAGCGGCGATATCAACTTACTAACAGCCGTATTTGCTAATGGCGATATTGCTGGCGTGCGTGTCACAAAGCATGAAGAAACGCCCGGTCTCGGCGATAAAGTCGAAATAAAAAAATCGGATTGGATCACCCTCTTTAAAGGCCAAAATGTGCTAGGTGACGATGACACACGTTGGGCCGTTAAAAAAGATGGCGGTCAGTTTGATCAGTTTACTGGGGCAACAATTACCCCTCGAGCGGTCGTTGGCTCAGTCAAAAATGCGGTGCTGTTCGCAAAAGCTGAGTTTGATAACCTATTTGCTGCGCCAAATTCATGCCAAGGAGCACAGTAATGAGCGAAATCAAAACCTTATTTAAAGAGGGTATGTGGGCAAACAACCCCGCCCTCGTGCAATTACTGGGCTTGTGTCCTCTGCTGGCCGTAACATCAACCATTACAAATGCGTTAGGGCTTGGTTTAGCAACCTTACTGGTATTGGTTGGTTCAAACATCACTGTCTCGATTGTGCGTAACTGGGTGCCGAAAGATATACGTATTCCCGTTTTCGTGATGATCATTGCAGGGTTTGTTACCATCGTTCAGCTGCTTATGAACGCCTACACATTTGGTCTGTATCAATCATTAGGTATTTTTATTCCACTGATTGTAACCAACTGCGCAATTATTGGCCGAGCAGAGGCATTTGCCTCTAAAAATACCGTGCCTCTTTCTGCATTCGATGGCTTAATGATGGGACTTGGCTTTATGTTGGTGCTTGTTGTGCTTGGCGCTATTCGAGAATTAATAGGCCAAGGCACACTGTTTGATGGTGCCGACTTATTACTTGGACCATGGGCAGAAGTACTGCGCATTGAAGTCTTTAGCTTTGACAATCAGTTCTTATTAGCAATTTTACCTCCTGGCGCTTTTTTAGGGCTTGGATTATTGATTGCGGCAAAGAATGTGATTGATACACAAATAAAATCTAAGCAAGTTGTTACTCCAGAAGTAGAAAAAGGCCCTCGAGCCCGAGTAACGAGTTTAACTTAAAGGAGAGCACGCACCGTCACTGCGTGCTTAACACTCACCATGAATAAAGAAAAACGCTACGAGATCCTGTCTCGCCTCCGCGCAGAAAACCCTCACCCAGAAACTGAGCTTGAATACTCAAGCCCTTTCGAGTTGTTGGTTGCGGTTACCCTATCAGCTCAAGCAACGGATGTTGGTGTAAATAAAGCGACCCGTAAGCTTTTTCCTGTCGCAAACACGCCCCAAGCTATTCTTGATTTAGGTCTTGAAGGCCTGCGTGATTACATAAAAACAATTGGTTTGTTTAATTCTAAAGCCAATAATGTTTATAAAATGTGTGAAATTCTGGTCAATAAACACAACGCTGAAGTACCAGAAAACCGCGAAGCCCTTGAAGCCCTACCGGGCGTGGGTAGAAAAACGGCTAACGTTGTTTTAAATACCGCTTTCGGCTGGCCTACCATTGCCGTAGACACGCATATTTTCCGTGTTTCTAACCGCACTAAGTTTGCCATGGGTAAAGACGTGGTTGCAGTTGAGCAAAAACTAGAAAAAGTCGTACCTAAAGAATTTAAGGTCGATGTACACCACTGGTTAATACTTCATGGGCGCTACGTGTGTACTGCACGTAAACCTAAATGCGGCAGCTGTATTATCGAAGACTTGTGTGAGTTTAAAGAAAAAACAGAGTAATAAAGTTTGCTTTGCTAACTTAAAAAGTGGTCGCGCTGAATGCGCGGATAATGTCGCTAATGTGTCAATATAATCGCTAATTTGCGAGAATCTATCAGTATTGCAAACTCACCACTGCTATTTTCCATCCTGAGTTCATTCGCTAATTGTGCCAAACACAGGCTTTGACACAATTAGCTAGGCCTA
>JGI25130J35507_1000334_pt1 | contig 15684 bp, 15 predicted proteins | sample ETNvirnome_2_300_FD_35507 | JGI IMG/M metagenome (IMG submission 35507)
TTCTTCAAAGCTCGTCTCTGCTTTCTATTCATTAACTAATTTCTGCTCTCTGGCTTTTAACGTCCCTTTTGCGATCTCGATTCTCTCTTCTGCGATATCACAATAATCTTGTAGAATGTCAATACCAATAAAGCGCCTATCGTTCAATAATGCCATCTTGGTTGTCGTGCCTGCGCCATTCAGAGGATCCAATACGATATCACCTGGCTCTGTCCAAGTTAGAATATGGTCCTCTGCTAGTTGCTCAGGGAAGATAGCAGGATGTTTAAAAGCAATTTTATCTTTTGCTGAATATCCCGCACCAGTATTGTATTTCCAAATATTATTACGAGGAGAAAAATCCGGTGTTGGTTTCTGATTTCTCGGCACCAACTCTCCATTCTTCTTTCTCATTGTGCCGCCTTTCTTTCCCCACGGCACCCAACCTGCCCATTTGTTCTTTTTATCGCAGATTAAATTTGATGTCTTTGGCTTTGCGCCGTTCGAAAACACAAACATATATTCAAAAATCTGAGAATATCGATTGCCATCACGACGTGCAGGAAACGAACTTCCATTCTTCTCATAAATCATGGTGTCATGTAACTTGAAGCCTTGCTCCATAAAATAGAGCGCTTGTCTAAACGATGATCCAGATTCGCTGCCTTTAATTACTGCATCTCCAACAACCCAAACAACAATACCACCCTTCTTTACCACGCGTGCAAGTTGCTGTGCTATGCCTTCGAACGGGAAAGAATAGCCATTGTATTCCTGCTTTAAATCATCCACAAGATCTTGATAAGATCGCAACGTATCATAAGGAGGAGAAGTCACTACCATGTCAATTGAATTGTCTGGTAGTCCTTTAAGCACTTCAATGCTGTCTCCACAAATAATCTCATTTAGCGGCAATATTGACATTAGTTCCTCCTGTAACAGACTTAAGCACTCCATTTACACGATATGGATTTAAAGACTCACGATTAATAGCACAGTTGACAGTCTTCCTATCTGTTGAACCTAGAACAATCTGTGGAGTATATGCGGAATGTTGTGAATTGTGAATTTTTGCTGTTGTAAAACTACTTCTATCTGTAGCAGCACCGTGCCAACCCATATCAAACGCATCCACCACAGAAAAATGAACAGATTTAAATACACCATGCAAAGCCCCCGGTGACGAACCATCGATGGGCGGCAATGTCATGTCTCTGTCTAATTCATAACTAACCAGCACATAATTATCAACCTTTCCACTTCCTTTTGAATGTGTTGCGCCTGTCCACCCATTCTTAGATTGAGTTGTTTTAACCTCAAACCAAGCGGTCTGTTCTCTGTCTGAGACTTGGACTCCAAAGTCATTTTTCTGCTCTGCGGTATTATGAATCTTTGAAACAGTTTCAAAACCATGATCACTCAACACTCTCTTAATGGCGTACTCAAATTCATAAGCAGCCCTGACTGTTAAGTATACTGTTTGCTGGCCTTTGCTTTCTTCGACATACCTAGCATAGTCAGCAAGCGTCTTAATATTAGGTTCTAGTATTCGAAGAGACATAAAATTATACCCTACAACACTTTCAACCATCGAAAGCACTTCAATAGCAAACTGCTTAGTTCGCATAAATTTCATCAAATCATTATATGTTTTCATCTGTACTCCGTTAAATTTAGTCATTATTTGGATTTCCAATCAATACTTTAAAATTATCATACACTTCATCTACATCGATGTTGCCCTTAATGAGCCGGTATGCCCTTACAGCAGCACGAATCTCATCAGTGTTCAACCAACCGTTTGTGCGGTATTCATCTCGTAGTTCACGCTTTTGATCCTTATAAGGTTCTATCGCCTCTTCGATAGTGTTTAATGAACGAACGTACTCTTTTACGTAACGTCGCTTCTCTTCTAGTGTTTTAGCCATTGATGCCTCCTTAATGGTGTTATTAATATATCANTGTATACGNTAGAAGTCAAGAAGTTTTTATAAAAAATCGACTCTATTATTCAAAACGGAACTTAATACCAACTTCAATCTGTAACGTTGGTACATGCAGGTGATTCACAATATTATGCCTTTTGCATTCTTCAGCGGTTAGATACCACTCAGCATGTCCTTTCTGGTGTATAATATCAAGAAAGTGTTCTTCCTCTTGTCCGCAGTTTTCTGCCATCATACGAAAAATCTTTTTGTTTAATCTATCTGCCTCTTTTGCATCGGCTTTAAGATCTTCAATCTTTCCTTCCATCATCGAACTAACATCGTGAATCATTACAGTGGCATCGGGATCCATATATCTTTTACCTTCCGCTCCAAAACTCGCCAAAATAGATCCACACGACATTGCTTTACCTTGCACGATAGTTGCGACTGGGATTTTAGAATGTTTAATGTCAGATATCATCGACATTAATGAATATACTTGTCCACCATAGCTATCGATTATCACAGGAACAATTGGTTGTCCTGAGTTCTGTGCTTTGCTCATTTCGACAGAAAACTCTTTTGCTGATGATTCATCAAACTTTACCACCCTAATGACAATTGGTAAATTATCAATTAACTCTTTGTCTTTTATGAGTGGAGTAAAATGCTTTATGATATTCATTGTTTGCCCTCTAATAACTAATTAGTTATGTTAACTTTTTAAACATTTTTCCAACCGCATATGTGCTGAATCCCCATTTGGGATCATACTTGAGTCTACTCATATACGGCTTATTAAGTGATATTTTATCTTTCTCTGGTTTGATACCCCAGCAGCGAATAGTTGTTCGCTCGTTGTTGCTATCTATCACTTCTACTATCCAATAATCTTTCCCTGTTTTTGTTCTCTTGGGAATCACTTTGCGAGGAATGAACCAGCAAATTCCTAACATACTATCAAATTCTGAAATGGGTGGAATATATTTCTCGCTAAGTCGATTCAACATTGATTCTGACATTACTAAATTCATTGGAAACACACCAGTTAGTTCAGTCTTGAACTGGATGATATCCTCTTCTGAAAACTCACCTTCTGGGGCATATAGTTCGATGTTCTCGTCTAACTTCTTTGTGCTTTTCGGACGCTCAACAACACAAGCACTCCAAAAATGCTTCATTCCCGTAAATCTATCGTCAATGAGATTATTCAATGCCCCTGCTCGACAAAGAGCATCAAGCGATTTCTTGTTAAGCTTGCTGTATGTTATCTCTTCTTTGAAAAGCAAATCCTCTGCGTTTTCAAACGGACGATTATTGAGTATCTGTTCAATCGCAGATAATCCCAATCCCTTAATCGAAGTAAGAGGTTGAATAAGTGTTTTACCGTTATCGCTAATCTCCCATACTGTTCCAGAGTTGTTGATATCCAGAGCAGCGATATCATATCCATGCTTTTTTGCGATATTGATTGCTTTCTCTTTTCTTGTCTCTGGTTCTTTCTGAAGGAAACTTGCAATCCACTCAGAAGGATAGTAGTTCCACAACCAAGCGCATTGATACGAAATGATAGAATACGAAGTTGCGTGACAAAGATTAAACCCATACTTTGCAAACTCAGACATTGCCGTCCAAATTCTATTCGCAACATGATTTGGAATACCCTTATCGCTAGCGCCCTCAATAAACTTCGCCTCGTATGCTGCAAGAAGATGCTCCTTGCCTGTTCCCTTCTTTGTAAGAAGTTTGCGNATAGTGTTNCCATCNGCNCGAGAAATATCCTTTCCAATACGACTGCAAATCTCTGCGATCTGTTCCTGGTAAATGATATTGCCATATGTCTTTTCTGTTATCTCTNGATAGATAGGATGATGCCATTCGATATCGAGTGTGCCTCTCTTCGCNCCCACAAACAAATCATGAACNCCAAAAGACAAAGGCCCTGGGCGGAAAATGCTGGTTACGGCTGAAAGTTCATCCAAACTATCCGGCATTACTCTCTCACAGAACGCACTCATCCCAGAGTTTGTGAATTGAAAGATGCCTGGTGCAGATGAAACGTTATGAAATACATTTTCCCACACTTCCTTATCATCGAAATCAATTTTATCTGGATGGAGATTCTGAGCATAATACTTCTTAATGTCATCGAACGTTGGTTCAGCGATATTGTGGTGTCGTTTAAGAATATGCCTGATGGAATCCTGGATCATCGTAAGAGTCGATAGGCCTAAGATATCGAACTTAATGAAACCCAGAGGCTCCAGATGTCTCACGTTCTGTCCTTCACTCCATGGGGTGATCCACATACCCTTCGAACGAATAAGAGGCATGTGTTCGTTGATGTTGTCTGCGACAATGCAACCGCCAGCATGCACAGATTGGCTCCTGACGTTGCCGTAGCACGCCTCTACATGTGTTTTGATGTGCGGATACTTCCTCAAAAAATCTTGCAACGTGGAACTGAACTCCATCACCTCTTCAAACGTCGGAACATACACACCCGCATTAATGCCGTGCTTCTTCTTTGCCAGTGGTGTTGCTTCTTGAAGCATTGTACCAGTAACAGCGTTAACCTCTGTGAATGGAATCTCGTAGAATTTTGATATATCCTTAATCAANGAACGAAGTTGAAGTGTGTTCCAATTAGAGATCGGNACTACCGAAAACTCTCCCCATTCATCTGCNAGTTTCTGTTTCAACAGTGCAGGTTCAGCCACATCAAAATCAATATCTGGATACGAAGTCATTCCTTTAGTCATAAACCGCTCGAACGGTAACTCCCAACGAATAGGATTAACCTGAGTAATATCAAGGGCATATGCTAGCAAGCTGCCTGAAGCGCTTCCTCTTGCTGCTCCTGTTGCCATTGTCGCATTTGCTTTGTCTGCTATAGCTTTCATTGTCAGGAAATATTTCGAAAATCCCTGTGACGCTATCACGTCAAGTTCATACTCAATGCGCTTGATGTATTCATCTGATGTAATCTCTTTATCTTCCAATCCTTGAAGTGCCATCCTTCGTAATGTTGATTCCGCTGTTTCACCTTCTGGCACAACGAAATTAGGCAAACGAATGGTAGCATCTGGCTCAAAGTCTTCAATTTGTTCGTGGGCGATCCAATGAGTCTTTGTGATGGTTTTCAATATCTCGTCATCATCATACGTCTCGTTACACTTTTCAGAATACTTCTTATAAGCCTCCCACATTTGTTCGCCATTCTTAGGATATAACTCATATCCAATCTCCTCAACAGACTTCGGCAAACTAATATCATCAATCCAACTTGGAATACCTTGCGATAACCATCCCAGACGCTTGTACATCTCTCTGTCTTTCCATGCGTCTTGTCGAGGATAATGACTGTCTGCTGTAGAAACAACCGGCACACCCATATCTCGACATGCTTTCAATACATTCTGATTTATCTTGTGCTGTTCTGGAATTGAATTCCACTGAACCTCTCCGTAAAAACGATCACCAAAGATATCAACAAACTCTGCGATCATCTTCTTCATTGCCGTTTGCACTGCTGCTTCGCCATCGTCTTTATGTTCCCACCACACACCAGCCAAAGGTCCTGACATACAAGCACTGGTGCAAATAACACCCTCGCTGTGCTCTCGAAGCATATCAAAATCCATTCTTGGGCGTCGATAGTAGTTCTCCTCGNTATGNGAGGCAGATACCAACTTGTACAAGTTGTTCAATCCTGTCTGATTCTGCGCCAGCAACACAAGATGCCTATACCGGGGCAAGCCGCCGATAGTCTGCGCATTCACCGAACCGTCTGATTCCACCGCTGCTGATGTTTGCTTTTTGCTGTTTAACGAACGGGCGAGTTTCTTGTCTTCTTTTATCTTCTCATAAACCTCTCGCCACTCAGTAAGAGAAGCGTGAAAGTATGCCTCTACTCCATAAATCGCCTTAAAATCGATTCCTTTCTCTTTTAACTTCCTTGCATGCAATATCTGATACGATGTACCCGCCATTGTACCGTGATCAGTCAACGCCAACGCATCCATCCCATTTTCAATCGCAAAATCAATATGCTCCTGTGGATATCCAAATCCATCGTTCCTTGAATGCGTACTATGCGCATGTAGTCCCACAAATTTAATCATTCTTCGCCCTCTATTGTTGATTGATTATATGCTATCTTATCATGTTTATGTGTTCGTGTCAAGAACTTTGTTGGGCGTCTCATTGTTCTGCCTCTCTCGCCAAGATAGGCACAATACTCATCCCATATTGAAGTATTATAGAACCATTCAGCTTCCACTTTTATCGCATTCTTGTCGCCAACCTCTTGATATACCTCACTAAAGTCAAACTTTCTAGCTGACCATCGCTCATCCAGTGGTAGTTTTTCCGCTTTATCTATTTCTGAAAAAGTGCCAAAGTTGGAAAATGTTCTTGTCGTTTTACGATTTACATCAACTTTACATTTCTGATAATCTTTGTAAAACATAGTGAAAGGTAGTGGTAAATTATCTTTCACTGACTTTCCATTATAAGTCAAATAGAAATTCTTCTCTTTATCGATAATACTTCTCCTGTGCTCCCTAAGAGCGTTAAAGTCATAAGCAGACATCGGAAAAGTGATATAATACTTGTCGGCTACTAACCATTTCGATATTTTACTTGTCACCCAACGCGACATCGCAACTCCATGCAATGCCGCCCAACCATTAGAATCTCGCCTTTCTCTGTCTTTCGGATGAATAGGAACATAATATATAGGCACTTCTCTTCTCAGTTGATTATGAAATTTGCTTAAATTTCGAAAAGCCCAAACTGGATCAAAAACATAATCTCCAACGTTTTTTCGAATAATCGGAGCAACATCATCATTCGCAACTATCCATATTGTCTTACATCCAACAGTGGCGCACTCTAGCGCCGCCTTCTGAATAAAAGAATATTGATTAGCATACGGATGCATCACAGATGGTATTTCTGTTTCAAAATCAGTCTCAAGGCTCGCTATCGGAATAATACCGGCCATATGTTGTACGTTTTGTTGTTTATGTCTTACTTGCGACAAAATGCCTCACATATCTATCGTAACCCAAACAAGACGCCGGTAAATCTCTGAGTAGAGTTTGCTCTTTAGTTTTTGTAACTTTGATCGCGCTCTCCCTCGTGCTAATCGTAGTTTTATTCTTCTCCTTTCTTCGGGAGATATGTGATGTTTTAAATCTATAATATTTTGGATGTCCGTATTTTGGGCAGTGTCCATTAAATTTTCCTTTCATTCCTCGTTTATACATTTCTTCGGTTGTTTTAAATCTTGCTGACGTTTCTGAAAAATCAAAATTAAATATATCTTCTTCCTTGATTATCGAGACAGCGCACGCATCTTTTACTGGTGTGTTTCCATCAATCCTATCTGAAGAATAAAACCATATTTGACTTACAAAGTCATCACCAGTTTTAATATAATCAATATCATGCTTCCCTCCTTGATTGAATGCTACCCAATCATAACATATATATTCACCTTTATCAACTATTTTCTTATCTATACCCAAACATTTATCATCTCCGAAATAATAACAAGTATCAAACTTGATTTCTGCGATCTTAGCATATTCATTCGAACATACCAAACTATCGCCATCATATCGAATACTGCTACAAATATCTGAGAGTGGCATACGTCCTTCTAGAGATAGAAAAAACAACAATCTCTCCCATAAGATATCTTTAGCAATTCCTATTATTTTATCTCCTTGGTGTGTTTTAAGTATTTTCTGTGTGTTTTCGATATTCAGACAACTCAAATCTTCATCATCGAAACAATCAAATCGAAATGGGCGTCTTTGCTCTGCAAACACGATAGGAAAGCGATTGTTGAAAGCAAACAACGCCGCTCTCAAATCACTTCCTAAAACTATTGTATCATACTCATAAACGTGAGTCAATCCGTTTTCCTCATTCCTTTATTGTCATATCCGCCATATTTCCATTCAGGATGCATCACGTGTAATTTTTGAAGATAATGTTTCCAACCTAAAGCATGTCCAATTTCATGTTCCAATATTCTTTCACGAGTTATGTCTGTCTCTTTAATTAAAATCTTTGCCCTGGTGATGTATCCCGTTCTTTTATTTACTGATGTTTTTGTAAATGCTAAATACTTCTCTTCCACGGATTGATCCGCTGTGGTTATTACTATTCCTGTTCCATAATTATCAACAACACACTCCATAGAATTATAATCGAAAATCACATCTTCAAAATCATATCCACTATTCTCCCAAAAAGACAACGCCATCATCACTCTTGTTTCTGAAATTTTTACACCCTCGCATACTTTAACTACGGGAGGGCTGGCCCACGTGCCTACTTTCTGTGGCTTACCAAAAGTCGCAATCTCAAAAAATGTATTGGGATATTTTTCGAGGTATTGGGTATTTGAGTTTAAACACGAGCACAGCAATAATACGAACAACATACTAATACATAGTTGTTTTCATCTTTCACTCTGCACCTCGTCTAAAAGAGATACCAAGTCTAAACCTGCACAATCAATCTTCCGTTTGCTTACATGATAATGACTAACAAATCCTGAAAACTTACCGTAGGGTACATCTTGTTCATATTTAGTGGAAGTTTTACCAAATTGATTCTCTGGCGCTTTAAAAGGAATTCCCGTGGCATCATGAATAGCCGCCCATAACGCCTTCAGCGCATTGATTTGCTCTGGATAAAAATCAAGAAAAGGATCTAACTTATTCCCATGCACCCACGCATCATCAATCACAGGACGTTTGCCAAAACCTCGTTGAACATATGTATCCTGATATTTTGGATAATATGCATTAGTTATCTCAACGCCAACAGAAGCCCTATTTGAGCGGGAACTTCCAGCGTGAAAAGCAGCATGTTGCATATCCAACGTCTGATAAATAGTACCATCATTGTCTATCATAAAGTGAACTGAAATACCTCTTTTATCTAACACTCTCGCACAAGACGTTGAGGATAAACACACATCCCAGTGATTTACAAAATAGCGAACGCCGCGTTTAGGTCTGCCGGTGTAATCATAGTACGAACCATCCGGCGCTTTAATGCCATCCTTATCCGTCCAGAGCACAACTTTCTCCCATTTAATAGGAAAATTTCTACCATTATATATAATATAATTTGAATACTTAAGATTGTTACTCTCTTGTTCTTCAATATCTTTCTGTCTTTCCGTCCATAAACGGCGAAAAGTCATTGGGCCGCACAAGCCGTCTGCTTTTAAACGTCGCACTCGTTGCCATTTCTTAATAGCTCTAACAAGTTTATCGTCAAAATGCCTTTCACCAAACCAAGGGGGTTCCCATCCAAGTTTTGTTGCTGATGATTGGTTATAAAAATCTCTATCCATACACTATACGCCCTATATAATGCCTAAAACATAATTCTCCAATATCAAACTATATTTCTTGCCTTTTATATCTACTTCTTCTATCATAGATCTATCAATAACTAGTTTAGAATTAATATTTAATACATTTTCAAACTTCACGTCTGTTGCCCAACTAATCACCGAAACTACCATGTGCTTCTCTTCTGTTGGTTTAAAACTTTCTGGAAGAACTATGCCACTTGATGTTTCTGGTTCTTGTTTTTGGGGTATATCCACTAAAATATAACGGTTAACCGGACTAAACATATATCACCTCTTTTGTTAATGTTAAATAGTGCAAGAATCGTTAGTGCAGAATTTAGAACCAGATCCACCTTCGTCATCATCTATTCGTTGGATCGGAGTTANATCTTTCACTCTCGCTTCGAATTGTTCTTTAGTTATCGCTTCATATGGAGCTTGAGTGTAGCCAGTTTCTTTATATCTCAAAAATGAAACTGCTTTAAGTCTTTTTTCATATAGCTCTAATGCATTTTTAATTTGTGGAGCCTCGGCATCGCTAAACGTAACAGTCACCGACACAGCGTTATCTGCCCAAAAATGTTGATACTGTGCAGCTATCTCCAACTGCTCCCACATACTAACATCTTTTTTACCCTTCTCAAAGAACGGTTCGTGAACTGGAAACTCAACCACTTTTGTATTTGGAGAATATTCATCATCCTCAATAACATATCCAGCTTCCGCTAGCGCTACCAGTAACGTCGAATCACTAGAGAATCGAATACGACGAATGTAATATTCACTCTCTGGAAAATGAATGCCTGGAGTTGAACCGTTCAACAATGAAACAGTACCAGAAGGCTTGATAGAAGTCATCTTAATGGATCTAGGAATACATAACCAATTAGAATATTCTTCGTCTAACTCTTTAACATAATCATACGCTTTATCACACCACTCTAACATTGCTCTCCTTCCAAACTTATTAAACGCCTGGACGATACCGGATTGCGATAACCCAATACGACGGTTTTTGAGCATCATTGCGTTGGTTTCTAACCAATGAGTATTGGAAAGAGTCACAGTTTTACCATACAGATAAGCAACTTTAAGTGTCTTAAGATAATCTTCGTAATCCTCATGTTTTGCTGGAAATGTCTCCGTTAAGCAACACATTTCAGCATTATGAAGGCTTTGTTCTGAACAAGGGTTCATTCCCACTACCTCTCTATCACGATAATTAACACCATCTTTAAATCTTCCATATGCTCTTGCGTTTTCCAACCAGATAGCTCCCGGTTCACCGTTCTTCTGACACTGTTCAGCATGCCAAGTATAATCCATACCTACTTCAGCAACAAATGAATTGTTTGAACCCCACCGATGATGATAAAGCTTTTCTTGATCATTCTTCATTTCAAGATAATGCATATCGTCATGTTTTCCCAATGCTAATGCCGCAGAACGCCTCACATTACCAGACACCACGCAACGGCCAATAAGATTCTCTGTATCAACAATATCCACAGATGTTATAAGCTCTCCTGCTTTGTCCATATATAACTCTTTNAGATTCTCATGGAGTTCCTTAAGTGGCCCATAGCCAGAAGAAGTGCCTCCAAATCCTTTAATTAACTCACCTTCGGGACGAATCGCGCTATAGTCAAACTTTGGAACTTTGTTGCCAAAAAAGAAACCATCTAACAGAATATGAACGGAGTTAACCCATCCCTCACGAGAATCATCAATAACAAGAACATCATTAGTGTAATGTGGTTCTTTGATAGTAATCGTCCCAGCACCCAGAGTATCAAACCCAACTCCGATACCCACCATGAGAGCATCCATCATCCAAGAAAATAGATAACCACCTTTAGAAGCAATATCAGCAGTTGATCGCATCGCGCAATTGAACAAACCAGCAGCAGTACGCTCTTCCACGAACTTCGTGCCCATCATCCATAGCCCTCTGCCTGGTGGCGTCCATTTGAGATTAAACAAACGCCCATAAGCATCTTTTGCTGTGCGTTGGGCTTTATTATCATTCCATTCTAATCCCAACAGAGCAACGTGCTCTTTTTGCATGTTAAACGTTCCTTCTATCACTCGTCGGCAAGTTTGCCACCACTCCTCAGTACCAGAAGCTCCAGGTTCAAACTCTTCCAGGCGACGAGCGTATGTACGTTTAAACGTCACATAACCCAATGGACCCCAAGGTACCTCTTGTGTTTTATACGGTTCAATGAATACATCCGATAAACGAAATCGACGGATGTTCTTTAAAGTTCTCATAATATACTAGTTTCTCCCTTTATTTCTAAATTTTTCATATCGTTTTTGTAAAACATCTTGTTGCATTTTAGGACTTAATGCCACTGGATTTACCTGAATTTGTGGCGTTGCCGCTGTTGGTGCAATTTTAATATCTACATTAGATGGATCCATATGAATATTGTATACTATTCCATCTGGACCATTTCTATTCTTTGCGATAAATATCTTTCCCTGATTCTTCTGCTTATCTTCCACTGTACGAGACACAGAAAAAATGAAATCTGCTACAAAGCATTTATTAAATGCTTCTGATATTTGCTCCATTGTAATCACTTCAGCGTTTAATCCAGATCGATTTGTTTGAGAGGCTGTCCAAATTGAACATTTAAATTCGGAAGCAATTGCTCGCAGTTCTTCATAAATAGATTCCAATTCATTTCTTTTCTCTCTTCTAATAACAGTTGGTTTGAGCAAATCGGCATAATCAACAATTATCACACTTGGATTTATCCCTCTTTTTGCCAATCGAGATAAATGATTGCGAATAGTATTAGATGAAGCAGATTTAGTTGGGTATTCTTTCACTATTAGTTTACCATCAACGAGCTTGATTTGTTCAAAAATATCTTCTTTAAATTCATTCAAATTTGAAAGGGGATATCCTGTAATACAACTATCATATCGATTTGCAACAACTATATCCCGTAATTCTAAAGTATAATGAACAACTGTTTTCTTTTCCTTCAAAGCTTGCGTGCCTAAATGAACCAAAGCCATACTCTTACCTGCGCCCGTTGGCGCTATCACAACACCCAATTCACTTTGCCCCAAACCGCCACCGCAAATCTGATCTATCTCCTTCCACCCAGTTGTAGTCGGCATACGATGTCTAGGTTTATATCTCTCTTCAAAGTCCACTATATAATCATGACCAAAGTTTGTTTCCGATCCTAACTTTAACGACTCATTGATAACTTTTGAAATCTCATCAAAAGAACACGTCTGTAACAACCCAACAGACTTCATCATAGCTTCTTTAAGATTCTGCTTTCGACAGAAATCCAACGATGTCTCTTTAATATATGCGGCGTCAGTTATATCTTTTGTCTTAATTCTTGCAAAATACTCTCTAACTTGTTTCTGTATCACTTCATCTTCTTCATCTAGCTCAGTACGCAAAATACTAATTAATGCCTCAAATGAAGGATGAACGGTATATTTTGCTCTATAATCTATCACCTTCGATACGAACACTCTAAGATACTCAAGTTCTAAAAAATTAACATCAAGCACTTCTGTTATCTGATCAGCGAAAGGACGATCCTCAAAAATAAGCTGAACTAATCCTTCCTGAAAGGATTTGCCATATTTTGCAAAATTTGTTCCCTCTTCTCTCATATTTTACCCTCAACAATACAAGTATAACACAACGACTTTCAAAGTCAATGTGTTTTTAGTTTTCTCTAGCTATTCTATTCATGTGTGCAGTAAGATCGCTTAAGTTTAAATCACTAAATCCATCAATATTCATCATCTTGATAAGTTCTGTTTTATTAAACGTAAATTCAAAATTCTCTATCGCTTCTTTGGTTATTGTTTTTGCCTGAATCGACATTTGAGGAGAATACAACTGCATCATCTTATAATTATGTTCAACAAGCTCCCTTCCCTCTATAACATTGGAAAAAAACTTAAGTGTGCTGTTTGAATTCTCACAGTGCTCTATAACTTCATCAATTGTATACGTTTTTTCCTCCGATAAAAAATCAAGCCTTTTTGCGACGGTCGCAAAACCAGCACCTTTAATACCGGGCAAATTGTCTGAAGCGTCTCCGATTATTGCTCTCGCCAATGCCATGTTCGTTGGGTGAACGCCTGTCTGTTCAGTAATGCGAGACTTATTTAACAACTCCTTTTTAACCGGCCGCATCAATACAGTCTCTTCATCGCATAGTTGCATAAAATCTTTATCATTTGAAACAATAATCTTCTGCCAACCTTTGTAATATGGCATCTGAGTAATATAAGATATAACATCATCTGCTTCAATCTCAGGCAGTATTGTCTGAATAACCGGCATAATATTCAAATATTCCATCAATCTACTCTGCTGCCATACTTTGTTCTGCGTCTCTTCGTCTTCCGACAAGTTATGGAAAGCACGATTCAAGCGAATAGGCTTGCGGCCTTCTTTATAGTTCTTGTCCATAATCTTGCGTTTCATTGATCCGTTTGGACCATCCCACGCAAACACAATATGATCTGGCTTTGTCTCTCTTGCTAGTTTTTGTAAAGACTTAATAGTTCCAACCAACCCACCAATAGGTTGTCCGTTGGTGGATAAACTAGGAACCACAATATAACTTCTCAGATACATATTTAATGCATCAATAATCAATACTCTTTTCATTCAATCACCTCAATAATTTCTTCTTCAAAATAATAATCTGACTCATTCTCTCCAACAAACAATATCTCATAAAATACAGAGCCACTTGGAGGAGTCGCCGGGATTGCCGTTGGTTGATCAACTATCAATCCAATATGATATTCTTCATTATCATATTCGTCGAATGCTTTTATTTTCACCAAATCGCCCATCTTATATTTCACAGTCTGTAACTGCCTGCTATCTTATCATCTATTGTATAAACCACTCGCTTAACTCCACAATGTCTCAAAGCTTCCCGACACATCGGACACGGCTTAGACATTTTGAAATCATTTCCCTTTCCTACTCTCGCAACATACACCGTAGCACCCTCTGTGACTGCCTGTCTACCCCCAGGACTGTTCCAATTTCTGCATGAAGGGTAGGAATGCCATACTCTTTTTTTCTGAATCTGTGGCCAAATGAGCAGTAGTTTGACTTGTTAAAAGATCCATTTCTNACTGTTCCTCCTTTCACCAAAACCGCTCCGTGTTTATACTCTGGAAAAATTGATTGATTTGCCAATCTTCGTGCGAGTTCCATATACCTACCAGTTTTGCCGGTGTATTTATATGTCTTTTCTGCTATCTTAATGTGATCATACAAAACGCCTCCTAATCAGATTATATTATAACTGAAAAGGAGGCGCCAGTCAAGTGTTTATTTTCAAATAATCACTTTCACACCAAAAGACCATCTCCCACGGATCCAATGTCCGTAAGCGTCATAGTGCCCTGGTGTCCAATTCCACCCTACAACGCGATGTGCGTGGTGTCGGTATCGCGGAGGGGGCGTGTGCCGGTGTGTCGTCGCATGGTGTTTATGCTTCGGTGGGGGCGCCTTATGTGCCTTGTGGTGTGCGTCTGCTGGTGCTGATAAAAGCACCATCAAAGATAGAATATTTAACATGTTATTTCTCCTTTCTATGTGGGATTAGTTTCCCAGTAATTAGACGGCTGTGTTGTTGTTTTATTCAATTTAATGTGAACACCAAACCAGCACCTCTTTTATACTCAACACACGAAGCAACCAATGGATCATGTTGTGTGATTTTACTTAACGACTTATAAAATCTCTGCTTCCATGACGATGGTGTTTTTACTTGAGAAGAATGATATGGTATTATTTCTCCACTTTCATTCTTTACATTATATAAACGCAATCTTCGTACACATTCTCGTGGGGGTATTAATGTCTCTTCTTTTTGAATATAACTAGAACAAGTTAAATATGACAATAAAAACATATGTGTATCGAAACAAATATCTGACGACAAAGACTCTAACATGGTGTCATACGGTAGAGATAGAGTCTTATCTTTTTGCATGTGATTATCCCAAAAATCTTTTGAAAACTCTACCACAAGCGGCGAAGGAGCACCACCTTTCTGAGAAACCAGCACAGAATCAAAGATATTTATCTCTTCTACAGCAGATGTATCCCTATCGACAAAAAACATCGTACAGTTAAACAAGTTTAAAATATTATTACGATACCTGTCGAAATTCTGGCTATTGAGGTAGGATTCAATCCTGCNCACCAAAGACGTTAACGATTTAAACGTCACTCTGCGAGAGTTCCTATTAATTGCCTCTGAGCATAAAAAAACCAATATGCGGCGGGCGGTTAATCCCCATGGTAGGTTGTTGTCTTTCGTCGTGGCAATAACCGACGATCGTTCAGGGTGATTAACTTCTATAAAT
>JGI25130J35507_1000344_pt1 | contig 15328 bp, 11 predicted proteins | sample ETNvirnome_2_300_FD_35507 | JGI IMG/M metagenome (IMG submission 35507)
AAAGCACATAAAGCTCGCGGGGAGCTCGAAGTAACAAAAGTTCCTTACCTAAAGCTACGGTGTTTAATAATAATAGTTTCATTTTATATTGTTCCTTTACATTGACATCGCTAGTGTCAACAATAAATAGTTGTCTGGAGTGATAAGGGTCGCATTTTCAAGGCTTTTCTGAAATTGTTCTTTGTTCATCGAGCCCACGTCTTCGTTGTCGCCGATATTTACCTTCCAAACCTCAATATCAAAATCAAGTAGCGTCTTTATAATCTCCAGCTCTTTCTTCTTTGCATCAGGATCAAGGGCAATATAAACGCCGGCGTCCTCTTTAACGATCTTGCGAAGCAATACTGAGTTCTGATTTAGAGTAGAGCCGAGGATAGGGACCGCATTACGGCCAGCAATAATCGCATCAAATATCCCTTCGACCAGGATAATGTCCGAACTCCAATCCACAAACAAATCGTTGAATATAATATTACGGCTAGCCGGAGGGTTCTTATACTTAGGATAATAAGCACGATCATACGATCGAGAAATAAAGTAGTTCAGATCTCCATCGTCATCAAACGATGGGATAATGATTCTACCTTCATACTCGCCTCCGCTGCAATAGCCCATCTTCCACCAAACAATATCTTGTTTGCTGATGCCGCGCTTACGTAGGTAGTTCCGAGCAGCGAACCCGGTAGGTGGTACCTCACGACTTGTTAAGGTGATGAACCCTTCAGGCATCTCAAGTATTTGTTTTTCTTCGACTTTCTCGGCAAATAAATCTTCTAATCTATCATAATTGATCTCAGATGTGAGATCTTGCCACTGCGACTTGTCGTGGTTCGTACCAAAACGGCGAACGACACGATAGATGTTCTTGCCTCTGGTGTCGCACACCCAGCATTTATAGTAGCCTTTATCTAAATTTACAGAGAACTTGCGCTTGTGATGTTCGCAGTAGGGGCATTTAAAAAGATACTCATTGTTGGTCCGGTAGCCGGNCCCCAACACATTAGTCAGTATCTTTAGCTTCTTCTCTTTCACGGATCCAGCCTGCCTTTGCNATCACATAGCTNTCCGACCGATCAGCATAACCAGCCTTAGGATTTCCATGTCTAGTGTATTCTACATCAAACCCCGGCACGTTGTCAACAACAAACTGCAAAGAAACTGCTTTTGCCTTCTGTCCCTTGGGGACTTTGATGCCGCATAGCTTGCGAGCAGATGTGGCTGCGAGGTACTTGGGTTCGCCGTAAAACATATTATAACACAACCACGACACAATGCCATTAATTTTTGACAGGAGCGACAAGGTTTGGGCGGATGAAAAGCCGGAACGGAATGACTGAAGGGATTGTTCGACGTACACTTGTTCTATTTCATAGGTGTCGTTTATCACCTCAAGGCGAGAACTTACAATTTGTATTTTCTTGAAAAAATCCTTTTCTTTTCGTAAGTCGATGTGGTCACAAGCAAGAATCTTACCTTCATAACCTAACACTGTATACCCTGTTATGCTGGTTGAGATGTCTAGGCCTAAAATCATTATTCTCTCTTTACTCCAAAATCTATTTTGTACCAGGTGCGCTCATGTACGTAGTACAGTATCATTTTTGTAAACACTTCCAAGGACCCAATCGTCATTCCCACCTTGGGGTCGCCCGATACTAACCAGCCCAACAGAACGGTATCTATTGTTCCGACGGCGCGCCACGTAAGAGTTTTTAAAATATGACGAGAGCGGTTAATGCCTGGTTTTTTCATGGCATCACCTCATCCCATTCGGGGGTCGGGTCATCTTCTATTTTTATTTTGAATGTAATAGATACCTTCTTGTCATCTTTTATATACACCACTTTGTTTTTTTCTCGAAAAACATAGCGTATGTTATTTAGCGCATCTCTTAGCGACCGATACACTTCATTAATAGCATCGTCTCGGTCGATCATTAGATTTTTTCATTCATGGCCCAACGCGCTGACTGTGCAAAAACATACTCATATTCTTCGTGGTCTTTTAGAACCACGTCGGCTCGGCGTAGGGCCGCCTGAAGTGTGTCTACGAGGGCCCGCAGATCTGAGTTAGTTTTTTCGAGGTTGCGGATTCGACGGCGAGTGTCTTTGTCCAGGGTCATATATCTGTTTTTATCTTAATAGTGAAATCCCGGGCAGCTGTTTTGCGGACTGGCATCGCCAGTTTAGCAATTCCAATAAGATTCCTTTCTTCGTCATATATTCCTACTTTAGAAATATAGGTCGTTTTCTCAAACGAGCCAGTAGGGTTATTATAAGCTGAACTCACTACATTTTTAATAGGAATATTATTACTTTCTTGATATATTTTGGAACCGGTAACAGCAAAGTTTTTGGTCGTATAAGACTTAAACGTAGGATTATTCGACTGATTAAGGCTGTTCTTTGGCGCAGTCGCAAACATCGTAAGTGTTTGGGTAGTGCTGGTGCCACTCATCTCCATTAAAAATGACGAGAGAGGCGCCCACACTACTGTGCGATCAGAGCCGGCTGGATTACTACCACTGATTGATTGTCCAAAATAGGTCCACCGGGGTCGTTCGGCGGGCGCCAGAGTGGTACCAATACGTCGATAAACATCTTGATTGGAAGCATATCCCAATCCATAAGACGCCGTAAGGACCAAGAACCCTTGACCATATAGCGCGAGGCCAATTATACTGCCGCTCCGATTTCCACTGGTGGCATACAACATGCCATTACGTTTTGTATCTTGGGCGCGAGCGATCAAGGAGCCGGTATAGTAAAATTTTAAGTCAATGGTGCCAGGCTTGATTTTAGAACCATAAAAAATTGTGGGGACACTCACCAATCCCACCTCAACATTTTCCAGATCTCTTGTCCACTGACCGCGAGTACTGGAAGATCCGGCGTAAGTATAGTTAGGGCTCAAGTAAGCATAACTATCGATTGTGTTTTTAAGGGCCCTTAGGTGGGAAACAAATCCCCCTTGCGTCGCTGGCAATGGATTATAGCGCTTTGTTGATGCAAGATAAAGTTCTTTAGTAATAGAAGAGGTGAGAGGATAGTTGCTAAATATCACATCTCCATAATTCAATGCATTAAATGCCGGTGCGGCTGTAGATCGAAAGCCTATGCGTGAGCCGTTTTTAGTAACCCAGCCATAGATTAGGCCCTTATCGGGCGTCGTCGTCCCCGCTGGGCCAGAAGGGCCGACAAGGCGAGGGGAGGACGCCGAATAGTGGCGATCAACATTCAGCTCATAAAGGGAAACATTTCCAGCATTTGTGTGGCGCACCGGGTTACTCCAGGCGCCAGAAACATTAGGAAGGTTATTATAGTATGCCGACCCGCTGTAAATTAGAAATTTAACAGAAGGATAAGTCTTTAGTGTATTGACATAGGTGTCACTACGTTTAAACTTGTAATACGGCATGACATACCATTAATAATCTAGGCGGACCCTAAGCGTAAATTCGGTCGTGGGATCTTTCTTAAGTGGTTCCGACAATTTCGCCACAGCCAACAGTTCGTTATCCGCTGAGTACAAGCCAACCGTCGTCACATAAGTAACGGGAAGATCTTGTGCATTCGTTTTGACCACAATTTTACTTGAGGCAACATATGTCGGATTTGTCGAATAGTTAAAGTCAGTATTGTTGACGCGGCAGAAATAAACGGCCGAATTAAGCTCCGTAGTATTGTTGAACGAAACGTTCTTAATACGGTGACGTAGACTATTCGCGTTAACGTCCATGGTGGAGCCCGTAAAGACAAGAGGGGAAAGAGTTTTCGCGATTCGACCCGGGCGCGGGGTTTTCAACTGAACCTTGGTCCGTAATTGTTTTCTGTTGTAGGCGACAGCGGAGGCAGGCTGGCGTAGGCCTCCGCTCACAAAAACGGAAGCAGTGATCACCGCGATTCCCGCCTGGTAATAAACAAGACCACACTTAGGAGTACTTCCACTTAGGGGATCTCTATTGAAGCCGGTGCCCAGATTGGTACTAAAACTTCCCGAAGCTCGAAGGATTCCATATTCTCCGGCCGGTGAGTTTACCTTATAACTAGTGGAACCGCTCCCGTCAGTAATATTCAGCATCTGATTAAAGCTTCCAGATTGGTATCCACCACCAACGCCCAACTTGAGCGCAAAACTCCCCTTCTTAACCTCATCCTTCGAGAGTAACCTCGCGAAGTTAAAGAAATAGCAAGCCTTCATCTTTGTGCCACCGGTCAGGTCGCCGTCTTCATCGAACTGACGAATGGCGCCGTTCTCATCAAAGCCGACAAGAACTTGGGCCATCTGGTTGTAGATATTAATTTTCTTGGGCTGCATAGAATAGTCAGCTGCCGAGGATTTCGACAGCGACGGTTCGCCTGCGGCGAATCCCATGGTGAGATCAAAGATATGGTTAGCAGAAGAGCTTAAATAAGGATAATCATAAACGGACTGAAACATTCCGTGACTATAGTCCTTAATATTGTACTCAGTTCCGGCCTTGTTTGTGTAGGTACCGGAGACAATAGTGCCCGTGATGGGGATTGCCTCATGTAACAGGTTTCGTGTTACAACCGAGTCTTTATTATCAAAAGTTTTAAATGAAGTAGCCATTTTTTAATCCCTATCCTAAGTCTGTTTCACGAACCTAACCGGTAGGTCAATCGTGTATCCTGTTGTAATTCCTGAAATGCGTATGGTTGAGTCGATGAACTTGTAAGAAGTCGGCGTCGCTGCGCCGGGGCCCAAGTCGGTACCATTTCCAGTAATTGTGGTAGTACCCACAGTGCCCAACTGATTAAAGAGGAACGCGCTGGTCTTAAGATCCAAGCTCGATCCGATCTTGAATGAAACCGATGTCCCGCGTGGACCCTGGATTGGGCTCGGATTCCCCTGAGGGATGTTGGTCACCACATCGCTGTCATCATTGAGAGTGAACACATACGTAGCGATGTTATCATCATCAAGTGAAGTAGGGGTAAACCCTAAAGTTTCAGTACTATTATTATTCGTGCTTGGTCCAGCAAGGAATCCGAGACGGTTATCCATTTGAATAAAATACTGTGTTTCTATGAGGTCCGCAGCGATAATGCTGTCTGCTGTGAGCTCGTCAGTGTCCAAACCCTGGTCGACTCGAATGGAGCCTCCGCCAGCTGAAGGGACATCACCATTCATCTGACCAGCCAGAAGAGCATTGGTCCCGGCGCTCTTAAGGGTATTTACGGTCGTTTGGTCGGCCAGAATCAAGTACGTACCAAATTGGGCGTCTGTTTCTGATCCTGCACTGGCCAAAGTGTTGGGCTTAATAACCGGCAAATAAAGCAAATCATTTCGAGCAATTGACATAAGCCGAGATTTCATACTCGACATGTTGTTCGTAAAGGCTTCTAAAACAGGAGTCTGTAGAATGTTAATGTCATAATAGGCTGACCCGCTGGTGTTGTTCTTGTCATAAAGCCCATAATCGATTTCATCATCTCCGAGAGCGAACTTCGCAACTTTAAAGCTTCCATTCCCCTCAGCTAAGCGTTTACGGCCCAAATCGGTTAAAACCGCATCCAAAATGATATCACCAGAATTATCTAAAAATCCCATACTACTCTCCTCTGCTTATAAATAGTGCTAAATATCATTATTCGCTTCCTTTTACGATACCCGAATTCTTAAAATTAATATTCAAATCTATTTTTCTGCCTGTTTGCTTGCTTGTAACCCGGACCTTGAACTCTTTGTTCCAAATGCTGTCCTGTAATTGTGAGCTTCCCAACAGTTGTGCGGGAGTCGCTGCGAGTGCTGCATTCGAAGGGGTGTCCCCTTGATCATAACTAGTTTGTTGAAGTGCCGGTTCAATTAGTATAAACCTTCTGCCAGACTTTATTAACCTTTGTTTTATACTTGTGAAGGTATAAGCCTTCTGTTTTAAATATATCTTCCCCTCGTTATCTACCACTTCTATTTCCATAATTGTGTTAGGATTAGAAACATTCCCGTGAATATCGACTGCCCGGGCACAATAATAATATTTAGTATTGGGAACAATGTTGTCGACATACGAGGCCGGGGTGCCATAAGTTGGATTTAAATCTTGGTCGGCTACTAATGCATTGGCAAAGCTGCCGTAGGAAGTAGGCGGCGTCGACAGCCGAAACAACTGATAGGCATCCACCGGGTCGTCGCTATTAAATTCTATGTTTTTGTTTTGATCTTTTATTTCACTAAAGCTTAGGGGATCTCCGGTTTGAGCAAGATACTCTTTCTCAAAAAAAGCTTCGTCACTCTGTAGAATTCGCACAGGCGGTAAATCGTAACGGCCGGTGTTGGATCCCAGGAGGATTTGAAGCCGGTTGCTAATGCCGCGGTGTAAGTAAAACGACATCTCCGGGGGTACCGGAGGCCTGTCTACAATGAGACAATCTACGCCGCCGGCCACCATAGGAACCGCTATAAGTTTAATATTGGGACGGTTATGTACTTTAATTCGCTTCTTAAGACTAGCGGCGAGGTTCTCCAAGGAGGTGGCGGGTTCCGAATAATAATATTCATTACCCACAATCATTACAATTTTGTGAAAGACATATCGATACTTCTTTTCATATTTTACTTGGGAATCATAAAATGTAATAGGAATGCTCTTGTTGCCTCCTAGATTCTTATAATCAAATTTATTAGTAATATAAAAGGTTTGAGTCGGAGTGGCAGGCTGCGAGCCATCATCATTCAAAAGGTATTTTGATACTACATACATCAGGGTTTCAGTATGACATGGGGTGCCATCTAAAATTTCCTGGTAGGTTCGGGACCAATCTTGTAACACTTCAACCAATTCTGCTTCGGCGTTGGCAATATGTTCGCCCTTGTCTAAAAGGAGTGCTCGGCCGGAGGCGCGAGGATTATAGGCTGATCGACCATAGTCCTTTAAAAACCTATAAGGCAACGCTGTAAGATTGTCAGAATCGTAATCATTAATAGTAGTCAGCGCATATCCAAAAGCAGTGCCGTCCGGATCACCAACGCCAGGTTGGTCGATCTCAGTCATATATGCTTTAATTTCCTCATTCACATTACACAATACTGAGATAGGGCCGGTAACCGTGTCGAACAGGAAGCTTGAATCAGTTGCGCTCAGCGGGGTCCGCGTTGTGGAAGAAAAGTTTTGATCAACAGCGGCGCCGGGGCCAATGCCCAGACTACGATTAATCGCTGTCATCTGCAGGATATCAATAAAATCTTTTGTGTCGCCCTGGTTTGCTAAATTAATCAAAAGCGACCATGGGGCCTTCTTTCCTGTGACAGCCTGCTGGTCCGGAGGAATAGTAACCACCGCACAGTAAGGTATCATTTCATTGGTAATGTATTCGGAATTAGTTATGGCCTCATCGGACTGTAAAATGACAAAATTGGTGTTATTTGCCGCCATTATATCCAGATCCGTATTATTATCGGGGTCGGGTGAGTCTAGTCCTGAAGCCCACAACTGATATGCCCCTACGGTATTCTTTTCAGTAACGCCCGTAGCGGTTTGTGCGGTGGCCTGAAAATAACTTGGGCCGGCGGAGGGAATTGATAGAGCTTTGTAATGGTAGTTGGCCAATAAAATGCTACCTGTATTTTGAAGTTCAGAGTACATGATGTAAGCGTTTGGCAGCAAGTTCTCACTAACATTAGGGTTAGCTGTTACAACTTCATAGTTTGGGGTGGTTTCGGCATAATAATTATACTCTCCCTTTACTTGAAGCGCCATTCCCGATGCCTCGCGGATGGCATGTGTTGACGAGAGAGAATAAAACGTTGAAGTATAATCCTCAACAACAGTAGCCTGTACTGTGCTGCTGGTTAAAACTCCAGTTAAAAGTCCCGAGAAGCTACCATTGAAGGTACTGTAAGAATTGCCAACCAAATAAGGACCAATTGTGTCTGGTGTGAGCCAGCTGTCGGCCGCATTATTTTTATCCTCAAAAGCATTCCACGCGGCGTCAGATCCTTTTACTTGGAATACGGGCGAGTGAGCATCCGCGTCAATGGCACTCACGGAAAGCACAATATCATAAAGCTGCTTTCTCAGTCGACGAGGACTTAAACGGCCGCCGGGCGCGCCAGCATGATCCCAATTGCCCGGGCTTCCGCCGGCATTAAGTTGATTTATTAGCGATGCATAATTAACTAAAGTAGCGCCTCTCGCGCTCTGATATACGGTCTGATATTGTCCCATGACCATCCGGAGGGCGTCCGGACTAGTCCAAGATGTTCGCATCATAGGGTGAAAGCCTCCTGGATTGTCAAGGCGTCGCTTCGGGCCAAGTACGGTGGAGTTAACGATCATAAGTTTATTTTTATAACTGGGGTCTTGTATCATCTCTATGTTCCTGTAGTTACTTGAAGCACCGGCGGCTGAAGTATGTTTTGAGAATAATATATCTCTGGGTTTATGAGCGAATCCATATTTGATGAGGCGTTTAAAGACGAAATATAGCTCTGTATTTCGTTTATGACAGCAACTGAATTGAGAGGAGTACCGCTTATATTCACTGAGCCTAGGAAAAAAAGAGTATTAAGAGGCGGAAGGCCCAGATCGGTATCAACGTCAATAACACTGGATAGCGAAACCAATCGGCATAAAAGCGAATTCTCGGCTTTTTGGGCATTTTCAAAAGTAATGGTATCTAATATTTTCCACACAGGTTTTGCTACACCCAAATTGGAATCGTAAGATTCAAGGTATTCTACTCTCACTAGTTCCTCAAAATTCACCATATTAGACAAAGTGTTGGAGTTCTCTATAACCTCGTTATCCTCATTAAACTTGGCTAAGGCTAAGGAATTAGGAATATTTGAAGGATTGTTAACCGTAGTGGGAACATTAAAGTTGGCTAATTGCTGGTTAAGAAGCCACTGAGCGGCCGGAGCAAACTGAGCCATACCGGTCGGTGACGTATTGGCCGCCTGGAATTGTATGGACTGGTTCGATCCTGAGAGGGCCGATTCGGCGGTATTGCCACCGAAGTTAAATAAGCTCATAGTACCCATCCACTGGCTGGGGGGGACAGGGGGAGCAACTGGGTCTGTTTCAGGGAATAAGACTTCGCGGAGACTTTCTTGGAGAGGAATCACCGCAGCGCCTGCGGCCGCGAAGATCTCTCCCATTGAGCTAGCTGCTGGATCGGGCGCGGGGGGAGAGTACTGATAGGTATCTAAAACATTGTTACGGAAAAGAGGGAGAAAGTCAGCTGGATTTAGGTCGAAGTCAGATGTGGCAGTTCGGTGGGAATGGGTAGGGCCCAGGTATAGATACGCCGAAGACAAGTAACCGTATGGGTTAATTGCATCGAGGCCTGGGTTAATAAGAGCATATTTGGCGACTTCTAGATTTATGCGAATCTGAAACTCTGAAAAACTTACCGTTGGTAAATGGCCCTGCGGTGCTGCGACGCGGGTGTTGTAGCCCATTCCTATCGATTTGGGATAGGATACTTTATAGCGGTTCCGGAATTCGTGTTCGACTATTTGAACTCCGGTCGGCCNNGGGTTTGTTACACTCGAATACACGTGAAAGGAGCCCCCCGNNTTGCTTTGCATCGTAGCTAGTTGTTGAGATAATTGTGTTATGAAGTCTCGAATTAAATCAATCACCAACACCTTGTCCGCGTCGCTGGGGTTGACAGGTGCCACTAAAGCTTGCAAGTTCTTCTTCCACGCGGCCATACCATAGCGTTGAAAGGGCCTGGTTCCAAAAAGAAAGTTTACGGCCGCTAGATATCGAGTGATGATTGGCTGAAAGTTTGGAGTGACTCCTTGGCTCCTCGCATCGTTATAGTTCAGTGCTATTACTTCTAGCAATCCATCGCGGAAGTTTGTCAAAACGTCTCTGGTGTCGTCTCCTATAGTAATCTCCGCTTTATATTCGAGCGTTCCTGCCGTGAAATCTTGGGCCTTCGTATCTAGAAAGATTAAGTTTGCAATCCCGGGTGATTGGCCCTTGAAAAGATCGATCTTGCGAACAGGCTGATTGCCCGGGCCATGGAATTCTACTCGCGACCAGCCTGGTGATATGGGACTATCGGCGTTAAGATTTGGTGATTGAGTCAGTTTGTTGCCGCCGGCATCTCTTTTAATAACGCGGCGATAAATTGTTATATCCGCAACAGAAACACAACTAAGAAGTGCGGTTGTGTTTTTGATTAGAGGGCCATAAACACTATTATCCTCCACATATTTTTGTAAATCAAAGGCAAACGATCCGTGGACATAGCCGCGCTGATCTCGCGATAAAGAGAGAGGAGAAAAATAGGGGCGCTTGATGTTCAGAGGCGAATTATATTCAAAGCTTAATCGTCTGGCAGCCGTAAGAAAACGTAAATCTTTAATTTTGATATTGAGCACGGAGGAGCGTGTTAAATCAGGATGGGGATTTGTAGTGTGATGGGTGCCAACCATTTCTTGTGGATTTTGGTTGCCCGGATCTATTGAGTGGGCATCACCGGGCCAGACGGATCCAATATCTCCATACTTGTCAACGTTTGTGTTAAGTGTCCACTGCCAACTCTCCACCGGAGAAACCGTATTAATTAAGAGAACCTCTTTAGTGAGATTTCCCAAAAAGCACCTCTCAGGGCGAGCGCGCATAGGGTCTCCAGATGATCGCTGGGGCGTATAAGTACGATAGGATGCCACCAAAATATATAGGTGGGTGACCCTTTTGGGAGTGTCCGTAATGCGGCCGACGCTTATGTCTAGGTCGATAGGGATTTTCCACTGATTTCCTCCCATTGGGATTGGTGTTATCCCCATAGCTGCAGCTTTGTCGGCGCCATCAGCATCCACAATTTGTTGCGATCCTCCAAACACTTTTTGGATATGAGCATCAGCAATCAGGCCGGTCATCACGTTTCCGCCAGAAGTCCGATTTAAAACAAAAGTTTTATAAGTTGAGTGCCTATAGATCTTTGGGCCCGGGAGGAGTGCGCCGGGGGCAGTATTTTCGCCCACGGCTGTCAGATGCACTGAACCGGAATGAAAATCGTCGCGGGTAAGAGACAGTTTGTAATTATGGAGATAGGAGGGGTCTGTCTGGCTGCCTAATATTAATTTTTTCAACTCGCCCTGATTAGTTGTCAAATGAAGTATTTCTTGTGAATCTGTCGATAGATATACAAAATTTCCGAACGTCTTGGGGTTATCTGTAAGTATCTCTTGTACTTCATTGGCGATCTGGACCTCCACCACAAGCTCATTGTTAACATTTTCATAGAGCCGGGCGCCTTGGAGGTGCGCAAAAGGGATTTCTGATCGATAGAGGGCAGGAGAAACAGGCATTAGCAGGGATCCTCAGGCTCGGTAGTATAGATATCGCGAGTGACATTAAGTCGAGAAGCGTTGGTCGCCACCGCCCGGGAAGGAATACTGGCCGCGGCCAGTGTTGCGTCTGGGATTTCATCATCGACCATGAGGTTAAAATAATAACCTACATTGCCAGGAATATTCAGAGCGTTTTGAATTGGCATCGGTGCTATAAAAGAATTGGGATCTTCTGGTGTATAAGACAGTTGTGCGTATTTGCCCGGAGAAAGAGGCTCCGTACCGACGCGCGTCCCGGAGGCAGAATGGAATACTTCAATTTCAAAGTTTTCTTTTTCAAAATCTGTATTGTTTTCCATGATCTCAATCATAAGGTAATTATTTTCCACCGACAAAAACAAGCTAGAATCATTTAAAGAAATTTGCCGGACGTCTGGGGCGGTGCCGTTGCTAAAGAACATTTTATAATCTACATCAATATTAATTTGTGGTGTATTTTCTATTCTTCCATTCTCGTTCAGATAGAGAGCTGATGTAGATATCTCCGGGATAGATAGCAACTCAACGGTCCATGCAGGGTTGTGGCGAGACGTAAGGGAAGATCTTCCAATAGTATGGGCATTAATCTTTCCTTTTTCTTCAAAAGATTCAACGCGGCTGAATATCTCCACTTTGTCGGCAGGATCGGAGTTGGGGCCCAGAAGGTCAGTTATTTGCTGTACAAATGAATTGACGCGCTTCTCGGCACTTGTGCGAGTGGGGATTACTTTTAGGCTCGGCGTTTCGCTCTGGATTCTGCCTTCCGACATATTGGGGCTCTCTGTCATTCCTGATCCCGCCACATCATAAAGGATGTCATCATCAAAAAAAGCATAATAAACAGGCTTCAAGCGCCCAATGGAAAGTAAGTATTTGCCGTACTCGGTCAATTTGAAGTCCAATACCTCTTCTTTTTTATTAAAGAATTCCATTAGTAGCTACCTCCTCGGCCACTTCCACGACCCCCGCTTCCACGACCCCCACTTCTGCGGCCGCCAGTGCCGCGGCGATTGCGACGACGGCGATTGTTCCTTGTTGAGCGGTTAGCCGGGTCACGCGTTGACTGTCGTCGACGGCGCGACTGAGCGGGACTAGCGGTTGGTCTCACTCTTGTCCTTCGGCTCCTCGCGCGTTGTGAGCTCCTATCTCTAGAGTTTTGTGCGGCTTCTTGCATTGTGCCGGGGCGGCTCAACATGCTTGGGCCCGGGGGGCCAACTGCAGCCCCCATCGTGGTCATGCCTGGTCGGCGCACCCATGTCGGCGTGGGAACCGGCGGAGCGCCGCGAGTGCCACGTAAGGGTGGGCGCCCGTCGAGAACAATGCTATCATCATATTCGAGTTCATATTGCATATCACCAGAAGTCCACTGTACCGTGGCGTCGATAGTTGCCAACTCTACGAGAGAGAAGTAATCATAAGGCCAGTTATATGTGTAGGGTCCGCGGAGCTTCGGTGCCAAAGCAGATGTATCTGTTGTCACCAATGAGCGCTTATAGATATCAAAGTCTCTCATGGCGCGTTTCTTAACTTTGAAGACCATCCACTGGATGTCTTCGTTGTTGGCTGCCATAACTCGCAGAAGTTCGCGATCTTCGATGATTACTTCAGTCGCAGACTGCATCTTTTCATCAATTGAAGGAGGCAAATTCTGCCACATATCAGCAATATCATTTTCATCGANCTCGACCCCAAACTCAAACACATACATAAGAACCGGTTGGACCAAAGCTGCTTCATTGGCTGCTTTGTTCACAGCGTTTTGAAGGGCTAGCCGGCGTTTGCCGGAAGCGGTCACGGCGCCCCGGGTGGCGCTGGCCGCTATTAAGTCGTTTAGACGTTCTTGGGCGGCTTCTAATGCTGCGCTGGTTCTCACAAAGTCAAACTTGGGAGGGAACACATATTTCTTCATCGCAACTTCGACATTGGCGTAGTTGGTGGTTTCTCTCGCGGTTCCCGTGTAACTAAAGAATTGGCGCTGGTCGCCGCTCACCATGAAGGGGACCACCACAACAGCCTCTTCAAGAATGGCGTTCTTCTTGGGGTCGCCAATGCGGACAGTTTCGCCTTTCTGAAATCCTACAACGTCGGCGAGCGAGTTGACAGTCGGATCATCGTCGACAAGTTGAGTAAATACGCCGGCTTTTGAGGAAGTAATAGGGCTGCCGTGCTGATGCCACATTCCGCGTATTATCAAGTTGGCGGGGGAGGTCTGTTTCGCATCCCCTGTAAAAGTATGCGGACTGGAGGGCATCCACTCATCAGTAATAAGATTGGAGCCTTTACTGGCGCTGCCGCTTCTCGGGCCCGGGGGAGATGATTGTGTAACATTAGCAAAATTAAGAATAGGGGTTTCGAACTTAGACTGAATGAGCCAATAGTTTTGTTGGGCATTGGTGTCTTTAGCAACCTCTTGAATCTTTTCTTTAAGGTTGAAGCTGCTATCTAGCTGCATGCGAGGGTCGTTATAGCGTCCACCGGTCTTATCCGTAGGGGGAACAGTGGGGGTAATACCGGGGGTTGGGGCGGCCACTGATGCACTATAATTGGGAACAGTTTCGTCCCGATAATAAGAAATTTTCAACTTACTTAGAATCTCATCAACCGTTGGCTTTCCAGTATAGGACGCGGTATAGATAAGTTTGGCGCTAGCTTCCCCACTATAATAAGGAGGCAAATGATGAGAGAAGGTAGGCATCACTGGATTGCCGATCTCTGTCGCAGGAACACCGGTAGTGACCGACTGGCTTACCACCGTGCCTAAGGGGAAACCAAAGGAACTAGCTCGACTATACATATCCCAACGAGACGCGTCACTCGCATCCCGGTCGGAGCGGAACAGCCTCATGGTGGTAGAATAAATAGCTCCTGATTGCACCGTCTGGAACTGATCTTCTCGGTTTGAACGCAGACTCGTGATACCATTCATAAAGAAATTCGTAGTTTCGCACAAAAAGTTATCAATAGCATACCGGTATCCGCCAGCCGGATCAGTGAGTTTTACCAAGGGCGTAACATCACGCTTACTTTTAAGAACCACCGGGCCCTCATTAAATTGAATAGAGGGTAGCGATGCTCCGCGGTTGGTACCACCATGAGAAGACGCCGCTCTGTGAGCCCCGGGGAGAGCAGCTGGGGTGTTCCCCAAGGCCGTATCATAGATGGCACCAATAGCTACCTGTTTATGGTTCGCGACGTTGTAGAGGCCGCCGTTGTCAGCAATATTCAACTTATTTCGCGGGCCGATCTCGAGTATGTTTCTTGCGTTGAAAAAGGTCACCGGATCTTGAAGGGCTTCAAAAGGAACTTTCGCAAGGTGATAGCCGTATCCTGGATTGTTACCAGCACTACCCGCACCATTTCCACTAGCTGATCCCGTACCCAGAGTCATAAGGCGTTCATAGTACAAAGCCCCTTCAGGGTATCCAAAAGTTCCGAACGTCTGGTTATTCACTCCCATGCCGGTCATCGCCTCCGAGGGTGGGTCCATTGTCCAATAGGACGCTGTGTTAGTGAGCACCACAGACCCGACCGCGATGCCGGATTTGATAGTGTTAAATAAAATTCCTGGGGCCATAAAGGGTTCAGCAAAAATACGGAAAAGCTGATTCAAGTTGGATCCCGCGGTGGAGGGGCCGGAGAGGCCGACCTGGANNTNNGCGCCCTTAANNATGGTAGAACCATACGACTGGGAGAAAATGGTGGCAATCTCGGCGGTGCGCTCAGCCGGGTAGAAACCCTTATAGGGGAGGAATTTGATGAGACCCTGAGCACTTAGTTTGATCCTGTCGCGCTCAATCTTCAGATCACCCGAACGTTGATCATTTAAGGAACTATCAATCACTCGGAAGTATTTCATAAAATCGGAGTTGCTATATGTCTTGAAGAAGCCGCTTATAGAGCTGTTGGGCATTGTGGCGCCGCTGATTTCATAAATACCTGTTATGTTATCCGTCAAAAAGTTGCCGGCATGGGTATCGTAATAAGCCCGCAAATGCTGACTAATTCTAAACTCCGGAAT
>JGI25130J35507_1000347_pt1 | contig 15181 bp, 17 predicted proteins | sample ETNvirnome_2_300_FD_35507 | JGI IMG/M metagenome (IMG submission 35507)
ACCAGTGCCTCCAGCGATAGTAAGAGTATCGCCAGGAGTCATTGCTGTTGAACCACTATCTCCTGCAACCGTTGTATCCGAAACTACCAAGTCAATATCGTNAGTCNCGTCTTGATACGTAACCGNTATGCCAGTTTCTGTATTACCAGTGAACATGNCTCCAACTGTATCTTCAACGAACTCGGTGTCGGTAGTTGTTAATATTCTTTTCCAGCCCATTTTTTATTCTCCTTATTATTTATTTAAGTAGTATTCGCTACCATCAAAGTAAAACCCACCAGTTACACTGTCAGGTTCACTCTCTTGAGTAGCTAGCTTAACCGTCCCTACATAGTCAACGGAAAAAAGTTTATTTGCGTCTAATAGATATCTTATACTAAAAATATCTCCAGTAGTAGACCCTGTTCCCTTTAGAACAAATTCAGTTATAGAATCTGTTAAAAGAGGTCCTTTCAACCCTAAGCCAGCAGTTGATAAGGATATAGCACTTTCATTACCTCGTCCATCTTCAACAGGACGAAGAACGCTATCCATTATTTGATTTAATTCATTTCCAACCTGCAAAAGCGATTGATACGTGTTTGCTGGTGTCTTGTTAAATAAGTCTGCCATTATCCAGATACTCCCCAATTATCCCAAGTTACTGCCGATGTTTTATCCCAATATGCTACAAATTTCCAATCCCATTTACCAGGACCAGTTTCTGAGTAATCCTCTATATTCAAAGCAGCTTCACTAATAGTATATGTATCAACTTGACCTACCTCAGTATATCCATCAGGGTCCCGTCCTCCACTAGGAATAGCTGGATTAGGAACTAGAGTCATTGACTCAATACCAGATACTATCTCACTGATGTGGTCTGCTGGGTTCACACTGATACTTGTCATTACCGCTATACTGTCTGACAGTTCAGTATAATTAACTGTTGAATATGTACTCATTTAAAAATCGTGTTGTTTAATGTGGTATTTACCACCTGAAATTCTTTCATTATTAGCATATCGCTTCCCGTCTTTAACCATATCCTCGAAACCCTTACGATAGTAAGCAGCTACATTAAAGAGGCGAGGGTCTCTTCCAAGTTTTATCTCATACCCCTTCTGTAATGCTTTATATACAAGAGCTTCGTGGAACTGTTCAGGAATTGCAGGAGTTTCATCCATTCCTATACCTGTCCCAGTATCTGATGGTATAAACGCTTCATCATACTTAGTTGCAAATAATGTTACCGTTTTTCCTTCTGGAGGACCAGAAAATCTATCGTCAATATTTTCATTCTCACTGAACTTAGCTATCGCTATAGAATCACGTTCTATCCACCAGGTATAATCCAATTGGTCTGTATGTGCCATTACACTAAATCTCTCTTAACAGGTCTGCCTACTAATCTAGGAATATCATATCCATCATAGTCTACGCTATCAACCTCAGATATGTATGGTGGTAATCCATACCATCTTTCATCTAAGGTAGTATCAAATTGATAAGCAGCCTTCAGTAGTTTTGTTTTATCACAAAACTCTCGTAATGCATTATTCATCCACAGACGTATCTGAGTCTCTCCTATATCAGGATGATGCTGTTGCACCAATTCAATCATCTGTTTTTGTGTCATTAGGTCAATGCCAGGTATTCAACTTGAATCGTATTAGCACCATCTGCAAAACTAGCCAGAGAGGCATTCAGACTTCTAATCTGAACCGTATGAGCAGTAACACTTACTGCCTTAAGTGGAATAACCATTGATTCACCTGCCGCAAGAAATCCACATGATACTGCATTTGAACCATCATGGATTGCAACCTGTAAAATATCTGTAGTATTTACNACTGTACCTTTTGTTGTTCCTGCAGCTCCTTCATATCCAGTATTTTTTACTACTACTACATCCATTGCTGCTGCTGTAAGGGCAGATAATGCATCGATTGCTGCTGAAGCATAATACTTAACAGGTGCTGTGCTATCGTTCACAGTATTTGAAAATCCATGAGTTGCCCCACCTGAATCATCAATAGCTGCTAATGTTACTTCATAACTACCACCTATACCACCTGGTATTGAACTAGCTGCTATAAAACTAGCTCCACTAGCTCCTTCTAAAGGTGTTATCTTTTCTGCAGGTGTTGCACTTACTGCAACCTGCATTTTTCCTGCTCCTGTTGCCATTTTTTATCTCCTTGATTGTTGTTCTAAATTACGAATATCGTCCTTACTTCCAGCAAAAAGCTGTAATCCTTGCATATACTCTTGTCTTAACTGTTGATACATTCCCAGTTTCCATTGATAATCAGCTGCCTGCTTTTGAACTTTAGCATTATGATTTTGTAAATCAGCACCATATACTGCAAGTCTATTTTGGTTATTCATAGCCATTTGTTGTACTTCTGCTTGGTGTTTATCCATTGATGTCTTAAAGACATTCAAAGCTTTTGTAAGTCCAGTTTGGAATTTTTGAGTTTCAGCTCCCAATTGAGAGCCATACTTACCTAAGTCATACCCAGTTTCACTTTGATAAGTTTGTAATGACTTAGCAATCTCCTGAGAGTAAGTATTCTGCCTAAATCCCATATCTGCACCCTCATTTTGGATGTCAGCACTATATTTAGTTAACGACCCCTGAGTATTTGCATTAAATAACCCAATCTCCTTCTGTAATTCATTAGAAGCAAACTCAGCCATTTCTTTATTAACTGTTGCTTGAAAAGCCTGTAAATCACTTTGATACTTTTGAAGGCTTTGAGCATCATCNCCTGCAGATAACTGTGCATTTTGTGTAGAAACTTGCAGATTAGCCTGATAAGTAGAGAGCTGTTTATTGAAATTATTCAATTCATTCTGGATATTCAGTTGATATTCAGATAACTTACTTTGAATCTCGGTCGTATATTTAGAAAGTGTAGTCTGCCATTGATTAGACCATGCAGTTATCCTTCCCTGATTTCTTGATATAACAGCATCTGTGTCTGCTTTGAAGACAGCAATTTTTGCCTGATAGATATTAACCGTTGCCTGTGCTTTCTGTAATATTTCCTGTACCTGAGAATTTCTAACTGCTACTTGAGCCCCTACAATAGACTGCTTACCACCTGATTCAGCTTGATATTTTGTAGTTGCTGCAGACAGCTCTGCACCATAAATACTAGCCTTTGTTTTCCATTCATTAGCCCAGGTTTGGATTTTACCAGAATTACCTGCAATAATACCATTGATTGTATTGGCATAAGCACCAACATCACCAGAATAAGCTTGAACCTGAGTACCAACAGCATTTATCCTAACAGCTGCCATCTCAGCATCTTCATCAGCAATCCAAGTCTCCAGGTCAGCCCAGTCAAGAGTCTGTTGGACTGGAACTGCTGGATAATCCCACGTTAAGCTCGGAGGTTCAGGAATACTAAAAGAGGGTAATACTATATCTGGAGGAAGCTCTATATCATCCACAATCTGTGTAACATCAGCATAACTCAAGTCAGGAGAAACTGGTGCTGTCGGAAATGTCCAATCAATACCAGTCAATGCAGGTAACTCACCCTCGCCATCGCCAAGAGCTGGAACTGCAGGCAAATCTGCTGAAGGTTTAACATACTCAGGAGGAGATTCGTCAAAAGTAATTGAAGTATCTTCCAAATTAGGAGCAGTAGGAATTACAGCTGATATCACTAAATCTTGTATATCTGGTAAGTCTGGTAAAGTCATTATAGGAGCTATATAAATTGGAGCATCAGGTACATTACTAAAATCTATATTAACATCTGACGGTAAAGCAGGTAAAACTAAGTCATCTGGAGCAATAAAGACTGGAAGAGTTGTTCCGAGTAAATCTAAAACTGGAGCAATGACGTCAGCTGGTAATGAAGACTCCTTTTTTCCCATTAACCTTTGTAAAATCTTAGAGGCTGCTCCAATTGTTAACAATCCCTCAGCTTCTTTAGGAAATCCGTAAGTTGTTGTTGCTTGTGCATATATATCAGTTGATGAAGTTGCATGGGGCGTTTTATACACATATCTTAATGTACCACCAGTTTCTTCACCTTGAGATGCTATAACGAATATCTTTTCACCATCAATATAATATACAGGAGCTGTATCACTAGCCCTATAGATTGAATCATCATCCAGATATCTAGTCTTCTCTTCTGAATTTACTACTCTTGCACTATAGCCTTCTTTACTTGCACCGAGTATCCTTAAGTCATGAATCTCTAAGCCAACAGAGGGTGTACCAGCAGGTACAGCCTTTGTTAATGATACATTATTCAATTTCTCCATTGGAGCTATGTTAATAATCTCCTCTCCAACAGCAACTAATGATTGGTCCATAAGGTCTAACTCATCCTCAAAAACCTCAAAATTCTTACCTATAAGGTCCTCAATTCTCTTTTGAAAAGAATCAGGCATTATTTTTTATCCTTTTTTTTATCGGCATTCATTTTACGTCTAGTATCTGGCTTTTCTCCATGCCAGGGATTACCAGTATCATTACTTGTCACTACTTTAGGCTTATCACTCATAGTATACTACTATCAAATCACTTGAACCACTCGCATCTAAAAACAATTGAGTTGAAAATGGAACTGGCTTAGTAAAGAATACTGTCTGTTTTGTAGAAACATACCCAATTGCAGCTCCTGAATTATCGCTACTATTATGCAATGTACCAGCACCTGTGTTACAAGCCCAACCCCACAACAACCCTGGTGATTCCTTTATCGCCCCATCAGCTGTCATTGCTTTAGATTTAACTCCCATTGGATTTAAGGGAGGTGTTTTAGTTACTGCTGCCATAATATCTCCTTATTTTGTTAAAATGGAACGACTTCTGGATTTGTCTTCGCTTTATAGGCAGTAGTAACATAAACATAATGCTGTTCCCTTCGGGACTTTGCATTAAATCCAGTTATTTTTTCCATTGCCTTATATAGTCTCTGATAATCAAGAGAACCATCTTTCTTTAAATACTTTTCTAACATAGTGACTCAGGGAGGTATCGAGCCTCCCTAAGCCTTAATCCGTATATGACGCTATTACCTCGCCAATTTAAGATTTATGATGGGTCAGCACCAATTGAACCACTAATGGTCATGTCAGACTGATTAGGGCCGCCACTGTAATAGATGAGACTAAAGCTAATAGGATTTGCTGCAGTTCCAGCATCTCTCTCTGCTTTAATCTTCATACCATCAGTTATAGCTCCACTGTATGCATATATCGCAGTATGATTTAAACCATGGTCTTCGATCAATTTACCAGTCGCAACTCTGTATGTACCAGCAGTATCCTTCATCTCAATATAAACATCAGCATTCAATGAAGCTCCTGCACCTGTTGTTATTTGTAGTACAAAAGAGCCAGCCGATTTTAACTCATTGATAATAGGCATTGAAGGCCCATTACTAACAGCGTTAGCTGTTGAGTTTGTAATCGCAGTACTCCAAACAATGTCAGCAGCATTACTTCCAAATGGGTCTGCTACTTCAACTAGTTTAACCCAACCATTACCAAGATTGGTTTTTGTCCAACCATTATCACTTTGTATTTCAGCCATTGTTCACTCCTCCTTAACTAAATTTCAGGATTGCGTGAGTCTCAGGTAAGGATATTTCTAAACCAGCTTCGGTTAGAATCATATCCCGTCTGCCATCCGTCTCATCTGTCTGGATATTAGTCGTAATTGAAGTATCACGATTTTGTCCATTACCAACAAGAGGACGATATGCAACATTTTTCATGTCAACACAGACACAATAATCTTCCCATATATTACGAAGCAAAGGCTCTGCAACAAAATGAAGATTACCATAAATAGTATTAACAACAGTTACGTTATGACCGAACTTACCTGGAACCTGAGTAATATCTAACCTATACTGGTCAGCACCGACAGTATTATTCATAAATGAACCATTGCCGAGCTTATTCAGATAGGTAAGAACCTTACGAGAAGCCATAACAAGCTTATTTCCTGAATTTCCACTTTCTGGTGCAAAGAAATCTTCCATTGCATCTAAGAAAGCATCATATCCAGATGACGCATAAGTCATGTTATAGATTTTACCATTTGCTTCAGTATAAGGTAGAATACCCCAACTGTATCTAATGGGTCCAGCCGATGATTCGTCAGCAGCACCAACACCAAACAGCATAGCGTGCTCAAGGTCCATCTTATGTTCCATGAGTTTTTCTTGCCATACACGTTTGTATTCGTCAGCGATTCCACGGTAACGGGTAGCCATTGCAGTTCCAGAGAATAGATTCATTCCAGTTTTGAAAATCTGGGTGTATCCTTCCCTGTCAAACAGCTTGTCTTCCCATCCTAATGGAGCACCAACGCCTTCTGCAAATGCTGAGCCAATTACTTGACCTTTGTTTCCTGCTGCATATGCTGAAGTATGAGTATCTAATGGAATCACATCAATTTCAACTTCTCCAGCTACACCTAAATCAGGAGTACCACTTACTTTGAAATTGTGAACATTACCATCGTCGCCTTTAATAGCTATTACTTGATTTTCAAGTATGAACTTAGGCTGTGAATTTGCTGCAACATTACCAAACTCATCATAACCACATTCTAGTTTGAATATGTTTGAATCTGCAGTACCATCTGCAGTATATGTTGCACTAGTTACGATTGTATGAACTGTAAAGTTCCTACGTTGCCACTGATGTCTTTGCTCTAAAAACTTAAAGACAGGGTCATCTGTGGGTTTCTTAGCAACTTTGCTAAGATATGTGAAAAAGGGACTCTGCTGGGGAGCTAACTCTGCGATTCGTTCGCCAAAGTTGTACATTCGTCTGGTATTACCCAGACCGACACCTTGGGCAGATGCACTTCCAGCTGAGGGACTTACGTATGTAGCCATTTTATTTCCTCCTTAAAAGGGATTTTGACTTTTGTAATCATCAATCAATGCGTCCATGACCCTATCTTCTATTGCAGTTTCTACAGGTGTTTCTGCAGTAGCTACTCCTACAGGACTAGGAATACTAAGTTTCTCCTTCTGGCGTCGCATCTCCTCAGCTTTACGCTGATTGGCTAACACTTGGCCTTGTGGCGACTGTTTCATTTTATATAACGCTACCAGATTATCCATTGTAATGGCCTCTGGTTTTGACATATTAGTCATGAAATCAGTAGCTTCATTTTCAGAGAAACCATAACCTTGTGTAAGCTGTGTATGAACATTGTTAGCCTGTTGAGCTTGTTGTTGCTGCATCATTATCTGACGCTGCCTCTCTCGCTCACCTACTATAACATTTTCCATAACATTGTTTCTCTCTTCTTGAAACTCAATCATATTATCCCTATAAGAATCAACAGATTCTCTATATTTGTAGCTCTTTGATTCGGGGTCACTGTATGCATCAATTGCATCGTATTCAGCTGGCTTTGTCGGTCTTTCGGGTCTCTTCGCTGGTTCTGCCTGAGGTTTCTCCTGTTGTTGAACTTGCCCAGGTGTATTACCTGCGGAGAGCGATGCCTCAACTACATCTAACACTTTGGGATTACGATTTATATAATTAGCTATAGGTTCTATAGCTCGTATATCGTTATACCTAGCGTTTAAAGAGTCAAACTCGCCCTTAACTTTGTCATACTGACTTTGCCAATACTGATGTTGTTCAGGGTCTGCCTTTGGGGCAATTATCTGTTCAATATCATCAGTCTCTACTGGTTGTCCACTTTCCTGTGGATTATTGAATGCAGCACTATCTATACCTTCTGCAACAAGAAATTCCTCAAAAGGGTCACTTTCGGGAGTAGTTTCACCTTGTGGTGTCTCTTCCACCAAATTTCCTTCTGGGTTTATCACTTCTTGCGGTTTATCTGCAAACTCAATTCTATTTTCCATTATTTCTCCTTGTATTATGATTTTCCTGTTTGTTGTTGGGAATTAACCTTTTGAAGGTCAGCTACAGCAACTTTTGCTTTCTGTAGCTCGTCTTGAAGCCTCGCATCATACAATGCTGAGGCAAATTTTACATTTTGTTTAGGACTCTCAAGGTCCGACTTAAATTTCTCTAATTCAAGGCGTTTCTTTGCATGAAGTTCTTCACGCTCTGATGTCTGCATATCGCCTTGCAATTTCTTTATAGATTGTTGTAATTGTTCATTCTGTTGCTGTAATTGTTGTATCATACCAATTCTCTCCATCACTCCCTCTGTATCCACGACTTCCGTCTTCTTTAATACTTCAAGTTGGTCTATTAAACCAGCTTTAAACATATCCATATAGGTTTCTAACTGTGCCCATCTATTAGAAGGCATGGTAGAACCGCCAACAACAATTATATCATATTTTCCAGAAGTAACATCATGTATCTTGCCTAGCTCTTGACCAGTGTATTTGTCTACAACTTGCTGATTTATAGTTGTTTCATTCGTTACACCATCAGGTTGTACTAATCTTATAATCTTTTCTTCAGTATACATTTGTTGCATTAAAGGAACAGCTACCTTAAAGCATTGCCTTAGATGACTTTCTGTATCAGCCTGTCTTGAACGACTACGTCTTTGCCCATATTCATCAATAGCTACTGTACCCCTAAATGTTGTAGGTGCATTCTTACTAGAACCCATCATAAGGTCATGAACGCCAAATCCATACTCTAAATCATACTTAGCATCAGCTTCATTCTTATATAGCTCATTGGGGAGTGGAACAGGTCCTGCAACGACAGGAGCACCTAACTCAGCATCAAATTCAACTACAGCAGTACCTGCTCGTCCCCATTCTTCTTCAATTTCCTTCTTATTGACACTTCCTCTTGGAACAAGCAACTTCACATTTGTTGATGTAGCAGCATGAGCTATAATTAAACTCCTAATTTTGTTTATATACTTTTGGAGAGGTTTAAATATGCGTACATCCGACAATGGATATGGATTTCTAGTATGTATATTAACCATTGGAACTATAGGATACACCTCACACGGTAATATCCTAGTATACATCAATTTTTGCCCAACACTCACTATCATTTTTATCCTATTCTCCCGTATCTCATTATATAGGATAATCTCTTTATCTATCAGGTCTCCCTTAGTAACAGCCTCAAGTTCAGTAGTAGTCCCTGGGATTGCAGTCGGGTCTTCTTCTGCAGGTCCAGGAGCCATCTGAGGCATTGGCTGACCTCCAGGTTGTTGCTGGAGTGTAATCTTACTCTCAGGATTCTGCTGTTCCCCTTCTTGAGGCATTCTCATATGGAAAATAGGTCCAATCTCCTGAATAATCTTTGTCAATTGAGCTACACCTTCTTCCACCGTAACATAAGTCGTACCCTGCTGATTATTTACAATCATAGCAGGTTGTCCACGATAAACCTGATATTCTTTATCGTCATAGCTAACATCTAATCCGTCCCACTCTTCAAAGACACGATGTGTTGAAACCTTAATTCTTGTATATCTCTCTATAAATTCACGATGTTTATGGATATTATCACTAGCTGTAGTCATATCAGGTATAAATGACTGCCTTTCCATTATCTTTAACTCAGTGCTAGGGTATCTATCCTTATCAGACTCTTCTGCAGACTTAATAACATTCATATAGTCTGGATATTGCTTATTAGCTTGTTCATCAGTCATTAGTCTAGCTATTAAGATATGACCAGCATCATTAAAGTATCTATCACGAGCATTAGGGTCTACATAAACATCTAATGGATATAAAGCACGTATTTTAACCTCACCTTTACCCATATCAGCATGAGCATCCTGGTATACCATCATATATCCTAGTCCACCAACATAATAGTCATCAATACACTGTTTAAACTCCTCATTCCCATTAGATACTTCCCAAACCCATTGAGCAAGGTCACTCCATATCTTAGCTGTTTTTTTATCAGCATCATCACGACCTGTAGACCTAAATTGAGGTTTATTGAATGTTAAAAGAGCTTTGGCAGTCTCGACGATAGGATGTATTCTATTTACAACTATTGGAGACTGCCCACGCTTCCTTAATATTTCTTCCTGGTCTTTTGTCCATTGTACACCAGAACGGAACTGCTGGTCTTCATAAAACCCTTGTGCCCAATCCTCTCTCTGCTTTTGATAATCTTCTAGAATCTCCAAAGATTTCAAGACTTCCTTATGCGTCTTTTTTTGAGATGCTCCCCCAGCTTGTTCTTTCAGGATTTCTGCAGCAGTCATACCCATCCTGTCTGCAGTAGTCTTATTATATCCCATCGGCATTATAGCACCATCCAGTCGTAATTACTAAAGCTGCCCCGCGTGTTTTTTACGCTAGAGGTGTTATCATGCAACGGGGCATGGGGTTTATATGAACCCTTCATGGCATAATACAACCCGTCTAGCAAATCGTCGTGTTTGCCTCTTGGATACATCAATAATTCGTCAACTAATTCATTCATATCGTTTTTTATAAACATTTTCTTTCTACAGAAGAAAGGCTGTAAACTTTCAAGCCTAACACTTTTAGGTGTCCTTGGACTGTTCTTTACCTCTAAACCAGGAACAAACATATTCAAATCATCGCATTTCCTTCTAAGATAGTCTCTTAGCATCTCCTGATAGCCTACAGTCTCTATTTTCGTCTTTTGTGGTCTAAATCTTCCAAACCATGCTAAAACAGCATCAGCAAGGTCCATTGGCTTAACTCTTTTCCTATAATAAGGTAAAATATAACGATTATCGTCATTATCAATAGCGATAGGCACAATTGTTGAATAATCAGCTGTTTGTCTCGTCGAGGATGCTGGGTCTACGCCAATAAAGGTATGAACAGGTAATTCTGCCTCAAATGGCTCTTTTAGATGTAGAATAGGCTCATTTTCTCCATTTAGCTCAATTCTGCCATCATAGTACTGAATATCCTCACTTTTGAACAATTGGTCCTCATCACCAACGATTTCACACTGATATTCACGATAAAACATAGAAACCTTACCAATAGACTCTAAATCATTCTTTTCAGATATCAATTTCTCTGCAGGCCACATCTCTTTCCATAAAGAAGTCTTATTATCGTCATTCAAAGCTTTATACTTCTTGCACTTCCATCCATCCATAGCTGGTAATGTTTCTACAATGCACCTTTGGTGCTGGGGAGTACCAATAATTACAATCCTTCCACGTTTTGCATCCATACCTGGAAGTAACTGAGTCAGCAACCATTTTAAATTCATATCCATTGCTTCAGCAGTTTTTGTATTATTCATATCCTCAGGGTCATCTACAATAACAAGCGTAGGTCGTTGGTCTCCATGCTTTAATCCAATGACCTGCTGACCTGTACCACGAGTCGTTATCAGAGAACCATCCTTCAAAGCAATTTCATGTCTAGTCCATGCAGTAGCTGAATGCTGTCCCCAATAACCAAACAATGCCCTGAAAGGCATAGAGTACTCCAATACATTCTTAATTGTGTCTAATAGCCTGATACTATGACCAAGTGTTTTAGAACACAACAATATAAGTTTAGGCCCCTCATCGAATACGAGATGATGAATAGGAAACACGCATGCACCGATGGAGGACTTTGCATGATGACGAGGGGCCTGAATACAAATCTTCTTTAAATCCTTATTTAGGAACATATCATACAACTCATGATGAAAGGAGGCAGTATTTGAAGAAAACATGTTCGGCATAGTGATTTTACCGAATAATGCCATATTATCCTGCATTTTAGTAAGAATGCTAGTTTTTTGGTTCAATTTGCTTTGTTTCCTCTATTCTAGCACCTTCAAGACGCATTTTCTCTTCAATACCCTCTAAAAACGTAACATCAGCCTCAAACTCCTGTGTTACCTCCTTTTTAGCCTTCATTCCAAAAATATCCATTAAATTCTCTGCTACCCTAAGTAAATTAGACGCTTGTTCCTTCTGACGAGCCATATCTGCTGCTTCTATCAGCATATCAAACACAGTACCCTCATCTATGCCCTTGGATGTGAGAATCTCACTTAATTCTTTATCAATCATATCCTTAACGTACTTCTTCTTTAATAACGACTTCGCTCTAACAACAGGGTTGTCCTCATCACTCCTATATATTCTACCAAGTACACTATAGTTTAACTTTCCCCCGAGGTATTGTTTAACATAAGCTCGTACAAAATTTTTGGTTCTAGTTCGGTCTCGCTCAAGTTCCCAGGTAGGTCTCGATGATACAGATGTGTAGGTTCCAGTTTGTTCATGCTTTCTGTATTCAAGACTGCCTCTCTCGGGGTATCTTTCTGAGTAAAATGCTTGTCCATAAGGAAAGACAAGATTGAAGGAAACTCCCTTAGGGTAGACGCCTCTCTTTGACTTATACTCTCGTCGTTTAATACACTCCGCAACATATCCATCAGTACTAAGTCCCCAATCTCCTCCTCTGCAGCGTTTCCAGGATTTGTAATGAATTCCCTTGTTATCGGCTTCATCCTTTGTGTAGATGAGGTACTCTCGTTCGTAATATCTTCTGCTACCATCTGTAGTAATATCCCAATGTCGTCTAACAAGTTTCTCCATCTCATTTCAATTCTATCAGCTCAAACCCTTCTTTAAACTCTTCATTTGTTATCAAATCCAAATCTTTAATAAAATCTTCATCACTGTACTTACCACTTGTAGTTCCACCTATACTCCTATTAACTACAGCCTTCCCTAAGGAAGGCGTTACATATTGTATTACAGATTGTACTACAGACTGTATAGTACTTATAGTACCCCCCTTACCCCCCACTACCTTGCCATCCTTGAAACTTGGCTCTGGGGCTGTCTTCCAAAATTACCAGCTTGATTGCCTTGATTGTACATCTGTCTAATTCTATCATATTCCGCAAATTCATTCATTCTTTCAACCTGTCTAGCTCTACCCGTATCTAATCTGCTCTGAATATCTGGATTGTCACTCCTTAGCATAGGAAGGTCTCGATTACCCCCACCTGAGTATCCTGGAACACCAGCAGCTCCATACATCCGTTCAGGACTAGTTCCCAGCATACCAGCTATCTTATTGCCCTGTTCTTGAGTAAGTACTGTTTCTCCAGGAGTTAACCTAGCATCAACAGTATCAGTATTACCTCCCATTAGGGTAGGTCTTATATTTGGGTTCATTGAAGGTCTAGGGTTAAAACCTTCAACATCACTAGAAGGAACATAGCCGCCTTGATAGTACCCAGGAACTGGCTGAGGAGCCTTCATATCCGAAGAGGCTCTTCTTATCTTTAAAGGATTCTGATAGTTCATCTTACCTTCTATCATTAACGCCTCTTGTTTTAAGTCCCTTTTACCGTAAGCTTCCTGCTCTTGTCTGAACCTATCACCATACTCACCAAACTTAAAGTATCTATCAGGATGATTCTCTAAAAATTCATTTCTATTCTGGTCATACCTTAATCTATTTAAATCTCCCCACGCTTTAATTTTCTCATCTGTCCACTCTTTCCCAAAAGATTCAAGATAGGCATCGTCCTTTTTTCTCTGAGCACTCCATTCGTCACTAAGATGGAATGGAGTCCCTGGTTCATTTTCAGTTTCAGGATACATCTGATGATGTAATTCCCATTGCTTAGCTTCTGATTGACGGTCAATCCAAGAACCTTTACCTAAATCAGGAGCACGACCTCTATCCACTTGATTAGGGTCTTGTAGAGGAACCGTACCACCACTCTGAAAACCAGGCTGCTTCCAGTTTATGTCTGGCTGGGGGTCGTCTGGTGTATAATTGGGGTCACCTGGTTCAACATAGCGTATACCAGCCTTCACAAGTCCAGTATCAGGTATGTTCCTTACTTCTCCTGTAAGATAGTTTCCTTTTCTGAAACGACGTTGGTGGTAATCACCGCCCTCACTAGGTTCACCCCTAGGTGGACTACCATGTTCACGCATATACTTGTTCTTCTCGAAAAAATCTTTATCAGCCTGAGTAGCTTCAGTCCATCTCTTCTTCTGAAGTTCTGCACCAGTCATTTTACTCATAGCCTCTCTTTCAAGTAAGGAATAGTAATTCTTACCAGCCCAAGAAGGCGTATCATGTGCCATTTTGTTTCTTAAGTCTATTCCTTCATCAGATACTAGATAATCTCGGAATGAAGGTAAACCAGGGCTTGTATCAGGAGCCATATAGGGTGTTCCTGGACCTTGAGAGTAGGTTTGTCCCAGTTTCTTCTCTGCCTCTAGAGTAGGTCCTGGCTGTACATATCCACCACCTTGATACCCTCTTTCAGCATTCTGACCTGACCTTGCTCTTAACTCTTCTTTCTTTAAAGCTATATCCATACTCCGTTGGTCATAGTAGCGTTCAGCTTCTCTTGTATTCTGTAACTGCTCTTCTTCAAAAGCCATCTTTTGCATCATTAACTGGTCCATCTTAATCTGTTGAGCATCGTTGTACTTCGTTTGAGCACTAGGACCCGAATACTGTGGGAATAACCACCCTTTACCTCCTCCTGCCCTAGATTTGTTCCAAGCATTTGTAAAAAACTCCTGTACTTCACCACCGTCTTGATAATTCTGCATTTTACTCCTCATTAAGCCAGATTACTATTTTGGGGTCGTAACTATCCCATAACCAAAAAATTTTAGATACATCAGTATTCACCTTAGTAGTCAAATATGTGAGAATGATGTCTATTTGTGTCATAATTAAACCTATAACTCTAAGCAAGTATATACTAGGACATACTAAATTCCAAATAGTTTCTTGATATTATCAGAATTTCAAAAAATAGCCTATGAATGCAGTCGTGTGGTATACTCAGTTCCCACCCCCCGTTGTATCTCTGTGCACACATTGTGTATGGTTGAAAAAAGTAAACCTTAAGGAGGTTTGTTATGCGTAAAGTGATTGATGCACTGTTAGNNATCGGTATGAAACTTGACCAAAGGGTCTATGATTGGGGTCCTAGGATACTTCTCCTGTTAGACCCTGTCCCTGCGTCCGACGACAAGGTCAAGTTAGTCCAGTCACTGATTGATTGTGCTGGTCAGATGATTACCATCAACGGTGCTGAGTGGATGCTTAGATATCGTGCCAAAGGTACGCCTTACAAGGATAAGGAGGGTTTCCGTCAGGCTTTACTGGCTGATGAACTCACACTTGTCCAGCGTACGACCTTTACGAGTCTTGAAGAGGCTTGTGCTGTATAGGTAGCATCATTGGTAGGTATTGGTTAGGTCAGGCTGGCTCTCACGGGTCAGTCTGGCTTGGCTATCATC
>JGI25130J35507_1000350_pt1 | contig 15078 bp, 16 predicted proteins | sample ETNvirnome_2_300_FD_35507 | JGI IMG/M metagenome (IMG submission 35507)
CTGGATACAAGCACCAACTATATAGCCATATATGATACAACTGAGGATTGGTCGGCTCTTTCTAGTGGCTGGCACCATTTGGTTCTTAAATATGGTGCACCGTCTGGGTCTGCTGATGGCGCCGGCTCAGGCCGAGCGGGCGGCCTCGCCCGTCGCGACTCGATGTACTATTATATGGATGGAGTCCGCTATGATAACGGCAGCACGGCGTATCCGATGTGCTGGGACGCCGGCGCTGGCGTATATGTTCCTTGCTATAGTGGTCTCAGGACGTCCGCCGCTGCTACGGTTAATATCGGCGGGTTTAATCCGGGATCCAATCAAACTTTTCGAGGGAGACTGGACGAAGTGAGCATATGGTCTAAGGCCCTAACCGATGCGGATGTGACGGATATATATAATTCCGGTACTCCGGGTGATCTATCTACGTCGGGCTCGCTCTTGTCATGGTGGCGAATGGGTGATAACGATGGTGGCACCGGCACTACTGTGACCGACGTTCGGGGGGTGGGAGACGGTATTGCCTATGGTGATTCTGGCGGTGGAATCGGCTGGAGCGCAACTTCTGGCTTTGATACGGATGTGCCGTAGTGACTAAAAAAGATCCTAACTATGTTGCTAAATTAGAAAAAGCCATCTCACAGAAATATGGAGACGAGGCGATTACTAATCCTAGAAAATTTTGGGACGAGGAAAAAGAGAAAAAATACATCGAACAATCAAAAGAATTTTTACAGAAAAGTGAACATTTGGCCGGCCAAAAGGAGAAAGTTGATTTTGCTGGATTTTTAGTTAATAAAAAACTACTTACTAAGAATACAAATAGGGTTTGCTCTGTTTGTGAAAAGTATTCGTTTGACGTATACGACGCGGTGTATGTGAATAAATTTCAAACATGCCGCTTGTGTTACATTAAGTGGATTGAGAGTAGAGAAGAAAGATGGGCAACAGGATGGCGCCCGCATAAAGAGGAATAATAATGGCGACAACACTAGAAATTATTAGAGGAATTGCGCAGGCGGCCGCTAATGTGCACGACGGAGGTCATGACGAAAATATCGCTTATGACGGGAAGGCCCGTAAGACAGGCCTGAAAAGAGAAGAGGGTCATGTAATTAATGATCGTCGCGTCATCGACGGCTTCAAAGTTCGTATCGGGGGCCCGATCCTTACTATACTCTATCAATCGGAAACGAGACTTAAAGACGTCGCGGCCAAGGGCTTTGAAAACGATATTGTCGGCACGATCGCCAAGGTTGCTTCTTTTTTGAAGAAAGAATATAAGTCTATCACCGGTAATGCACTCACATTAACGAAGGTTGGTGACCCTGATATTCTAGTACAAAAATTATCGAACTATCGTACTGATGTGCGCGCCACATGTGACTATAAGATTGGTGGCCTAGGGGACGTAGAAGAGGTTAAGGGAGACCCCAAGGATCAGCTAAATAAGGCAGTTAAAGACTTTCTTGCCCTCGGGCCCAAGAACAAAAGGCCCAAAAACGATAGTCGCAAAGGCAAGTAAGACGTGCCATTATGGGATATAGTCTCTCTAAACAGGAGGTCTTAAAAGAGTTGGTAAAAGCCGGTAAAGATCCGGTCTATTTTACTACGAACTATTGCCGCATATCTCACCCCCAAAAGGGGATTATTCCCTTTAAGGCTTATGACTATCAGCAAGAGCTGTTACGAGATTTTAACGATTATCGCTTTAATGTCATTTTAAAAGCAAGACAGCTCGGAATTTCTACTATTACGGCGGCCTATATTGTATGGCTGATGTTGTTCCACCGCGACAAAAATATTTTAGTGGTGGCCACCAAACTACAAACAGCCACAAATTTAGTGCGCAAGGTTAAAAAAATAATGAAAAATGTGCCCGACTGGATGCAGATTTCTACTATTAGTATTGACAACCGAACCTCTTTTGAGCTTAGTAATGGGTCGCAAATTAAAGCAGCTTCAACCTCCGGCGATGCCGGCCGTTCCGAGGCTCTCTCTCTTTTGGTTGTTGATGAGGCCGCACATGTTGAAAAGTTAGAAGATATCTGGACAGCTCTCTATCCCACTCTTTCAACGGGCGGGGGGTGTATTGCACTTTCTACTCCGAATGGCGTAGGAAACTGGTTTCATAAAAACTGTATGGAGGCCGAGAACGGCATAAATAATTTTCATATGACGAAGTTGTTGTGGGATGTACACCCCGACAGAGACCAGAGGTGGTATGAAAAAGAGACCCAAAATATGTCTCGCCGTCAAATTGCACAGGAGCTGGAATGTAATTTTAATGTTTCGGGCGAGACAGTCGTTCACCCTGATGATCTTGCGTGGTATTTGGAACAAGCCACAGAGCCTAAATATCGTACAGGCCTTGATAGAAATTTGTGGATATGGGAAGAGTTTGATCCCGAAAAATCTTATTTATTATCTGCTGATGTTGCCCGCGGAGATGGCGCTGACAATTCCGCATTTCATATTTTTGAATTGAGCGAACTATCGGTTGTAGCAGAGTATATAGGAAAGCCCAATCCGGATGATTATGCTGATATTCTATATAACGCCGGCAAAGAATATGGTACGTGCATGATTGTAGCTGAAAATAATAATATAGGGTATGCTGTGCTTAAAAAACTTTTAGATAAGGGATATACTAATGTATATCATTCTACTAAGACGTCCCATGAATTTATCGATCCAGTCAGTGCACAATGGCAAACCAATGCGATACCCGGGTTTACCACATCTTCTAAGACGAGGCCTTTAGTAATAGCCAAAATGGAAGAGTTTATTAGAAATAAACTAATTAAGTTACATTCTAATCGTTTATTATCAGAGATGAAAACGTTTATTTGGCATCATGGGCGCGCCCAGGCGATGAGATCTTATAATGACGATTTGGTGATGTCTTTTGCGATTGGATGTTGGGTGAGGGACACGGTGATGATCGAGAACCAGAGGTCGTCTGAGTATAACAAGAGCTTTATGTCGGCCATTTCTACCGCGCACACCACCCTCAGTACAACCATTCCGGGGATGCACGGCCATAAGACAATTCAAAACAAGCAACAGGAAACCATCGCCAAAGAATTTAATGACCAATATTTAAGTATTATTAAGGGATAAATGAATGCCAGACCAGAAGACCAACCCAGCTACGAGTAGAAACAACCCTAGAAACCCCGCGTCTCCTTTATTTAAGAGACTGACGCGCCTCTTCTCGGGTCCTCTAATCAATTACCGCGCGCAGTTTACGCGCGAAGAGCGCCGCACAGCTCTAGACAAATATAGATATAGGTTCAAGAGCCTAAGTGGTCAGCAGTTTAAAGCCACGCAGGACAATTTATCTCGGAACTACAATCTTTTAACATCTCACGCCATGCGGAATCAAAACCGCAACGAGAGATATATTGATTTTGACCAGATGGAGTACATGCCGGAGATTGCCTCCGCATTGGATATTTATTCCGATGAGATGACCACATCTAATGAGTATCACCAGTTATTAAATATTGACTGTCGGAACGATGAGATTAAAGCTATTTTGCATAGTCTGTTTTATGACTCATTGAACATTGAATTTAATTGTTTCGGCTGGGCGAGAACAATGTGCAAATACGGTGACTTTTTTCTTTACTTGGATATCGACGAGGTGCTCGGCATTAAGTCGGTGATTGGACTACCGTCGAATGAAATAGAAAGATTGGAGGGCCAAGATCCGACCAACCCCAATTATGTTCAGTACCAGTGGAACTCCGCTCAGATGACTTTTGAAAATTGGCAAGTGGCACACTTTAGGGTATTGGGAAATGATAGAAATGCTCCATATGGAACCTCTTGCTTAGAGCCGGCGCGCCGAATTTGGCGACAGCTTGTTCTCATTGAAGATGCTATGCTTGCGTACCGTGTGGTCCGCGCCCCGGAACGACGAATGTTTAAAATTGATGTGGGGAATATTCCACCTCAAGATGTAGAACAGTACATGGAAAAGGTTAAGACGCAACTTAAGCGCAACTCGGTTGTGGATGCTGGAACGGGTCGCGTCGATCTACGGTACAACCCCCTTTCGGTGGAGGAGGATTATTTTATCCCCATCAGAGGTGGCGTAGGGTCAGATATTACCACCCTGGCTGGAGCGGCTAGTTTAAATGATATTGACGATGTTAAATATATTAGAGACAAGCTTTTTTCCGCTATTAAAATTCCTCAATCTTATCTAACAATGGGCGAGGGTGCCGACGAAGACAAGACGACGTTGGCCCAGAAAGACATTCGTTTTTCTCGTACCATTCAGCGCCTGCAGCGTTCGCTGGTTTCTGAGTTGGAAAAGATAGCAGTAGTACATTTGTACACTTTAGGATTTCGCGGCCAGGACCTTATTTCTTTTAAATTAATTTTGAACAACCCCTCCAAATTAGCAGAAATGCAGGAACTAGAGCATCTCCGGAGCAAGTTTGATATTGCTAGCAGTGCTACTGAGGGGATGTTTAGTAAGCATTGGCTGGCAAAGAATGTCTTTAATATGTCAGATGAAGAGTTCCTTCGCAATCAGCGTGAAGCCTTTTATGATCGTAAATATCAGGCTTCGTTGGAGGCCGTCGCAGAACAGGCCGCAGCTGAGGCTGCTGGTGGGGCTATGGGCGCCGGTGCCGCAGCGGCTGGCGGAGAAGATCTTTTGGGAGCCGAGGGAGGCGCCGACGACTTGGGCCTAGGCGGAGAAGAGGGGGCTGACCTGGGCCTTGGTGGAGACGAAGCCGCGGCACCCGAAGGCGGCGACGACAGCGCCCTTCTGGCATCACCCGCGCGCAAAGAAGATAATGCAGCCTATGCTGACCCCAGGCGACAAAAGCAGCTACGTAAATATAAAAAGAGTTCATACAATGCGGTGAAGAAGTCGTCCGACCGCCGTAAAACGGCAGGCCCTTTCACCAGGAAAATGAAGAGTGATCTGCGGCCACTTAAGACGAGTCCCAAGCGGGATGTTTTTAAGGGGAAAGACCTCCTAAATCCAAATAGTCTTTATGAAGAGCTGCAGCCTAGTTATAAAGGCGAAGAACAAGAAGAAGAAATAGCTCTGTTGGAGAACACAACAGCCATTAAGAGGCTAATTAAAGAGCTGGAAGAGAAGCAAAATGATGGAGAGAGGGATGGCGGTGAAGAAAAGGCACAATAAAAAGCGCAACACTGCATTTTTGTACGAGATCTTAGTAAGGGAACTTACGAAAGCAATAGTGGAAAACGATTCTCGTAGAAAAAAAAGTGTACTGCGACTTATAAAAGAATTTTATTATGAAGGGTCGGCTCTGCATAAAGAGCTAGACCTCTATCATGCGTTACTAGATCAGTCTGGCGTAGAAGAGAAGATGGCAGAAAAAATTCTGTACGAAACCAAGTTCACACACAGCAGGCTGAATACTAAAGTAATTTTTGAAGAGCAGAGCCGGCTCATCGGCCGCATTAATAAAGAATTTGGGAAAGAGGTTTGGAACACTTTTGTTCCTAATTTTAAATTTTTGGCATCGGTCTCTTCTATATTTGGTGTCTCTACGAAAGTTAAGCAGCGCGTTCTTTATGAAGATAGAGTCGTTAAGCGAATGTCTGGAGTCACCCCCGGAGAACAGAATTTAAAATCTATAGATAATATTGTTTTTTATTCTTTTGTTACCAAGTTTAACGATAAGTACAGTAGCCTGTTGGAAGAGCAGAAAACCTTACTGAATAAATATATTGGATCTTTTGCTGACAACGGCCTTGAACTAAAAGTCTATTTAAATGAAGAGGTGGCTCGACTTAAGAAAGAGGTGCTTGACTCTCTTACTGCGGAAGAGGTCCGCGGAGACGAAGAGATGACTGCAAAAACCCAGTCAGTGTTGAAACTTTTAGAGGGATATAAGAGCCTCCCTGTAGGTGAGGGCACAGTTACCTCCATTCTTCAAATACAAGAATTGGTCCAGGAAATTAATTCCGATGATTAAGATTGAAGTTGGTGGCCCCCAGGCAACAGTAGAATTAAACGCCAGAAAGACTCTGGATGGTAAGCTGTTGATTATGGACCACGAGCAGATAGACATTGTTTTAATGCCGGAAGACAATAAAGTCGTGGTGTTCCCTAAAGATATTACCATGGAAGACACCTACTCAACTCAATCTCGATTTTTTGAGTATATGAGTGATAAAGGAATTGTACAGCGCTCAAGTGTACAGGGGGGAAATATTTTTAATTCCCTAGAGGGACTCATTCCCGAATCAAAACAATCTAATTCTTTACAGGCAGCCGTATATGTAATTTCGGAATTCCTAAAAGAAGAGTCAGAGCTGCGCGCCGTTGTTGATAAGTATGAACAAGAGTTGGAAGATTATTATCTCAAGCCGCCCGATCAAGATAGCACCGAGCTGGGCGAAGTTCCGCAGGCTGCGGAGAAGGGGGCCATGCGTCCTGGATATTATTATATTCCATTAAGATATAGGTATTAAGGATGTCTATTGAGATGATAATGTGGCCTGCTTTAGAAAGCCTTCTTTTATTTGTTTTATGTGCATATGGACTCACACAACTTCTTTGTTTTTCGAAGCTTTTAGACCGAATTCGCCCTAAGCATTATTTTTTTTCGTGCCCCATGTGTGTAGGTTTTTGGGTTGGTGTATTTCTATGGGGCGTTAATGGATATACTGAACTATTTAGTTTTGATAATGGGAGCTTAGTGTCTGGATTTTTGTTAGGATGCTTAAGCTCCGGGACATCATACGCATTGAGCGTGATTATTTGTGATGATGGAATACAAATTGGAAGAGGAGAACGACATGACTAAGTGGATGTTACAACCAGTGCGTCGCTGCTGTAAAGGCAGTTGACTACTTTACGAGGAATAAAATTATGACACGTAGAAAAAATGTAAAACGAATAGACCCAAGATACTTCTTGCACGAGACAGTGAATCGCAACGATGATGGTTCTGTATTGGAAGAGGTAGCCGGCGTCCATCACTATATCGCCCAAGGGGAAGGACTGAAAGATATGCACGGTGATGTATTGGTTAAACGCGGAGGCAGCTTCGCCGTACAAAAGGGCCAACAACCGGGAAGCATTATGGTGGGTGTGAGACACGGTACCGGAACCGAGTCTTGGTTCGATCGCCCCGTTGACGCGCAAGAGCTAAATAATCATCACCCGGACCCAGGCTATCGGCCGCCGCCGCAGCAACGCCGCCCTGGCGGTCCCATCCCCCAGAGCATGCTCCGGGAAGGGGATGAGGCTGAACTTGCCCAAGCCGGCGAGGAAGTACTCGCAGATATGGGTGAAGAGGGAGTCCTTGCCCAATTGGCACAGCTTCCACCAGAGGTTCAGGCAGAAGTTGAAGCCGCTGCTGCTGCGACGGCAGACGAAGCCTCGCAAATGAATGAAGGCTACGGTGAATATGCCATCGAGGCCGGCCCCACTATGGCCAAGGCCATGGTCGGCGGCTCGATCGCTGGCGGCGCAGCCGGCGGCGTATACGCATCTCTTATGAATCTTGCCACAGCCAATGCGCTGGGAACTGTGTTTGCCGGCGCCTCCGCCGTCGGCAGTGGTGCAATTATTGCAGCTGCCGTCTATGTTCTGGCTAAGAGGCTGCTTCAAGAGAAATAAACAATGGTACAACTTCTCCGAGAATACTATGAACTTTGTGATGGGGGTGCCTGTCAGGATCTCCTCACAGAAGATGAAAAACGTTTTGTAAAAGACGGTGGTATGATGTTGTCGGGGATGATGCAGATGGCAGAGACCCAAAACGGCAATGGACGAGTATACCCTCAAAAAATTCTTGAGAGAGAAGTCAAAAATTATAAAAAACTAGTAAAAGACAACCGAGCACTGGGCGAACTCGACCATCCAGAAGATTCGGTTATTAATCTTAGAAACGTTTCTCATCAAATAACAGATATTTGGATGGAGAATAACAAAGTAATGGGAAAAATGAAGGTTCTTGACACACCGTCGGGAGGCATTCTCCGATCGCTAGTCGATGGGGGTGTTTCTATAGGTATTTCGTCTAGGGGACTGGGGTCTGTTACTGAGAATTCGGGCCAAACTATTGTTGAAGATGATTTCCAATTAATTTGCTTTGATATGGTTTCTGAGCCCTCGACCCCGGGCGCTTTTATGATGAGAGAAAACAAAAATCGCTTAAATGAGGTTTTTACCAAAACGGATCGGATCAATCGTGCATTAAATGCAGTATTAGAGGACAAAAAAAATGAGTAGCACACGCAAAAAAATATTAACCGAAGCTCAAACCAAGGCGCTTCTCAAAGAGCTTATAATTCATGAAGAATTATATGATGCGGGATACCTTCAGGAGGGTATTTGGGATACTATTAAGTACGGCTTGAGTAAGCTAGGCTCCCTGGAGAAAGGTGGCAAGCTAGCATGGCGCCCCGGGATGACCAAGGATGAAAAAGCAGCTGCTAAAAAGATTGAAGATATCCTCAACAAAGCCTCGAACAATATGATTAAGCAGCTCGATGGAGCCCTTAAGCAAAACTTTAAGGGCTTCCCAAACATGAAAGACAACGGTGTATTTGTCGATGCGCTCAGCGAAATTTTTGCAGTTTACGCCGGTCTTAAGATGGGAGTTGAAAAGGGGGAGATCCCCTGTCCAGAGGCTAATGTCATTATTGATGATTTGAGTAATTATACGCGCCATGTTTTGGATTATAAGCTAGCGGACGTATATAAGCACTTCAGAGAGAACCAAGAACGCGATGGTGTTTTATTAGAGAAGGGGGCCGAAGACACAGAGGGAACATTTGGCGGCGCCGGCGGAAAGTCGTCCACCATAAAGGGGCTCAAGTCTCGTTTGGCTCCTGCAATTTTAGCGCTCGGTGGGGCAACGGCCGCACTTGGTAGTGTGCTGCTCCAGCAGCCCTGGTTTATTAAATTAATTACGGGCCCCGGCTCGACAACCACGGCGCCGAAGACCATTTCTAATATTCTCTCGGTTGATTCCGGAGAGGGCCCCACCCAAATGATGGGTAGAATTATACACGGAAACGCGGGGCACTACGGTCCTAATGTGCCCTTGGGAGATATGTTGAAAGATATGAGCGCTGCTGGTATTACGGGCCAAGATTTATCCAAGCTCGGCGCCAACCCGTCTACATGGCTTTCAACATGGAATTCCCTCACGGGCGCCCCCGGCGCCTCGGGTCAGACCATGGCGAAGGTTTTCGGAGCCGCGCCAAAGGGCGGCCTCTTGTGGCACCCCACTCTTCCGGGAGCCGGGATTAAAGTATCTAAAGTTATTGCCGGCACAGCTCTTGGTAAGGGCGCCGCTGTAGCGACTGCCGGCCAATTGGGCGCCGTCGCCACGGGGATTTTAGCCCCGCTGGGCATTGGATTGGCTTTGTCTGCGGGAGCCGTATTGTGGCTCCGCAAGAAGGGCGAGAAGTCTTCACGCGCACAGCTATTGCAGGCGCTTCTAGATGAAATGAAGCCCCTAGAGTGTCAGGACAAGCCTGATGATGAGGACAAGTGCAAGGATAAGCCCGGCACCACTTGGGACCCCGAAAGCGGAGAGTGTGTGTGCCCCGAAGGCATGGAATGGTCTGAAAAGGAAAACAAGTGTATTAAGATGCGGCCGCCACCTCCCAAGGTAACGCGGATTGGCTTAGTGAATCTAGATAATGATGAGTCGGATCTTTATTTGAGCACCTCTCGTAGTGAGAAGAACCGTGAGCGAGACATCGAAAAGATGGCATCCGCTCAAGCCGCCGGCGTAATCGGTAACCCCGCAAAAACCCCGGGGATTGATGACAAGGGAGACATTCAGAGAAGCTTTGGCCAGACTAAGTCACACCCGGATCCCGAAACGTCGGATTATGCAGATTATTTGCGCGCCCTTAAGGGCAAAAGCAAGCGAAATCCCGAGCCCTACTTTAGTGTAGACGGTTCCGTGATTAGTGACGCCGTGGCAGCCCTGAAGGGTGTAAAGCTACGGGGTAAAAAGAAGGCTGTATTGAATCTGACCAAAGATTTGGTTAACCGGTTTGCCAAGACGGAGCGCAAAGCCGATCGGGCTAGGTTTAGAAAATTGGCTAAGAAATATATTACTGCTCCTTTGAGCAAGAAGCAGCGCGCCAATTTGTATAATGTATACGCAGATTATGGATTGACAGCGCCGGCTGGCATCCGCGAAGCTAAGGAGCTACAGCGCTGGAAGGTGCTAGCGGGCATTAAAAAGGAGACTCTATAAAATGCAAATTTCACAAAACGAATTGCAACAAATTATTAACGAAGAGATTGACGCAGCGATAGAGGAGGGTTTGTTCACCCAGGCCCTGGCCGGCTTAAAGAGTAAGGCGACGGGCGCCAAAGGAGCGCTCCAGCGTAAGAAAGCCCAACTAGCCACCAAAATGAAGTCTGGGGCCCAGCGCATGGCCGGTAAGGCCGTTGGTGCACTTGGAGCTACAAAGGCTGGAGCAGAGATAGCCAAGCAGGCTGACAAGCGCGACAAGGCTACTGAAAAGGAAGTGGGTAAGATGGCATCAGCCACTCAAAAACGTCAAAGGGCTCAACAGATTTCTACTATTTTGGGAGCCGACCTTAAAGAACTGACTGCCGATTTGGGTAAGTTTGGTCTCACGGACGAGCCTCTAATCAAGGGAGCGCTGCGCAACTTGCAAAAGGCTTTAGACAAAGCGTTAACCCAGGCCGCCGCGAAAGAATAGGAAATGAATAAATCAGAGTTAAAAAAAGTTTTAAAACCTCTTATAAAAGAATGCATTAAGGAGGTGATGTTTGAAGATGGCATTCTTTCGGGGATCATTTCAGAGGTGGCTGTGGGAATTAGTCGAGTACCAACTGTTGACGCCGCCCCGGCACCAACCAATGAAGAAGAAAATTTTGAGAAGATTCGTCAAAAGTCTTTGCAAGAGCGTAAAGAAAAATTTAATACTCATAGAAAACAACTGTTGAGCGCCATTGGCACAGAAGCCTATAATGGAATGGATTTGTTTGAGGGAACGAGCCCCCTAAAAGACGGCGGCTCGGCACCCGGCGCGCCCCCTGCGCCTCAAGGGCCACTGTCGGGAGTGTCTGCTGGAGACTCGGGGGTGGATATAACTAATCTTTTTGGCTCGGTAGGGGGACACTGGAAAGCCCACATGGGCGGTAAGTAACTCGGGGCACCACATGGCCATTAATGTAAGTGTACGCGCACATCCTCGGGAAAGTACCGAGCGTCTAATCCGACGGTTTATAAAAAAAGTTAAGAAGGAAAAGGTGCTTGAGACGTATCGCCAGAGATGCTCTTATTACATCAAGCCCTCGGTCAAGAGAAAGATAAAACGCAAAAAGGCGCAGCTTGAGAGAGAACGTTTAGAAAGAAAGATGAATAAAAGGAAATAGTTATAGTAAGATACTATTTAGATTGAATGGAGAAGAAGAATGGGATTAAAAACTAACGACCCGAGCCCCTATCAACACAGGGCGGGCCTTGCCAATGTTGGGTCATATCAGGTTTCCGGGATGCCTTTTGCTACCGGTAGCATCCAAGCCCATGGCGCTGGAGGCGCCGAAGTAGCTTTTAGTTGGGTTACCAGCTGGGTTATGATAGAGAACGATAGCACGCAACCATTGCGAGTGGGTTTTTCTTCAAACGGGGTCCTCGGGAGCAACGAAAATTGGTATTATACGATGCGCCCCAGTTCCAGCTTGGGCCCCGTCGATCTTAAACTAACTCAATTACACCTCAGCGGAGGCGCTGGGGACGGCACTTCTGTTATGGCCGGCCTTACGTTTATTTCTTCAACTGCTATTAATAATAATAATACTTCAATAAGCGGAACTAATTGGTCTGGTTCGAATGGCGTAGGATAGGACCGAGAGATGGCTTGGGTATACGCAGACTGTGCGGACGTTAGTGCCAGCTATCCAGCAACGGGGCCTACCGGCTCGTTACAGTACCAAACAGGAGGGGGCAACTTTAGTGGTAGCGCCCAACTTCTTTTTTTAAGCAGCAGCAATACACTTATCTTAACGGGTACGCTCGATGTTTCGGGTACCGTTATGGCGAAAAATTTTGATGTTATCAACCACACAGTAACTTATTTGTCGTCTAGTGGTGACTCCAAGTTTGGAGATACCGGAGGCGATGTCCATCAAATGACGGGGACTCTGGTGGTCAGCTCCAGTCTTGATGGGGCAACCCCAGCCTTATTTGTTACCGGATCCGGTCGAGTGGGAGTTGGCGATCGTCAACCATCTGCTAGCGTTCATATTAGTGGTTCATTCGCCGCTAATTATATTAGAGTCACCGCGGCTACGTATGGGGTTCAACAAAGCGACTATATTGTGGGATACTCGGCCTCTACGACTACCAATATTACTTTAATGACAGCGGCGAATGCGGGCAAGGGGCGTACCATTGTGATTAAGGATGAATGGAAATTTGCGGGCAACCGCGCACAAGCTGATGCGATTACTGCTAGCGCATCGGGGGGTGACAAAATAGACGGGGCTGCCGATCTAGAGATATATGGAGGCGACATGCAGTCATATACCTTTTATTCGGATGGTGTAGATAAGTGGTTCAACATCTAATTAAGAGGTAGGGGCATGCAACAGCAATGGCATATAATGTACTCACCGGATCTATCTTCAGAATACCCAGTAGTAGTCTCACTATTACAGGTGCTTTCGCAGGCGATGGCGGCGAATTAACAAACCTCCCCATTCAGACAACGTCTGATGCTGCCGCTACTAGAATTATTACCTTCACCAACGGGATAGGTAATGCGGTCCAGGGAGAAGAAAATTTAACATTTAACGGCAGTCTTCTGTCGGTGGCGGGTAATGTAACCGCTTCGATAAATGTATCGGCCTCGGGTTTCTATTCTAGTCTTCTAACGGTGGGGGGCACCTCACATCTTTCCGGAGGCGTTGCTCATAAGAGAATTGCAGTAATTAATGATTATGGTGTAACCTTGGCAGATTATTATTTAGGTGTAGATACCACCTCGAATACTGTAAAGCTAACCTTACCCGCCGCCTCTAGTGCGCAGGTTGGTCAAACATTTGTAATTAAAGACGAGGGTGCGAATACAGAAGCAAACCCCATTACTGTTTCTGGTTCAGGTGCGGACACCATCGATGGAGAGACGCAAGTACAAATTGAATCTCCGTATGGCGCTTTGAGTCTTTATACAAACGGGTCTCACTGGTTTATATATTAAATTTCAATGAGTTGAAAAATAAAAGAATTTTGGCTCATAAAAAGATCTTTTGGGCCGTCTAAAAACTAAGTGTAAGTAAAGAGTGCGTATACTGAATACGCTCCCTTGAGCTTATTTTGGAGGGATTTATTAAATGGCTTACAAGTTTCAGGTGGGCAAATTTGTTGCCTCGGGATCGATTGTCGGAGAACACGGCATTAGTGGTTCTAAAGGTTTAAGCGGCTCGACACAGCTGCAAATTGGCAGTATAAAATTAAATGGGGCCGCGGTCACCGCAACAGCTGCGCAACTCAACTATGTTGCCGCTGTCCCTGGTGCGGCGACTGCCTCTGTGGCAGTTGTTCTGAGCACTAACAAGAATATTGCGGGCATTGGCGCGGTTACCGCGTCTTCGCTTAGCGCTTCGTTTGTATATGGCGATGGTTCTAACTTGACTAATGTGGCCAGTAGTGTAAAAGCCAATGATATTAATGCGGGTGACGACGGAAGTAGAGTTGAACTGCGCGCAGTCGGAACTGGTAATATTCAGATTATTAGTACCGGCTCAACCGGAGTTCAGATCCTCGTTAACGACACCGACACCGGTGAGAACAAGGGGCTACAAGTTTCCGGCACCGCGGGCGGGGTATTCCTTGGTTATGCGGAGGGCGGCGGCGACGATCTCAATCTCATGAGACTGTCTGATGGTTCGGTTACGATCAATGGTGCGCTTACCGCATCCTTTGTTTCAGGAGCCAAGGGGCTTTTCGAAGGGACTCTAGAAGTTCAAGGGAAGTCGACGGTAGCTGAAGTTAGTAGTTCGTTGAGCGGCGGATTCTTGAACGTGTCTGCTTCGAAGAACATTATGGCCGGCGGCGACCTTATAATACCGAAGGCCGGCGTTTTATACTTGAGCGGCGACGGGGGACAAAACAAGATATCTTGTAATGGTGGCAATGCTATGAACATTACGGGTCAGGACGAGATCGTCCTCGGCCCGGGCGGTAGCGCCGCCGTGCGTCCCGATGCGGATTTGACCTACGATTTTGGCGAGTCCGACAAGCGTTGGGCGGACGTGTGGGCTGGCACTGTTACCAGCTCCTACATGAACGTATCGCAGTCTAGCCACCTCAGTAACGCGCTGAGCGTCATCGGCGCCTCCTATTTCGCTGGATCCATTGGCTATTTCTCTAGCTCTATTAAGACTACTGGAAGCGGGGCTCCGGACTCAACAACCACAGTGGTTACGGGCGCGCTCAACGGTTCGGAACACATTGTAGTCGTTTCTGGCGCGGGGCCGTTTGTTCTCGAATTGCCCGCCTACGCCAACGGCGCCGGAATGTCGTTAGTTGTTAAGCGATCGCATAAGATGAAGCCAACGGCGACGTGGAGCAACGGCCCTGTGGTGTACCTAGCCACGACGGCGTCGGGTGAAACGATTGATGGGGAGATTACGGCATCTCTCGAAAGTGCGGGCGCCTCTGTGAACCTTGTTTGTCACAGTTCGTCTATGCTGGGAGCCGGATGGTGCGTCTACTAAGATGAAGTGATTCTTCTTTGTGAGAAAATAATTAATTGGGGGGCTATCTTTCGCGGTGGCTCCCCTTTTATATTCTATAAACTATTTAATGTAAGATGGCATATAAATACACACAAGGTAAAGTTTTTCGAGGCGATATCTATAACGAAGACGACACCCAGAAAAATACTTATTTAGATTGGAGCGAGGATGCACTTGGCGTGGTTGTCGGCGGCACCACGAATTTTGTTGTTTCGTCTTCTACGGTCGGCATCGGCACCGCAAGCCCTACACATGAGTTTGAGGTTTATCCGGATACCGATGTGACTGCTGAAATTGGGCGCGCCTTTGTTGGCCATAACGGCTTCAAT
>JGI25130J35507_1000351_pt1 | contig 15076 bp, 11 predicted proteins | sample ETNvirnome_2_300_FD_35507 | JGI IMG/M metagenome (IMG submission 35507)
CTGCTCAACTAAAACTTTCATATAATGAAAGCAAGGACTCTACGTTGGGTGTAGATTCGAATGGTTTTTTAACTGTAACTCCGTCAGGAGATTGGCTCACAGCATCTTGTAATTTATTCGTAAGTGGCAATACGATCCTAGGGACAGATGCTTCAAATACTGTCACCATTACCGGAGCCCTGACTTCATCTGTGGGATTTTCAGGATCTCACGGGCTGTTTACACAATTAACAGCTAGTCATGTTAAAGTCGTTTCTCTTACCGACGGCACGGCTACCATGACAGGTGGCAACATTTCTGGGGTTGGAACGCTAACAGCTACAAACCTTGCAGGAACCTTAGCAACAGCCGCACAGCCAAATGTTACTTCTTTAGGCACATTGACTACTTTGAGTTGTTCTGGACAATCCTATCTTAGCGGGAATGTGGGCATTGGAGTTCCCGATGCTGCTAAAAAATTAGAGGTATTAGACGGTACAGGCTTGGCTCAGTTAAGACTTACTTACCAGAGGATAGCTGGGTTTAATCCTTTGATTATGACAGATTTGCAAACCACAAGTACCGGTCATTTGGTTTTGTCGGCATCTGGGGGGAGAGTTGGTATTGGAACAGCTACTCCCACGCGAATGCTCGATGTCGATGGGCACATGCGAGTGAGCGGCAACTTGGAGGTCTCGGGATCTTTACATGCTAAGGTGTCAGAATTCATCGTCTCAGCAGACAATATCACATTTGGTGCTGATTCCACAGACACTTTGATTTTTAATGCTGCCACTGGAACTATTATGAATGGTCTCAACTGGGATACTGACACATGGGTACTAGATTCTAACCAGAATCGTATTGGAATTGGCGTAGAGCATCCGACAACAAAACTCCAGGTATTGACTACTAGTGATCAATTAAAGCTGTCTTATGATAGTAGTAATGCTGCTACCTTTACAGTTGCATCTGCCGGCGGCTTAACGATAACCCCCACGGGTAACTATGTTACCGCTTCTTCAGGACTTAGAGTATCCGGCGCTGTGTTCCTGGGGACTGACTTAACCGATGATACCACGGTATCAGGAGAACTCACGGCATCCGTCGCCGTTTCTTCCTCCTTGGGAATGTTTACGGGTTTAACATCTTCTGTGCTAACTGACGGCACGGCTACAATGCGAAGCGGAGACATTTCAGGTGTCGGTACATTAACTGCCACAAATGTCGGTGGAACCCTCACAACGCCTGCTCAGGGCAACGTAACTTCTCTAGGGACGCTTACTGGCTTGACGGTTACAGGAGATGTCAATTTAAACTCTAACGCTCTTTTTGTAAAAAATTCAAATAGCCGCATTGGAATTGGACGCGATGATCCCACCCGTCCGCTGGAGGTTCTAAACACAGCTCCTCAACTTCGATTATCTTATTCTAAATATGTATTTGGCGTATCTGCAAATGTTTTCTCGGATCTGTATACCGATTCTAGCGGTTATTTGATTCTCACAGCATCTTCGGAACGAGTGGGAATTGGAACAGCTTCACCCACATCGACCCTTTCGGTAAGTGGTACTATGCATGTTTCTTCCAGTTCTCATCCTCTTAAGTTACTAGGATTACAGTCGGGTTCTTTGGCTGGAGCTGGGAGTTATCTAGGGGTTAATAGCACTGGTCAATTAATTCTTACAAGTTCGTCTGGTGGGGGCTCCGGCGGAGGCAGCGGTACTGGGAGCTATAACCATCGTGTTATTACGGCCACTGTTTCTGCCTCGACTACGGATTATTATGTAGGAATAAATGCTTCTACAGATGTGGTTTTTCATTTACTTTCAGCAGCGGATTTGGCTGATGGCTACACTCTCGTTATTAAAGACGAAGGAGGAACTGCCACTGCTCACACTTTTGAAATTCGTGCGTCGGGCAGTCAGCTTATAGATGGAGGCAGTAGTGTATTTCTTGAAAGTGCGTATGGAGCCTTAAATCTTTATGCTAATGGCACTGACAAATATTTTATTTTCTAAAAGTCAGGACTATAGCCTTTCTTTTTAAATCTGCCCAATTGTGGCAAATTTTTTTATTCTTTTTTAAAATTTAAATACTACTTATCTATCGAGGACCTCGGTACGTCCGGGGTTCTGGCGTTTTTACGTCTTATACTTCATAAATCTTAGGAGGATTTAAATATGGCTTATAAATTTCAATTAGGGGCCGCTATTTTGAGCGGTAACCTGACACAAGAAGGAGCTGTTGCAGTACAAAATGATTCTGCTACAACAGTTGTTTCTCTGTCGAAAGCTGGAGCAGTTTCTGGTGCTTCTGGTGTTTCAGCGGCTTCATTAACAATCAACGGTTCGGCGATTGTTAGTCAAGCAAAAGCTTTGGCAAATGTTACTACTATCTCTGGTGCTGCTGCTCTTTCGGCTGCATCTTTGAATATTAATGGAATTGCCGTTGCAACTCAAGCAGGTGCTTTGAGGGCTGCAACTTCAGTTTCTGGCGCCGGCTTGATCTCAGCTGCGAATATTTCGACTGACGGAACTTGTGATGGTAAGAGTGGTATCAGTGTGAATGGTACTACCCTTCTGAGTAGCGGTAAAGCTCTTCAGAATGTTACTACCATCTCTGGTGCTGGCGCTGCTCAAGCTGGAACATTGGCTGCTAGAACTGTTTCTAGTTCTGCCGGTCTTTCAGGAGCTACGTTGACAATTAATGGATCATCGATTGTTACTCAAGCAAAAGCTTTAGGTAATGTTATTAGCATTTCTGGTGCTGGTACTGTTTCTGCTGCTGCATTGACAATTAATGGATCTGCTATCGTTAGTCAAGCAAAGGCTTTAGGAAATGTTACTACCATCTCTGGTGCTGGCGCTGCTCAAGCTGGAACATTAAACGCTAGAACTGTTTCTAGTTCTGCCGGTCTTGCTGGTTCTACGTTGACCATTAATAATTCTGTTATCCTTGCTCAAACAAGAGCGTTGGCAAATGTTATTAGTATTTCTGGTGCTGGTTCTATTCAAGGTGCCTCAATACAGCTTAAAAATGAAAGCGATATTGGAGTTACTGGCGATACTGACTTGATGGAGCTTTCCATCGGGGTATTAGAAGTTAATGGACAATTGTCTGCTTCTAGTCACATTTCTGGTGCGGCTAATTTAACCATCGTAGGTACTTCTAACTTTGCCGGCTTAATTACCGCTCTTAGCGACGTAAAATTAAGCAAAACGACGACGGCTGCCATCGATGCTGCTGACTTCATAGTAGCAAAAGATAGTGTAACTTCTAATATCATAACACGAACTCGAACCAACTTTGTTTCTGACATGGCTGGTGCTGGTTTAACTGCTACGGCTGGAGTTCTTTCAACTCAAGCTGGTACAGCTACTAGTGCTTCAACCAGGCAATTGTTGTCTGAAGGGTATAATTACTTCGGAAACATTGCTGCTCCGACAGTCTGCGCTCTTCCTTCGGGATCGAAAGGAGACGTTGTATGGGTTAAAGCGGCAACAGGCGTTACTCAAACTAACTATATTATCATTTCTAGTTCTCAAAAGGATTCTATTGACGGTAATACTGTTAGTGCTTCTTGTCCTAAAATCGAATCACCTTATGGTGCAGTCGGTTTCCTTTATGTTGGAGAGAGCGACTGGCGTATTCTCTAATTCTCAGTTATCTTTTACAATTACAAGTTTTTACTTGGACAGTCATCCTTCGGGGTGGCTGTTTTTCTTTGTGAAGATTCTAATTATGTGGAGGAGAAAACACTATGGCTTATTTATATTCTAAAGGAAATCGTTTATTCGGAGACATTGAATACGAGGACGATACCAATACACAANTTGACTTTGATGATGATTACATAGGCTTGGTTGCGGGAGGAAAAACTATTCTTGCCGTGTCAGGTTCTGCAGTGGGCATTGGAACAAACGACCCCACAGCGAATTTAGACATTTCAAGTACAACAACCGAAGAGCCTGTTTGTTCTCTAACAAATATCAACACAGATAACAAACCAGCTTCTATCCAGTTTTACAAAGATTCCGAATCTGCTGCTGATGATGATGGCCTGGGTTCAATTGAGTTTTATGGAAGGAACGCTGCCGGAGCCAAAACGAAGTTTGCTAGCATCGATGCTTATTCTTCTGATGTTAGCGTTGACGACGAAGCAGGCGAAGTTGTTTTTTCTGCGATGATCGGTGGAAGATTGGGCAACTCTTCTCTTACGGAGTGTATGGTTTTTGGGATGGAAGACACCGGAGCAGGACAACGTGGATTCGCTTTGCAAATCAATCGCAAAAATGCCGCTGATATAGATTTTATTGTGAGAGGAGCAACAGTAAATAATTTGCTTCGCACTCGGTGTGAAAACGATCAAATTAGCATCGGCAGCAGGGCGGATGCGAATATAAATGCGATATTTCAGGTGATTGGCACAACTTATGCATCTCAGCCGGCGCCAAGAATGACAACCGATCAAAGAAACTCCCTCTCAAATCTGGCGGGAGGTTGCATGATTTACAATGTAACAACAAATAAGCTCCAATGCTACAACGGATCTTCTTGGCAAGATTGTTTCTAATACGCCTTTTCTTGACAACAACACTATTTAATAGGAATAATAGTATTTTTAGGAGATGAATGAATGTCGAGCATGTTAGAACAGGCCATCGTCGATGCCGCTGCGCTTCGAGAGGCTGCATTAAAAAACGCCGAACAATCACTAATTGAAAAATATGCACCCCAAATCAAACAAGCTGTAGAAGCCATGCTCGAAAGCACCGATACTCCTACACCCCGTCAAGTCAAATATGAAGGCCGCATTGCCCAAGTAACCACTGAAACTGATGAGCGCGGAATGATTGGTATTTCCGAGGGGGGCAAAACTTATTTGGTAAAAGAATCCGAAACACAGCCGCTTTCAGAAGAAGATCTTCTTCAAGAAGAGGAGATGGATTTGGGAGGGACAACAGACACCCCCTCAACGGAAGCATTTGATGATGTGGTTCCTTTTGCGGGTAACCCCAAGATGCAACCGGACGAATTTGTAAATTTTAGTATTAATGTGAATGCGCTTGATGGCGAAATTGACATCGATCTAGATCAATTAGAGAGCGAATTAGCTGGCGATGAAATGCCCGAAGACGATCTGGGGCTCGACATGATGGAACCAGAATTAGAAACTGGTGAAGAAGAGCTTCCAGGCCTAGAGGAAGAACCACCAGACGAAGAAGAGCCCCTGCTAGAATCAGGGGGTTCCGACGATGACTTGCAAGAATTGTTGGATCTCCTCTCAGAATATGAGGGTGATATTTTAGAAGAAGAAGCTGTTGCTGATTTCCACGCTACCAAAGCCGGGTACATTACCACGGATGCGGGACATCAAACCTATGAACAAAATTTGCAACTAGGCTCAGAAGCCATCAATGAAGATGAGGAAGAGGAAGATTCCGAGNAGCTCAAAGCCAAGNAAGTTGAAGAAACAGAAGGCGTTCTCTCCNATCTTTATGAAACAACCGAATTACTTAAGTCTCAAAATAAACAACTTGAGACAATCGTTTATAAATTAAACGACAAGTTAGAAGAAACTTTGCTTTCAAATGCAAAATTACTTTATCAAAACCGCACACTATGTGATGCCTCCTTGAATGAGCGACAAAAAGAAAAAATTGTCGAAGCCATTGCTAAAGCGGAGTCACCGAAAGAAGCCAAAAGACTTCAAGAAACTTTAAGAACCACAGTGGGATCCAAGCAAAAGAAGGCTCCAAAATCACTGAGCGAATCTGTTAATAAGCGAGGAAATCTTTCTGGTATACTCAATCGGAGACAAAACTTAAACGAAAGCCAAACTGATGATCCTTTTATGAAAAAGATGCAGAAGTTGGCAGGCATTAAAAATAACAATTAATTAAGGAGGTTAAACTAATGTCTATTTTAGAAAAATTAACCGAAGGAATCATAGACCGTAATTTGTCACAGCAAGGGGAAGCTCTTCTGCACAAATGGACCCAAACCGGACTACTTGAAGGACTTCAAACTGAGAATGCGAGGCAAAACATGGCTCGTCTTCTCGAAAATCAAGCGAAGGAACTCCTTCGTGAAAGTAACACAATGGCTGGTGGAGACGTTCAAGGTTTCGCTGCTGTTGCATTNCCNATNGTTCGTCGTGTATTCGCCGGACTGATCGCTAACGATCTTGTTAGTGTTCAACCAATGTCGTTGCCCTCAGGGCTCGTATTCTTCCTTGACTTCACTTTTGGAACGGCGGGACTTAACCCTCGTCTTGGTGAGACCGCGGGACAATCGATCTACGGTCAAGGTGTGGTAGGATCACAAATCACTGGTGGTGTAAACTTGAACAGCGCCAACATTGATAAGCAGCCCTATGCGTTTGCTTCTGCTTACAGTTCTCCAACGGGATCTTTAAGTGCTACCTTCCTCAACCAACTTTCAATTCCAGCATTGGACTTGCAGGGTAATGCCCTCCAAGTAAACATTAGTGGAACTCTAAAGCTGGGAGATGGTCTAACTGGCTCTTATGGATTTCAGGTGCGAGATCTTATTAAAGCTGATCCGGATCTTATTGATGAACATTCTGGTTCTTATTTTACAATTCGAATGTTCCAGCCTCCGACCAATTTCAATTATGACGATTTGTCCCAGTTGACTTTGGCTTCTGGCGGCGCACACACAGGAATGGCTGCTGTTACTCAAGTGCGTCGTTTGACTCAACTTGACCCCAATGATGTTTCAAGCACTCCTAGGGTTTATGTAGTCTATGTATCAGGTGGAACCCAGCCAATGATGACCAATGCTGTTGGAACCAACGGTCTGGTATCGGGAACGACCACTGGCTGGCCAATTGTTGATGGCTTTACAAATGTAGGAGCTGGGTCTATTGGTGCTGTAGTTGGTACAGCGACTTGGGGACTGGAAAATAATCCTAATATCCCTGAGATCGACATCCGTGTCGACAGTGTGGCGATCACCGCACGAAGCAAGAAGTTGAAAGCAAAGTGGACTCCTGAATTGGGACAAGACTTGAATGCTTATCACAACTTGGATGCTGAAGTAGAATTGACTTCTATCCTTTCAGAGCAAATTGCTTTGGAAATCGATCAAGAAATCCTTTCTGATCTTGTTAACGGTGCAACCGGGCAAACCTATTATTGGTCTCGCGCACCTGGACTGTTTGTAAACCGCGTTACTGGTCAAGAAATTGGTGCTGCTTCTGCTGCTCCTGACTTCACTGGTACAGTGTCTGAATGGTATGAGACATTGATCGAAACGATCAACGATGTTTCAGCTCAAATCCACAGAAAGACATTGCGTGGCGGTGCTAACTTCGTAGTTTGCGGACCCGAAGTGGCTAACATTCTCGAATTCACTGCTGGATTCCGTGCGAATGTTACTGCTGATGCTGACAAAGGCGAAATCGGCGCTGTGAAGGTAGGTTCCTTGAACCGTAAGTTCGACGTTATTGTTGACCCTTACTTCCTTCGTAACGTAGTCCTAGTAGGACGTAAAGGCTCTTCATTCCTAGAGTCTGGTTATGTTTATGCACCTTATGTGCCTCTGCAAACCACACCAACAATCTTCGGACCCGAAGACTTCGTGCCACGTAAAGGTGTCATGACTCGTTACGGTAAGTTGATGGTACGCCCTGATATGTACGGTCTTGTGATCGTCCGTGGTCTCCTCGGAGAAGCCGGCGCTACCTCTTAATTCGAGTAGCTAGCATAAAAAAGAGACCCTCGTCCTTGTGGCGGGGGTTTTCTATTTTGTGGAAACTACTTATAGTCGAGGAGAATTATCTCTTCGTTAATTGACCTTAACAATATTCATAGGAGGAATTATTATGGGTACGAAAAGAGTAGGTTGGGCTAGAATTAGAAGCCTGATTAACGAAAACGCAAATCAATTAAAAACTAAATATGAACAACAACTTTCGGCATCAGCTGCTACAGCATTAAATGCAGGAAACAGCGGGGCTATAGTCCTGATGGGATCCGGCCAAGACATAACATTACCAACAGCAGCGGCCGGCCTTAGCTATACATTTACTTGGGCAGAGGACAATGGAGCAGCTAGTACCATTACAGCTACAACTCCAAACTTTCTTGCGGGTGCTATTCAAGAACACGTTGGAGCTAAAACTCATAACCATCACGGAAATGGATCTTCCAATCTGGTTCTTACTTTAGGAACAGCTATTGCAGCAGGTGATACCATACAGATGCACAGCAATGGTACTTTGTGGTTTTGCACGGGAATGGTCAGCGGTGCTGGCGCCCAGGGTGCAGTATTTAGTAATTCATAAACTTTAACTATGTATTTTCTTAATCCCCCTTTCCTTGATGGCTTGGGGGATTTTCTTTTCTAGACACTATTTAAAAGACTAGGAGAGTGTTATGGGAAGAAGACGAAGAAGACTAGTCCAGCGACGAACTAAGGCTCGCATGGAAGCGGCCAAGATGAATCCCACGTTGGGACAAGAAAATTCAGTAGCACAGGCTGCTCTTCAAGAAGCAGTACAAGAGGTTTTGACAGCAACTACAACGACTGAAGCAACTGAAACCACCGCTGAAACGACGACGACAACCACTGCGGAGACGACTCCGACACCGAAAAAAACTACCAAGCGGACGACTGCGAGAACAAAGGCTACTAAAACAACAAAAACAAGAGCTACTAAAACCCCCGCTAAAAGAACAACCAGAAAGAAAACACGAACCTCAGCACAAAGTAATTCCTCCAAATAATCATTGAAGAACTCAATTGCCCTCGGAGATAAAAGCTCCGGGGGTTTCTTATGTTAACAACTAATTACAAAGAGCNGAGGAATAATGTATGGCTTTTCCAAGTTTATCACCAACATCGACAGTATCGGCGATAACGCTACCGGCNACCGGGACTGTTGGNGATGTTGCTGCCACTCTAGCAATTGGCTTTTACAGCGGTAGCTCGCCCTTTTTATCTGGTGCTGCTGCTCAAGTTGCTTATACCTATAAACGCCTGGGTGGGGATGTTCTGGACATCGAACTCAAAGCTTCCAATGTCTATAATCATTATGAAGAAGCTTGTCTTGAATATTCGTACATAGTTAATTTGCATCAAGCACGAAATGCCCTCGGGAGCGCCTTGGGCGGAGAGACGGGCTCTTTTGATTATCAAGGGAACATGTCGGGGACAATGAATAAGTCTCTCAAATATCCTAAATTCTTATTTGATTATGCTTTCCGTGTTGCGGACAAATTTTCTAGCGAGACTACCGTAGGAGGAGTTACCCCTCTTTTCTCAGCTTCATTTGCTAGCGTTAGCGAACAACAAAATTATAATTTACAAACCATTGTAAGCTCTTCTGCTGCCGACGGCGGGGTTCCCTTCGCTCATTTGGTCAATCCAGCTAAAATGAAAACTAAAAGAATTAAAATCCGGCAGGTTTATTATTTATCTCCTCGACAAATGTGGCGGTTCTATGGTTATTATGGAGGGTTAAATGTAGTGGGGGATTTCCATAATTATGGTCAGTATTCCGATGATTCCACTTTTCAGGTCATCCCTGTGTGGCAAAATAAACTCCAAGCCATTTCTTATGAGGATCATCTCTATACCAGAACCTCTCATTATTCTTATGAGATTAATGATAACATTTTGAAACTTTATCCTCCGCCAGATGATGTCTCTCCCGAAAGATTTTGGTTTCGCTTCACGATTCAAGATGATGATCCCTATGCAACGGGTTCTTACGACGATGGATTGGACGGTATAAACAATGTTAACACAATGCCTTTCGAAAACCTTCCTTTTAAGAATATTAATTCTATGGGACACCAATGGATTCGAAAGTTCTCCTTGGCTTTATCTAAAGAAACTCTCGGACAAATTCGAGGCAAGTTTGGCAATTCGGTGCCCATTCCTGGGGATAATGTTAGTCTTAATGCTACCGAATTACTCTCTCAGGCTGCATCCGAACAAACAACATTGCGCGAAGAGTTGAATAAGCAACTAGATGAAACTTTATACGCTCAACTGGCGGAAACAGACAAAGGGATGGTAGAAAATACCAATGCGCTGGTGGCGTTGTCGCCATTAAAAATTTATGTGGGATAAGTAAATGAGCAACAAATGGACACGACCAGCACAGCCACCACCCCCGATGTTCTTCGGACAAAAAGAGAAGAATCTTGTCAAGCAAATTAACGATGAAATCATCGAACAAGTTGTAGGACAACAGGTTCTTTATTTCCCCATGGACATCGAACATACCAATTATCATCCGCTGTACGGCGAGGCCATAGAAAAAACTTTCTTACATCCTGTCCGAGTTTACGCTCTGGTAGACTATGAAGGCATTGAGACCTCTGACATGGAGAATTTTGCCATCGACAAGGCTACTAAAATTAAAGTCAATTTTCATAGACGGCGCCTCACCGAAGATCAGAATTTATTCGTGAGGGTAGGAGATTTTGTAAGATTTGGAGAAATTTTTTATGAACTTGTTAAGCTAATGGAACCCAAATTACTTTTCGGGCAACCAGAATCTCGATTTGAAATTCAAGCCGAGTGTATACGATCAAGGGATGGACTATTCAATGCCGAGTAAGCTAGTAACTACATTTGATCCTTCTACTTTAGAGACGATTGACGCAGCGGTTTATGAGTTCGTCAATGAAGAATTGAACATTTATACCACTACTAATAAAGGGTGGACGAAAGTGCCCGTATTGTGGTTAGGAACGGAACGAGCTTACCAAGTTAAGCACGACAAAGAGTTGAGGGACAAAGTGGGAAAACTCAAGCTTCCGCTGATCACAATCACCCGAGCAAGCGTTATCAGAGATGAATGGAAAGGATCTTATCAATCTTATTACCCCGTGGAACAGCCTTATGGCGGTGGAAGTGTATCTATAACCAAAGTGATTAATCAAAGCAAGACGCGTAATTTTGCAAATGCGGATGCCAATCGATATAGCCGTGGTAGCGGATCGGTTCAGCCGAGGATCTACAATAGAAAAATTGTCTATGATACCATTACCATTCCTAAACCCACGTATGTCACTTGTATGTTCGAGATCAACATCCGTACTGAATATCAACAGCAAATGAACGACTTAATTCCCCCATTTGTCATTGATCAAAAGAACGTGTTTAAAATTGGCAACACGGGGCATGCGTATGAACTATTTATACAGGATAATTATGGTTTAACCAATAACTTAGCAGCTCTGGGACAGGACGAGCGTACATTTACAGCAAAAGTTCAGTTCAAAGTGTTGGGCTATCTGGTTGGCGACGGTAAAAACAGAGAAAACCCTCAAATAACTCGCCGAGAGAACGCCGTAGAGGTGAAGATTTCCAGAGAACGAGTGATTGTGGGTGATAAACGGCCTTGGGCGAAAGACGATGGGAAATATAGAGAATTTTGACTTTCAGAATTTACTAAACTATTTACTACGAATAAGACTACACTCAAGGAGACTTTTTAATGCCTACGAAATTTGACTTTCTTTCTCCCGGAATTCAGTTAAGAGAAATTGACGAATCACAACTGGAACCAGTCCGCGAACATGACGGAATCCTCTTAATCGGGAGAGCCCGATCGGGTCCTGCGATGAAGCCCATTAAAGTTAAGAACCTTAACGATTATGTGGAAATTTTTGGTAACCCAATAGATGGTGTCCGCCAAGCCGACCCTTGGAGAGACGGAAACACTGGTGCTCCTAACTATGCTGCCTATGCTGCTCAAGCTTATTTGGCTTCGGGCGTAGGCCCCGTAAAGTATGTAAGACTTTTGGGAAAACAGATTGATACCACCGCGGCTAATCTTGCAGGCTGGAAACTAGGAGGATCTCCTAGCAGAACCATAGGTCAAAATTCGTGTGCTTATGGGCTTTTCGTATTTCCTTCGGCTTCGAATTGTGATCCAGCATCTACTTCGAACGAAACTGTTGCTGGTAATTTGGCAGCTGTTTTTTATATGACATCCTCTGCTATTGGACTTGTGGGAACGACTGTTTCTAACAACGCTCGACTGCCTGGTGTAGCTGTTACTATACCATCAAGCTCTACTTTTATTCAGGCAGCNGGAACTAGTTGTGAATTTAACATTCGAATTTGTTCTCTTGTGGCTTCAGTTCAAACTACATCTAGTTTTACTGTAAACTTTGACGAATCGAGCCCCAATTACATTCGTTCTGTGCTGAATACCGATCCTACTACAATGAACAGAGCGACAACAAATTATTATGAGCAAAGCGCTTCTAACAAATATTATTTCTTGGGCGAAAGTTATGATGTAAATGTCATGAACATGACATCCGCATCCACTGCCGATACGATAGGAGTAATTTTAGCCCTCAAGACTGGATCTTACGGCTGGGGGAATTTCCAACAGCAGCTAACTGCAGCTAAGTCTGGTTGGCTTTTAGGAAACCGTCCAAACCAGAAGAGACTGTTTCGGCTCGTTGCTCTCGATGATGGAGTTGACTTCCAAAATAAGTATTACGCAAGAATTTATAGTATTAAACTGCCCACTTCTATCGATCCTGTGGCAAGTTTTGCTATGGACATTATGCGCAGGGCAAATAAAGATTATGCCGTTGAAACTTATTCAGGTCTCACCTTAGATAAAAATGATAGCAACTACATTGGAAAGCGTATTGGCGACATGAGTGAGACTTGGAATACAGCCACAGGTCGCTTTGACCTTTCAGGAAAATACAGCAACGTATCCAGCCTCGTGAGAGTAGATGTTAATAGTGATGTCAATATTCGAGACTATCCATTTGGTTGGAGTGGTCCCCGAAAAATCAACAACATCGACCTTGCAGGATTTGCCGGCACTGATGCCACTATGGACCAGTCCACTGGGGGTGGTTATACCCTCGGAGGTACGAGTATACCTTTGGCGCAGGCTACCGGATTTCTATCTGGTGGGTGTCAAGGGGTTACTGCATCCATTGCGTTTCCAACTCTCCCTCTAACAACAACAGGCACCAAACTGGGAGGAGATTTCTTACCTACCGATACCTTTGGTCTTTGGTGTAGGCGTTCAAATCGCTTGGCGTTTAATAAAAGCTATTATGATCTTGTTCTCCGAACCGGTCCTAATGGCGCCATAGACCCTCACTTAGGAGCTAGTGAATCCTTAGCTTACGCTGGGGTAGTCTTTACCATGGATGACATTACGGGAAGTGAAAGCGGAGGTGTCTCCACCGGCAAGTATTTCTTAGCTTCAGGATCTTACGATCTGGGAGTTGGTGCTGCGGGGTCTTCCATCACGAGAGGATCAGGCTCAACTGGACTTGTGGATACATTAAGAATTCACAGATTCTCTTTCCCATTCTTTGGAGGTGCTGACGGTATCGACCAAACTTATGCCGATCCGTTTAACAATAGCGTTTTGGGTGATAGTACGACTAACTCGGCTCATTACAGTGTAAACCAAGCCATGAAAATGATAGAGGATCCTGATTATATTCGTTATGATTTGATTTCAATGCCAGGACTTGTAGAGAGTACATTGGTAGATAAGATGCTTACTATAGCTAGCACACGTGCCGATGCTCTAGCAGTCATCGATGTCGGATCTGGCGGAGGTATCTACCGGCCTGATTTTGATACACTAACAAATTCTCAAGCTGCATCGGTTACCAGTATTATTAGCCAGATTGCAACACGACAGTATGATACTTCGTATGGATGCACCTATTTTCCCAATGTGAGAATAAAAGATACCTTGAACGGTAACGAAACTGTATTTGTTGCTCCGCCTTCGGTTGCTGCCATCGGTGCGATTGCAAAATCTGAAGCACAATCACAACCTTGGTTTGCTCCTGCTGGATTTAACCGTGGTGGATTGGGTCGTCTCGGAGGCCTCCAGGGTCCCATCGTCGTAGGCGCCTGGCAGCATCTCACTAAAGACGATAGAGATCAATTATATCAATCTAAGGTTAATCCGATTGCAAGATTCCCAGCCACAGGTGACACTGTTATCTTTGGTCAACGAACTCTTCAACAACAACCATCGGCATTAGACAGAATTAATGTACGACGATTGATGATCTTCTTGAAGAAGCGGATTGGAGACATTGCTAACACAATCTTGTTTGATCAAAATCTCCAAGCAACGTGGAATAGATTTAAAACACGTGCCGATACTGTATTGTCTGAGGTCAAAGCTGAAATGGGTATTTCTGAGTACAAACTGATACTTGATGAAAGCACAACTACCCCTGATTTGATTGACAGAAATATTATGTACGCTAAGATCTTCATCAAGCCTGCTCGGGCTATTGAGTTTATTGCGATCGATTTCATTATCACGCGATCTGGTGTAGAATTTGATTAAGCCACTAATTAAAACATAGGAGATATGAAGAATGGCATTTTGGACAGAACAAACAACAGAACCGAAAAGAAATTATAGGTTCCTTGTAGAAATCACAAACCTTGGAGCCGGTGGTTCCGACTCTGTACAATGGTGGGCGAAAACTTTTAAAGTTCCGTCGTATGCTATTTCGGAGACAACTCATGATTTTATGGATAATAAGTATTATTTCCCCGGTCGACTTACCTGGGACGATGTGACCCTTCAGCTCGTTGATCCGGTATCTCCTAACGCAGTTGCATTAACAAACCAAATTATTGTAGATTCTGGTTATGAGGTGAAAACAACGACCGACTTGAATTCTCCCCAGACGATGTCTAAAAATAAGACAGTTGGAGCACTAGGAGATGTAGTGGTTTCTATTCTTAATTCAGATGGAAAAACAATCGAACAGTGGACATTAAAAAATTCTTGGATTAAAACAGTCGTTTGGTCTGATCTTGCGTATGACAACGATGAGCTTCGCACAATCGATATTACATTCCGTTATGACTGGGCTGTATGCGATAACACCGGAGCACCACAAGTCGGTACTGATGACACGCAATTTGAAGTCTAGGTGACCTATGTCTTTCTGGAATATACCCAGCACCGATCCCAAAAGAAAATTTCGATTCCTTCTGCAAACCCCTGAATGGCCTACTCAAGGAGAGGACATCTGGGTATGGATTCGCACAGTGACAAAACCTTCTTATGAGATGACCACTGGTG
>JGI25130J35507_1000360_pt1 | contig 14905 bp, 32 predicted proteins | sample ETNvirnome_2_300_FD_35507 | JGI IMG/M metagenome (IMG submission 35507)
GCGTAAAATGTGATAGACTATTCCTAGTGAGTGAGAGAAAGAAAGAGATGAAAGAGAAAGAATACATAAACTTCCTAAATGTCACCTTTAAGGTGAAACGAAATCCCAACTACAAGGGCAACCATTACCTTGCCACATGCAATTCAATCATGGGCAACACTTTCCCGCTTGGCACAACCAAGCAGGAGATGACTGACCAGTTTCTTGAGCAACAAGTCAACAGCACGACCAAATACAAGGACATTATCCAAGTGGTCGAGATAGCCAAGTGCTTTGAGGACAGATCTCCAAAGGGCAGGTTTCACAAAGACAATTACTAAAATAATGAAAAAAATTATCCTTTTCTTATTCTTATTCTCTGTTAGTTTAAACGCTGCACCAAGTTTAAAGATTGTTCCTGTTCAACAAAAGACTTTGCCAAATGGTAATGCCTACGGTTTAGAAAGTGGAATCTACTTTGAATTAAAAAATTTAGAGCCTTTTGTAATGTATAAATTACAATATTCAGAAGATTTAAAAAAATGGAAAGACATGGTTCATCTCGGCACTTATAAAATGTCGATGACTTCGCCGTACTGGACTTGGAAAGAATTGCCGCCTCAAAAATGTTTTTTTAGAGTTGTAATCGCTTGGTAATCAAAGAGTTACGGCCGCGCGCCCTGCCCGCCGGTGTAACACTCTTATAGTCAATGACTTACAAAACAAAAATAATTAAAAAAAAAGTAAAAAAAGTCTTGACATTCTCGTCATTTGTGCTATACTGTTTTCTGTTATGAGAGATATGATTAGTTGTGAGGAAGTTTTCGAGGCCGACGCGTTTGCGCGTGCGGAGTTTGATGTTGTGTGNGACGAGTGGCTCAATGAGTCCATCCTCGCGCAGGATGCCGAGGAGGATCTCGTCGAGTGCGAAGGCTGCGGCGAGCAATGGTATCGCCCGGAGGGGCACACGGGCGACACCGTGCCGGAGTGTCAGAAGTGCTATAAAAACGATCCTTACTGGTGCTAAGAGTCTGATTATCAGAGAGTTACGCTGACAGGGGGTGCGCGCCGATCTAAGTCTTTGGTAATCAGTGACTTACGACATGAAAAAAAAGTGAAAAAAAGTGAAAATAGTTCTTGACTTCTTCCGTCTTTTCTGCTATCATATTCCTAGTGAGTGAGAGAAAAACAACGACCGAAATCTACGGAGCCAATTACGCTGGCTTCATCCGCCGCACCCTGAAGGTGACAAAGCACGCCTTCATCCCACGCGAAGAACCAGTCAGCGAGGAGTTTGTGCCGCGAAAAAAAAGTGAAAAAAAAGTTGAAAAAGGGCTTGACTTTGTCCCTAAAGTGTGATACAATTTTACCAGTGAGTGAGAGAAATAATAACATGAATAACCACTACTACGTTAAGGATGAGGACGGTTTGTTCCGTTTGTTCGACGTGAGCCATGATGGGCTCGAGGACGCGATTGAGGTCGCCAACGAGCTAGGCACGGATGTCATGCGCGAGCATGACGGCGAGGTCGAGTTGGTTTGGTCATTCGAGGAATCGGGCAGCAGCGATGCTGACGAGCCTTCGGACGGTTTCCACAGCGACGCAATGGCTGACGCCGATGCGCTGGCAAGTGCCGGATTCGGCACCGACGAAGATTACGGTTGTTTCGACGACTACAACGACGGCTGGTAAGCCGTCGTGTTTGAGTGCTACGCTTTAAACGCAGCGTGACGCTCTTTTAAATTTATGTCTCAAAACCATAATGAGATCATCCTCAAAAATCTTGAGGATTGGAAACGCCAAAGGGCTGGTGCAGCCGCCGTCAAGGTGGAGCGTCAGCGGGTTAAAAAGGCAAGGCAACAACGCCAAGCCTTCAATCGCGGATTCGGCTCAATTGCCGAGGCTTTAAGTCGTTGATTATCAATGACTTAGGTCAGCCGCTCCCCCCCGCCGCCGCAACTCTCTGGTGCTCAATGNNTTACAACACTAAAAAAAAGTGAAATTAAATGCAAATAAAGCTTGACTTTTCGGGTAAAGTGTGAGACAATATATACAGTTATGAGAGATAATGAAAGAGCGATAACAGAGGGAATCCGCAAGAGAGCGGAAAAGGGTGGCGATATGTCGGTACTGAGTGTGTTACCTTGGTTGAAGGATGAGAAGCGCGCAGTGACTTGCTGCGGTTGCGGTTGCGAGAGCACCATCACCATGGGCGAAGCCCTTGAATGGGAAGACATCAATCGCTGGGAATGCTGGGAATGCCAGTAAAAATAGTTGAAAAAAAGACTTGACTTTTAGCNNAAAATCTGCTATAATAACTTTGTTATGAGTGATAGAGAAAAACTACTAAAGCGATGGAGAAACCTTCCAGTAAACGAACGCGTGGCTTGGGAGACTTTCAAGAGGCAACAAGCACCAAAAGTCATCCGTCAGCCAAGACCAGAGTTCGAGGCTGCTGAAGCAGTCGGAAGCGTACGGAACGATGAAATTTGGGACTTTGGCCCAGAATGCTAAAAAAATCATGAACGTTTTAAATAAAAAAGTGCAAGTTTATTATAATCTGCATAAAAAATGCTTGAGCGTCAGGAAAAGAGGCATCGTGATTGACCATGTCGATTCTATCACGTTGAAAGATGTGACGTTCCATGTCCAGCATGCGGGCAGGAAAAAAGTGTTACGCGAAAAGAGAAAAAACGTCCATGCCTATATCAGCGGCACACCAACCAACGTTGCGTTTTTTGATGGTGAAAAGAGTGAGAGGATTACCTACAACCCCTACAANTATAAAAGCTTTATTTCAGTCGAGACAGGAGATCCGGTATTTAAAAAAGACATAGTCAGCATCAACGGAAGGCATATTTTAGGCCAATAAAGTTCTTGACATATTTGGCATTTTGTGGTATCATATTTGCAGTTATGAGAGATAGAAAAGTAAGTTGGCCTGAATACGAAAACAAGGAAATGAACCTGTTCGCCCTGATCATGGACATCAGAGGGGAAAGAGAAGAGGAAAACAAATCACAATTTCCAAAGAAAAAACTTGACAAGAAGGCTAAAGTGTGATATGATATTGGAAGTTATGAAGNAAAAGAAATACGAAAAAACACTTGACCGCTTCTCCGGCAAGGTACTAACCTGCGACATATGCGAAGCAGAGGACAGCGAAGAAAACGAAGTCAGGGAATGGGGTAACCCATACGATTGGGGCGTGATTTGCGAAGAGTGCGATTGCCACGAGACCTGAGAAAAGGCTTGACTTTTTAATCAGAACATGTTATACTTTATCTAATGAGTGAAACAAAAGACTACAAAGATGCAATGCTCCGATACTTCTATGCGCCCATGATTGGCGTGTGGCTGACGGTGGCTATCGTTGCCGGATTCACCACCGGATTCGATGAGATATTCAGATATTGGCGAGTTGTTGGCCTAAACCTATTATAAAACTATGACTGAAATAGAACACTTAAAAAAACTACACAAGGCACAAGACACCATCCTCTCCTTGCGCTGCCGACTGGCTGGCCTAAAGGGTAAGTGTTTAGGCATTATCGAATACAGCGAGCGAGCGAACACGGCTGGGCTATACAAGCCAGAGGAGGTCAAGCTGGCCAAGGAGTTCGAAAGTGAGATCGATCAGATCTTGAATCGAAACGAATTAGATCAAATTTTAGCTTGACTTTGGGTGCAGTTTCTGTTATACTTAATTTATTGGAAGTAAGAAATATATGAAGAAATTCTTAATCAACTACATACCGGCTGTCCACGAAGGACAGGTTAATAGTGACAACGAGGCATACTCCTATCGCGTCGAGATAGACGAGCAGTTTGCGAATCGCAGCGAGAACGACAAGTCCGCTGGGTTGGCTGCCAAGGATACGGACTCTGGCCTTTGGAAACGATTCCGTTTCGACGGAATCCAAAGCGCGGTGGCAATCTAGCCACCGAATCTGAGTGCTACGCTTTAAACGCAGCGTGACGCTCAGAACGATTTCGAGTCGGCGATTACTACGCCTCCATCGCCCTGAATTAATTCTATGAATGCTAATTATGACGGGACAGGGATGGTAAGACATCTTACGCTTAATTACTGGTGGCGCGGTAACGACTCAAATTTAGGAAGCCTGAATACAACCTACGTTAGCGCCTAGTTAGGAGTAGCACTCCAAAAAATGTAACAGGTTTCCGATTTTCCCTCATAGCACATAGCCCCCTGCCGAGGTTTTTTGGTTTTCCTTGGCGGGGGGTTTCTCTTATCCTGCTGAGTACCAAAGAGTTACGCGCGCGGCCTCCCCCACCGCCGTAAGTCTCTCTGCGCCAGTAAGTTACGTTGAGAACATTGGCGCGTGTACTTCAAGGATAGCCTTGGCAAACCAGTTCTGAGGCTGTACCTCGACTTGGACACCCTCTAACCACTTATTGATATGGCGCGAAGTTGTATTGCTGAACTTCTCTTCTGTCTTGTAATATTTGACACCTACCTTGGCAGCAACTGGTGTCCCATACGAGAAGAAGAAGGTTGCTCGTTTGCTGTCGTCTACAAGTCTCTCATTGAAGATGACTTCCGTCTCATTATTGCTTATGTTATTTAGTCTCATTTTTATTAGATATTATATTTATTATACTCGCTACTTGGTCAGTTGTTAGCCAACCATTTACAAAGCTCTCATCTGGCTGCTTGACTACATCGTCAATGTCTTCGTCGTATGACCACCACTCTCTGGGGAAACCATCTTTGTTAGGAGCGAAGATAGCGACCTCTGCTGTCTCGCTCCGTCTGGATGAACCATCCTTCATTCTGTTGGAGCAGTAGTGTCCTCCACCAAACTGAACCGATATTTCCCAACCGTTCTCAAATGTCATCGAGAACCCCGGCCAAAGCGGAGACGAAGCGAACTGTGGTTTTTCTATTTGCTGTATTGTTTCCATATCTTTAAGTCTAACTGAGAAGGTAGTATAGCACATTTATCGCATAATGTCAAGAACTTATCTTCTAATTCTTTATATAATTTTTTGCTCTGTGGCGTTGCCTTTGGCGTCTTTATCCCCTGATCACGCATCCACCTTAAAATGTGAGTGTCTAACGTGGCTAGCCTCTGGTTGGGCCGAGAGTGCATAATAATGAACCGTGACGTCTTTGGCCCAATACCATGAACTGCTTCAAGATCCTCAACTGTGCAAGTCTTTAAATCTAACTTGATTAAGCCAAGCAAAGCTCGGTAAATCCTTTTGTATTGTCCCAGCTTCGTCATCTGTAGCCAAGCACCAAGCATCTTTATGTCCTTCATAGCACGAATGCCCTCGAAAGGTGTGAGTTGTTTGGTGGGAGTCTCGATCTCTCTGAAGTAGTAGTTTACTTTGTCGGCAGTCTGCTGCGAATTCTTACCAGCAACACAGACAGCAAAAATAGCAAACAATTCAAGGTCTGCTTTTGTCCTGTTGAAATCAGTTATCTTTTTTGGATTGATCTTCTTTGCGATCATATGAACCCTTTCCTTTTTTAGTTTTATGGACGCGTGTGCCGGTGTTCCATTTCACCTGCTTGCGAACCTTCGGTTGTTTTCTCTCACTCACTTCTAATAGTATAACACGTTAAGGTGTAAATGTCAACCTTTTTTTTAAAGTTTTTTTAAAAGGTAAGTCGTTGGTGTAGAGAGAGTTACGGAGCCGCCCCCGCCCCCGACCCTAAGTCTTTGCGACTTAGGGATTTAAGGGGTCGAGACCTTCCGGCTGTTTCATGAAGGTGAGATACAACTAAACCCTGTACCCGGCTCTCCCGGATCACCATGGCCGGAGAGGTCTCAACGCTGTATCAAAAAATCTTCAAACTGCTTATTGTCTTCAGGGCACGCCTAATCTTGGAGCCCCTCCCTTTATTTGGAGCATCCAAATAGTTGGTTACCTGCTTAGAGCTAGCCTTGATCAGGTTATCGACCTTAACCACTGATGGGTCAGTGTCGTGGCAGTACGTAAATATTCGCCTGCCTACTCGACCAATTGCCCGCTCTACTCTTTTGCTCTGCTTGTTATAATACAAGCACCCGTTTCTAACTTCTTTCGCTTTCGTCATAAAGTCTTACGCTTTAACAGAGTCGTAATCGCTCAAGTCCTCTGCGCCAATGGTTAATTCTGCGTAAGTGGTTGAGTCAATCGCTCTCATCTTCGCCGTGTAGAACACCTCGTCGTTTAGCATCGTGTCCATAAAGCTATCCGCGCAATCACGAGCAAGGCAATCTGCTCCGCCCTTCTGTCCCTTCAGGGTATCTGCTCCCACATCGCGCAGGACTTGCGTCCTGTATATCTCAAGCACCGCTTGCTTGAATCTGGCTTCGTCAGTCCAGAACACGGCGAAGTTGTCTGTCCACCAATCGAGTTTGCCGCTTGTGGCTTTCCAGTTCCAAAACGCCCAGAAACGACGCTCCATATAGTCATGGTCTGTTCCCTCCATTCCTATTGCCCAGTCGTCTTTGCTGAACACCTGTCTGTAGTAAGTTATGTTTGTATCCATTTTGTAGTTTGTTTTTCTCTCACTCGCTGGGGAAAGTATAGCACATTTTGCCCTTAATGTCAAGAACTAATTAATCATACTTGAAGTAGTCCAAGCCCCAAGCCACGAAAAATATTAGAAATAGAATGAAAATCACGCTCATCTCTTTTAAGTATAACTCTGACTTGTTCAAATGTCAATGCTTTTTGTAATCAATGTTTTCAACCGTATCGTCCCAACAGGCTCGGCAGTCCTTGCACTCGTTGCCTTGCTCCGATGCCGGACAGGTGAAACTTCCGTCAGTTTTTGCTCCGCTCGTTGTTAAGCCTAAACGCTTCGCCAGACTAACAGGCGGCGCACCGTCCATCATTAGAGCAGACAATCGAATAATAAGATTGTCGGGCTTACGACCCAAAGCCATCCACTCACGAACAAAAAAGTATTCTCTCGTCGGCAACCAAAATTGAATGTGAGGCAATCGCCTTGCAACCTCTGCAATCTTTTCAAGATGCCAGACGCCTTGAACATCGCCCGAATCATGCCAACGAAAGAAGCCAGTCTTTTCCCTCTTGTTAATCATGAAAACCATCATGTCAACCCAATCAAGCTGGTTCAATGATTTAAGCCGTTTTTTCATGGCCTTCTTGACATTAGGGAAAACATAACGCCCTTTGAGCGCATAGCAAAAAGAACAGATTGAATCGACAACTGTCCGCATTTTTGAACCCTTTATGCAATCCTCGGCTGGTGTGCTATAACCAAATCCGGGCATCTTCGACGGTGTGGAAAGTGAACCAACGCGTCCCTCTGCAAGTTTGATAGTAAGTCTCATAACGCAAAAGAGTATAGCAGAAAACCCCTCAAATGTCAAGCAAAAATTAAGTCCCAACCTTCCGGACTAATGCCTGTGTTGGCAAACTCTCTGTCCCCAGCATCCAACGACTTCAAGCACATGATAGGCTCCCCTTGGTTCAAGTCCCAAAGCTCATGACCGGGAATGGTTACACTATAGGGCTTGCTTGTCTTCACGCAAGGGCCTGTGAAGGTGTAAGTTCCTTCGGCATGGTTCTCAGTATACGTGCAGTTTTCGTGTATATAACGTCCCATAACTTCAATAAGTATAGCACGAACTGATCCCCAAGTCAAGCCTAAAAAGTAACACGATAAGTCTCTGAGTATCAGAGACTTAGGTTGGCGGGCCTCCCCCCGCGCCGTAACTCTTTGGTAGACAATGACTTATGGAAACGAGGGTGGGAATCGAACCCACGATAAGAGTTTTGCAGACTCCCGCCTTACCACTTGGCTACCCCGTTAAAAGAAAAGGGGGAGGCGTTGCACCTCCCCCGTGTATTTGCGCGCACACAAAGGCGCGGCTAACTAACTCGTAACGAGGACATCTTCCGCCTTCGCGGCAGGGATGCGCGTGAGCTTATCCCATGTCTTTTTCTCCTTACAAGCTTTCACGAATTTAGTCAACACGCTTTGGTTGACCTTGTCCGCATACTCGAACCGCTCCGACTCTACTTTGTGAGTGAGATGTTGAGTCGTGCAGTTGTAGAGAGTGTACAGATTGCGTTCTGCCTTCTCTCCTTTACCATAGTTGAGCATCATGTCGGGCGTGTACCACAACTTCACAATTTCTTCCCGAAGTTTAGTCGAGAGAACTTTGTCACTCTCAAGATTCTTGAGAATGTACTCACCAATGTTGTTGTCAATAGACCTATCCGCGAGCAGACCGAAGTCATCCCCAACAGTAGCGAAGGCATCAATCGCTCGGTCAACAGCACCAGCGACCCCATCAAGATTCAACTTGCGGGAATGCTTCTGCTTGAAACCGAAGGCGCGTCTGACACCCTTCATGCCGTTGGTGCAGATAAGCCGCAACAATCCCAACTCCAAGTCACCTGTACAACTACGGTCATAAGAGTTACGAGCGGTAATCCTCATGCCAATCGTGTCACCGACATTATGAGAACCTCCAACACGCGCTTGTTCATTGGGAAAGTCATAGCGAGCGTACATACTCGCACCATCACGAGCCACAAAGACTTTGCGCTCGAAGTCTAATTTCCTATCGGAAAAAGCTCCTTCGACAGAGTCAATGAGGTCACTGTTTAGCAACAAGCCATACTTGTCACTCGTTACACCTAGCACTTGGCCGGTGTCTGTCCTGCGCGTCCCCCAAAATCCTGTTGGTTTTTGGTCTGGCGTGTACAACTCCGTCATTTTGACATCGAAATTGTAGTTCTCTGTGGTTGGTCTTGTAGTTCTAGCCATGTTTTTATTATATCAATAACTGTTTTAAAAGTCAAGCACTAAATTCAGTGAGCGGGGCCGTCCCTGTCTCGTTTAAGGCCGCAGCTGGGAATCTGCTAGGCCACCCTAGGGGAGAACCATCTAGCGACACGCATGGTTCGCCACCATCTCTAATCATGATTTTTCTGTCTCTTCCCGCACTCACTTCAATAAGTATACCATACACTGAGGCGTAAGTCAAGCCTTAAAAGTGACACGATAAGTCGTTGAGCATCAAAGACTTACGCGCGGGGGGGAGGGCCGCGCCGTAACTCTCTGGTAATCAATGACTTAGGATGGACCTTCTTGAGAATGAATGTCATTAGAATGACTCTATATTTGCCTTATTTGCAATAAATGGGGAAAATGGGGAACAAAAAAAGACCCCGCCGAAGCGGGGTCTTGGTTCTCGTGTGTCCATTCGAGCCGTTAGCTCTGGATTAGAAAGAGGGGGAGTTACTCTGGTGTTTCACTAGGATAACCTACTAACCCTGTCATGAACATCTCGTCCAGCACCATGCCAGAGACTCCCGTGTTGAACGCTAACGCGTTCGAAGCGGACTCGACGCATTGAGAACGGCCGAGAAAGCCTTCTTGTTTACCTTCTCGTAACGAGAGGTGTGTTGATTTGCCTTAACTAGCTGTTGAGCCGAGTTAACCTTCAAGTCGCCGCCGGTCTGGCGTTCAACTTCCAACTGATATGTATGATTGCGCATTCCCATATATTTATTATTTTTGTTATTTATTTGTTGTAACCAACCGTTGACTACTTCTTAATAATACCACTAACTAATACTTATGTCAAGCAAGTTTTTTCAGATATTCTGTACCTTTGGCTGTTATGTTTCTGCCAGCAGTTGTAATATCCATTAGACTATGCTTTTGTAAGTAAATTTCAAAATCTCTTTGTACTGCTTGTTTAGATATACCAGTCTTTGCAGATAATTTAGTTAAACTACAATCTTTATTATCTTTTAATATGTTTAACAATATAATTTCTGTTATGTTTAATCCTAATGGATATATGCTCAATATCTTACCTAATTTATTCCAATGAGAATAATCAAATTTTTTAATTTTATACTGTTTGCAATAAGACTCAATTTTTTGAGCCATCTTTTGTGCTGCTCTCGCATTGCCGCGCAAGACAGATGCTATATCCTTTAATGCTTTTGGCTCAACGCTAATGTCCAGATTAAGGCAGACAATTTTACCCATCTCGTCCAATGTATATTCCTCAAGGTCAACGCGCTCCAGCCTGTCCATCAACGCATGGAATACAGATTGAGTCTCGGTTGTGGCGAACATGAAAGAGAGCCGCCGAAAGTCAAAGTCAACGGTATAATCCTCCAAGGTAAAGGAAGTCTGGTTGTCTGGATTGGGATTGAGGATGGTCAGCAACGCCATCGTAACATCCTTGGGAATCTCGCTGCATTCATCAAACAAGATAGTAGCATCCCTGTCCTGCATATAGGGAATAACGAGTTGATTGAAGAACTGCTTTACATTCTTAATCGTAGAACAGTTTATCTCGAAATACCTCTTGTCTCTGTTTATAGCCTTCAGCCGCCGCGCTGTCGCCTTGGCCATAGTTGTTTTGCCGCAACCCTTGGGCGCGACAAACATAAGGTGAGGCATGATGTTGGTCTGTTTATAGCCATTACAAAAAAAGTCAAGGACTCTCTTTGCATTGTCTTGCCCAATAATATCTGGAAATTCAGTCGTAACCATTTGAGTAGTATAACAGAGTCTTGATTAAAAGTCAATACTTTTTACTGCCAGCGTTTCCTCTACCTCTGTCTCCTGCACTTCAACAGGGGCAGCAGCCGATACATTCGCATAATTAGATACGATGCGCTTTCCAGTAACAAGATTAAGTTGCTCTGCATACTTGCGCCCGACCATGACTACGCAATCTTCTTTGAGAACACGGTTAAGCTCTCGCAAGCTGACCTCTATTAGACTCGTCGCGCCTTTTGTGCGTCCAGAACCTTTCTTTCTAATTGTCATCACTCCTAATTATCTCATAAACAGAACCGAATGTCAATAATAAAAAAATTTAAATAAATTTTAATAAAAGTGACTTTATATGGTTGCTTATATTGGCTCTATTTGGGCTATTTTAATAAATTTTAATAAATTTTGATAAAAAGGGGCTGTTTTTGATGATTTTTTTAATAATATAACTGTTTTTGGGTTGTGCGCTGAAAAGTGTCACTTTATAGGGCGGCGGCACTATATTTGAGACTTATTGATTAGTATTTCGGGCAAAATGATTCACAAATAGAATAATAAAAATTTAATTAAATTTAATTAAAAATTATCTATGTAATTGTAGTAACGAGTTGGTAGATTTGCATAGTTGTATATTTCGGGCAAAGTCATTCGTAAATAAGGCTTGACTTGTATTTAAGTTTGTGCATTATATTTCGCGCCGATTCATTCACAAATATGGTAGGTCGGGTGAGAGTCGAACTCACAACCAATAGCTTAAAAGGCTACTGCTCTACCATTGAGCTACCAACCTATAAAAAATAATAAAAAATAATATGTTTGTTAATTTGTTGAGTAGTATTGAATAGTATAATAGATAAAGGATTAAATGAATTAAATTAAATTTTTAAATTTTTTTAAAAAGGCGGCTTTATTTGTAATTATATTTGCGCGATACAACCGTAGCAATAAATAAACTTATTTAAATTTAAATATAACTTGTATGTTTCTTCATACTCTTTAATGCTTTAGTCAATGAGTTAGCCTTCTGTATGCGTATAGACATACGCTCCTAAAATTATCAAAACTAATAAAAATATAATCAAATGTTCTCCCGTGTATAATATGTGACAAAGTAAAGGGTTCATATATCAGTAAGTAGTAAATCCTTGCCTATCAGTATATTAGTATAACAGAAAGTGAAACATAAGTCAAGTTATTTCTTTTCTCGTATCCTTTCTAATTTATAGTCCATGTATGGACTTGGGTAAGGCTTTAAGTCCTTGTATGTAGCTTCTGCTTCCTTCTGGTTTGCTGCCCAAAAATACATATAGTTCCACATTTTAGCTTTCTTTGGCCGACTCATTGCTGCGAATCGTTTTAGCGTCCTTCCTTTTGTGTCTTTAATCTTCATCGCTTACCCTTTCTTTGCTTCCTGTTTGGCTTCTGTTCAACTTTTTTAGCTTTAGCCGCCGCTGACTCTGTTTCCTTCTGTAAACGCTTTGAGGCTCGTTTTTCTGCCAGTTTCCAACGCCGCTTGGTTGCCTCTGGAACCTCGTCTAGCTGCTCTGCCATGATGTTGGCGATATCGCTCATTCGTTTGAGCGTCTTGGAATCCTCCGCATTGAGGATGGATTCTCGTATTGCTGTAATGGCGGTGTACTGTTTCATCCTCTGCAAATCCACTTCTTGTTTTCCTCGTCAGAAGATTCAACACGATGACCTGTCAAGGCTTCCAAGCATCTGCAAATCGTATTGTGATTCTGGCTTAAAGTTACTTCTTCCATAACAAACTTCCTTATATCTTCAATATCAGCCAGCATTTTAGAGTCATGGGAGGATAACTGGTATTCCATTAAACCTTTGTTGAGCATAATAAATTTAAATAAATTTTTTTAAAGAAGGGTTGAATAGAGTTCTTTTGGTATGTTTAAATCAATTTCTGGTACATTTTTAATTAACCACTCGCGCCTTTTATCGTAATCTTTTCTCATTAAGAAGGCCATTAGCACCTTCTTGGCTGCTACATTAGGCACATTCACAATGACCTCGCTTTCCTCTTGGTTTTTGAAGTCCCAATAAATAGGTAGTTTAATTTTCATTCTTAATTATATGGAAAGTAGACCCATCTCCCATTCTTGCTACCCTCTCAATGTCGTCTAGGTGAGACATGAGTTGGTTTAAAGTCGAGAGCGAATAATATGAACAACCGAACACTACTGCTAAAACTGCGACTGTTAATGCTGTTTCTATCTTCTTCATGGTTTGTGATGATAGTTGCCGCCCATGTCAACAGAGGGAGTCTCTTTAAAGTTTTTGTAAGTAGCTTCGTTGGCAAATTGTGTATCCTGTTCTTCTTTAGGGAGGAAGTATTCCTCAATGTTGCTTTGTTGATAGCCAATCGCCGCTGTTAAGCGCATCAGTAAATCCCTAAATTCAGAGATGTGTAGGTCAGGGGAAGTCTCAAAAGAAATGGTTTCCTCGCCTCTCTCAACCGTGATGGTCATTTTATCGTCCTTGTCCTTTATATGATTTGACATAATTCTTACTGTTTTTATTCCAAGAACTTTTGTTTTTAGAGTTGACTCCTTTTCTTTTCTTTTTGCTCTTGCCGAAAGTAACTTTACTTGTGGACGCTTTTATCGCCATGTCTTTTTAATCTTTTTTTAAAAATTCAAGGTCTTTAAGCTGGTCGTACAACCCTTGAAGTAAATCACGGTAATGTTGTTGTGTCCAGCCATCGTTATATCCACTCGTAGCTTCTATAACCCAATTTGTAATTACGCTGTCTGCCATATTTTGTTGAATGTTCTTCTTGTTTTCTTGTTCTTTATCCATACAAAAATATCAATTAAAAGGTATATCTTTAACAACTGCCCCTGTCATATCTTCAACTTCGTGCCTAATCCAATCGCAAACTTGAGCAGCTTTAAACAAGCTCCAATATCTAGGGAGTGTGCCTTGCATAGAGTAGTTATACGCCTCATTGTTCCAACTTGAAACTAATGGCAGGGTAATCCTCGCTTCTGAATCGCAGTAATTATAGGAAGTCTTGTTCTTACCGCTTCCAAAACTCCTTGTTTTAATTTCACCTTTGAAATAAACGGTAGCTACGCCCTTCTTCTGGTTCTGAATCCTGACAGTAACAGCACCGTAAGGGAAATCCTCTGTTTTAGATTTTGGAATGATTCTCTTGGGGTTAATGCTTGAGTTCGTTCTAACCAAGCTGTTACTTTCCCAATGAACTTTATCGTACTGTTTTTGCAAAACCTTTAGTTTGTTTGCCATATACCCTAATAATAACAGATTCTTAACACAAAGTCAAGTTTTTTATTCTTCCAGTATGGATTTTAATTCAAATTCATTAACATTGACCGCCGCTCTACCTAAATATATTCTACCCAAGTGTGTTTCGGCTTCCATTCCAGTAATTGTATAGTCATCTTCTTCTTTGCTGACTTGCTTTAACCAAATTTCCCATGCTGTTCTCCAACTGGCGTATGCTATTAAATTATCAGTAAAATACAAGAAGATATGTTTCTTCAAAACATTTTAATTCTTTTTTAAATCTGGCCAGAAACGGAAGCTCGCATAAACTTTATCCTCTTTACCAATGGGATGAAACAGAGCATCAAATAAAAGAGACTCTGCTTCAACCGTGATGGATTCTATCTCTGCTCCGAACTCTTGTTTGCAGTTTAAGCTGACCGAATGGGTATTGTGTCCAGAGAAATGAATGTGTGCGTCTTTAAAGAATGCTCCTTCTCGTAAGAGGTTCTCATCGTCTGATTCAATTACCTTCAATTTACCCTGCATCGCATATACCTTCAATCTCTTGAATGTCCAGAAGGGCTTCGTTCACGGCATATTCAGCTTCCGACCTTTCGCTGCTTTTCAAAAAAGAAATATCCAATGTTTCTAATTCTTCAGCGATTTGCTCTAACACATTTAGCGTTTGTTTTCTTTTATCCATGTTGTTCTATCTTATATTTTAACTGTTTAAATTTATGTGATGGCAAGTAGCCGACTGCGAGCCTCATTTTGGGTTCGCCTTCTATCCAAGTAAGGGAATCCTCATTTAGCTCTTTTCCATCGTCAAGGAACCCTTCTTCGCTTAAATAACCCAAAATCTTTTCTAGTTCTTTGTTTGGCGGCATGGAGTCAGTCTCAAAAGAGGGTAGTAGTTTTGCTTCTTTCTTTATCGCTACCCTGACTTCAAAAGGCTTCTCAAATTTTTGGACAATTAAGTCGTAGCCAAGAATTGAAATGTTTGTGTATGAGTTCATTTCTCCAAGCAGTAAGACCAATAGCGAGAGTTCTTACGGTTCTGGTTCTTATCCCAATACAAGCACCGTGCTATGTAAGAAGGAACCTTTTTGGCCTGACATTGGCTAACCCAATCTGCCTCAATCTCTTTATACTTTTTAGCA
>JGI25130J35507_1000366_pt1 | contig 14724 bp, 19 predicted proteins | sample ETNvirnome_2_300_FD_35507 | JGI IMG/M metagenome (IMG submission 35507)
TGGGAGAACCGCGAAGAGGGCGATGAAGCCGTGTTAGACGCAATGCGCGAGACAAGTAGGCGCATGACCGACATCTTTGGAGATCGTTGGTATGCGGAGCTTCAATGGAACAACATTAAGGAACAGCATCAACTGAATCAATATATTATTCAGGCTGCACAAGAGTTTGGCATTGGACTGATATCAACAGCCGATAGCCATTACCCCAACCCTGACGCTTGGAAGGACAGAGAGCTTTACAAGCGTCTTGGTTGGCTTGGCAAGGGAACACCAAAGTGGGCAGACAGTACAGATCTGCCTGCGGGTGTAGAAGAGATCGGCTATGAACTGTATCCCAAGAACGGCAATCAAATGTGGGATTCCTATAAACAATACTCTGAAGAGTACGATTACGATGACGAGTTGGTTTTAAATTCTATTACAGAAACATATCGAATCGCTCATGAGCGCATTGATACGTTCTTGCCTGATAACACAGTGCGGTTGCCCGATTTCGTGGTACCAGCAGGGATGACGGCTACCAACGCGTTGGTAAAGCTTTCTATGGATGGCCTGAAGGAGTTAGGCTTCCTTTATAATAACGAGTATCTTAGTCGTTTAAAGCGCGAACTCAAGGTTATTGATGATCGAGGGTTTTCTAAGTATTTTCTTACAATGAAGGCGATCTCTGATCGTGCTCTGAGTTCAATGCTTACTAGTCCTGGTCGTGGATCTGCCGCTGGATCTTTGGTTGCTTACGCATTGAGTATTACACAGATCGATCCTATTAAATACGATTTGCTGTTCTCTCGGTTCCTCCGAGCAGATGCAACAGATTATCCAGACATCGATTATGACGTAGCGGATCCGATGGCGCTGAAGGAAGCGCTGATTGAAGAGTGGGGCGAGGATACCGTTGCGCCCATCTCTAACTGGAACACGCTGCAGCTTCGCTCTTTGATTAAAGACATCTCAAAGCTGTATGGCATTCCTTTTATGGAAGTTAATACTGTTACAAGCAAGATGATTTTCGAGGCCACGCCTGAAGCAAAACGCCGCCATGGTATTAAATCGGGCGTATACGCACCGACGTGGGAAGAGGTTATGGAGTTTAGTTCTTCCCTTCAAGAGTTTTTGAGAACATATCCAGAGGTTAAGACTCATGTTGAGGCATTAGTGGGACAGGTTCGTTCTTGCTCACGCCACGCTGGTGGTGTGGTGGTTGCGGAGAACCTAGATAGGTATATGCCGCTGATTAACTCTGGTGGTGTGCGACAGACTCCCTGGAGTGAGGGACAGAACGTTCGGCACTTGGAGCCNATGGGATTCATTAAGTTCGATATCTTGGGGCTCTCTACACTTAAGATGATTGAGGAGTGCATCCGTCATATCTTGAAGCGTCATCACGACATCGCAGAGCCTACGTTTGAAGATGTGAAGGCATATTATAATAACAACCTGCATCCAGATGTTATTAACTTGGATGATCAGAAGGTATATGAAGACATCTTCCACGCAGGGAAGTGGGCTGGCATCTTCCAGTTCACAGAGCCAGGATCGCAGAAGTTCTGTAAGAGAGTAAAGCCGAGGAATATTATTGATATCTCCGCTGTTACTTCCATCTTCCGTCCTGGGCCGCTAGCGGCTAATGTACACGATGACTTTATGGAAGCACGAGAGCATCCACATCGTATCTCATATCTTACGGATGAGGTACGAGAGATTACGGAGGAAACTTATGGTTTCTTGATCTTCCAGGAACAGATCGCCAAGATCGCTCACACGCTGGGCAAGGATCTGTCTTTGGACGAGGGAAATAAACTACGCAAGCTTTTAACTAAGAAAGGAACAGGAAAGGGAAATGATGCAAAGAGAAAGATTTACAACAAGTTCATCGCAGGATGCGAAGAAAAAGGAATTAGCAAGGATAGCGCGCAAACTTTATGGAATAACTTTGAATACTTTTCAGGCTACGGTTTTAATAAGTCTCATGCTGTTTCCTATAGTGTGTTGTCTTATCAGTGCGCTTTCCTATTTGCATATTATCCCGTAGAGTGGCTAGCTGCGTTCTTGGATAAGGAACCAGAGAGTAGAAAAGAAAAAGCAATCAATATTGCAAAGAAATACGGATACAATATTGAGCCGCTGGATATCAACAAGTCAGGTGTCATCTGGGAAATCAGTGAGGACGGCAAAACGTTGATTCAGCCGCTCACCTCGATTAAGGGATTGGGCATGGCAGCGATTGATCAGATTCTAAATAATCGCCCGTTTGAAAACGCAGAAGATTTACTTTTTAAAGAAGAGGTAGCATACAACAAACTAAACAAAAAGGCATTAGATGCCCTTTGTCGAGGCGGAGCATTGGATGGCCTGATTGATGATAGATTCACTGGCATGAAGCACTTCTGGTCAGCTTGTATCGTAGAGCGCCCAAAAAGCACAAAGAAGCTAGCCGAGAATATGGAACTGTATCGCCCCGAGGGACATTTTACAGAGGAAGAGATTATTCAGTTTAGGACAGATCTTACGGGTGTTTTTCCGTTGAACCTTGTGGTCAATGACGCATTGATGCAAACCCTAACCAGCAGTAGTGTTCCGCCTATTTCAGAATTTGATAGCTTATTGAGTGTTTGCTGGTTTATTCCACGCAAGATTGTACCGAAGAAGACAAAGAACGGTAAAGACTATTGGATTGTAGAAGTTATCGATAGCAACAATGAACAAACAAGGATTCGTTGTTGGGGCGTCAAGCCAGAGAAGGATAAGATTTCACTCAATAAGCCATATATGGCGAAGTTGAAGTATGATGAACAATGGGGCTTTTCCACATATGCGATTGGAAGAACATTTAAATTATTAGGATAAAATAAAAATGAATATTATTAAGTACTTTAGTCCACTTTTAAAAGATCAAGAGTTAGTGGAAGGCTTGCCTATTGTTATTCGTGTGAGAAAGTTCAATGACGATTCTGCTAATGAATTCTCCAAGCAGATGAGCAACGCACAAAACACAGGACAGCCAGTGGTTCCGATTATAATTGATAGCTATGGTGGCCAAGTGTATTCATTGATGTCTATGATATCAGATATTAAACACTCTAAAATACCAGTTGCAACTATTGTACAAGGCAAAGCGATGTCTTGCGGTGCTGTACTTGCAAGTTTTGGAGCCGAGGGCAAAAGATATATGGATCCTGATGCGACCGTAATGATACATGATGTGAGTTCAATGATGGAAGGAAAAATTGAAGAGCTTAAAGCAGATGCTAAAGAAGCTGACAGATTAAACAAAAAGATTTTTCATATGATGGCTGAGAACTGCGGAAAAAATGAAGATCATTTTTTAGATATTATTCATCAGAGAGGGCATGCTGATTGGTACTTGGCACCACACGAGTGCAGGCGCCATAACTTAGTTAATCATTTGCATGTACCAACCTTAAACATTAACGTTAAAGTTGATTTTAAGTTCGAATAACACTTGACACAGACACTTTAGTCTGATATATTAATAATACACAAAGGAGGCATAATGGCCACAACAAACAAGGAAAAAGATCGTTATATCTTGGAATATGTTCGATCACTAAATGCCATCGAAGAAGCGATGGAACCATACAAGGAGCAGAAGAGGGAACTTCGTAAGGAGTTTCGTAACAATGGGTGGTTGTCCACCGACGAGATTCGCACTGCTGTTAAGGCATATCGTTTTATGAAGAGCGAATTGAACGTTGATGAATTCTATGATGCTTATAATCTCATTCTGAACAAGAAGAGGAATACCAATGCTGCTTGAGTATGCATTGACGCATCCAACCGCTAACGAGCCAGCCCGCGCCAATCCATCGGATGCCGGGTTGGACGTGCGGTACTCACCCCCACCCAGTGAGTTGCATAAGGCAACGTCTATCGCACCGGGAGAAAGTAAGATTCTCTCTACTGGTTTACGATTCGGAGTCCCGCATGGCTATATGTTGGAAGTAAAGAATCGTTCTAGTGTGGCGGCAAAGCGTAGTTTACTGGTGGGGGCGTGTGTTATCGATTCAGGTTATGATGGAGAGGTGTTTATCAATCTTCATAACGTAGGAAACACAACACAGACTATTGAAGCGGGTACAAAGATCGCACAAGTTGTGATGGTGCCTGTGGTCCACTTTAGAGCCATCAGGCGAAGAGACGGCGAATTATATGAATACCCAATTACAATGAGCGCTAGAGGCGATGGCGCGTTAGGGAGTACAGATGGATAAAAATACTAATTGGGATGAAATGGAGAGACAGGCCGAAATGATTGTTGAGATTGGTCGTGCTATATTAGCCGAGCCTTTATCAGAGGAATTGCAGTCTGCGGCACCAACAACAAACGAGGTCTTCTTGACTCAGAAGGATTGTATTCCCTTCGGATATGCAGACCCCCTAATTCCATCAGACATGTCAACGTGCGGCACAAAAACAGCGCACGGGGTACGAGAACAGGAGGAGTTGTTTTGTCTTCATTGCGCATCTATTTTCCCTGCCGTTCAATTGAAGATTGATCATCTTGGCAATCGGTGCGGTTGTGGTTCTAAGGCTCATCCGGAGTGTACTGGCGCTGGCTTTGGGGTTGACTTACATAACCCTACTAGTGAATTTTCTATAGGGACTATGCACGGCTGGCAAGTTACACCAGACCTTGCGCGCCGGATGGGTTACTTGGGCCACCCTGACGAGAGAAAGGAGACACAATGAATAAAACAACACAAAAAACATTATTTAGCTCTAAAACAGGAGAGTGGGAAACCCCACAAGACTTTTTTAATAAACTTGATTGGAGATTTGGAAAGTTTACTTTGGATCCGTGTGCCACCAATGATAACCACAAGACGAAGAAGCACTATACCATTGATGATAATGGTCTGGCACAAGATTGGGGAGGGGAAACTGTTTTTGTTAATCCTCCGTATCGTAATCTTTCAGAGTGGGTTGAGAAGGCGTATAAAGAAAGCCAAAAACCAGGCACAAAGGTTGTAATGCTTATCCCATCAAGGACCGATACAAAGTATTGGCACAAATACGTAATGAAAGCGTCAGAGATTCATTTTATAAAAGGTCGTCTAAAGTTTGGCGACTCCAAGAATTCTGCTCCTTTTCCTTCTGCGGTGATTGTATTTGGTTCGGGCCCCTCCTATATTAGGCACTTATATCCTTCGGTTTACACGATGGAGCGACAATGAACAGAAAACAACGCCGTGCTATGGAAAAAGCTTCTGATGCTGAAAAATCCCTGTCCAACAAAGTTACTTTGTTTGGGCTTTTGCCAGACAAATGTAACGCTTGCCAAAAGGCCTTTGATAAAAAGAATAAGGAAATGGTTATGTCGTGGTCTGTCGTTGTACACCAAGAGGCAGAAAAGGTTAGACTATTTTGTCCGGAATGTATTAATAAAACAAAGGAGATAATGAATGAGCATAGATAGGCTTAATAAGACAGCACTACAGAAGATCTTGTCTGGTCATGTAAGAGAGGAGGCAACTTGTGTTGTTAAATTTTATTCTAATGGCTGTCCCTACTGTCATAGGCTGAGTGCTTCGTACAAAGAATTAGCGGAATCAGAAAGTTATTCAGATTTGCATTTTTTTGCTTTTAATATTACTGATTATCCCGAGGCGGAAAAAATCATAGGATTTAATGGGGTTCCAACTATAACCTTAATTAAAGTGGGAGGCANCAAGCCAAAGATCAGAGTATTGCAGGATCCTACAACTCCCAATAAAGATACATGGTATCACATAAATGACATTAATACGTTCATCGCGAAGGAGAGAGAATGAAAGAAGTTTTATCATATGATGATGTTTTATTAGTGCCNCAATATTCAGATATTCGCACGCGCACAGAAGTAGATATATCATCCAATTTAGGAAAAGGCGTAGNATTGCAGCTACCAATCATTTCTTCGCCCATGGACACGATATCGGAAAATAATATGGCGGTGGCGATGACTTCATATGGCGGTGCAGCAATAATCCATCGCTATAATACAATTGAGGAGCAAGTTAAACTAGCCATGGGGGTCTGTAATTTTATTGGTTTAAACTTTATGTCGCGACTAGAAAATAACGTCGGAGCAGCCATCGGCATCACGGGCGATTATCTTGAAAGAGCACATGAGCTATTAGATACCGGTGTTGACTTTTTGTGTGTTGATGTCGCCCATGGCCACCACATTGTTATGAAAGAAGCGCTGCAGTCGCTAAGAAAGATGTGTTCTGATAACTTTCATATTATGGCAGGCAATGTAGCTACGCTTCAAGGCATTAATGATCTAGCTGACTGGGGAGCCGACAGTGTTCGTTGTAATATTGGAGGAGGCTCTATTTGTTCTACACGTATTCAAACAGGACACGGAATGCCAGGACTCCAAACTATTATGGAGTGCGCAAAAACAGATAGGGATGTGGCTATTATTGCTGATGGCGGCATTAGAAACTCAGGTGATATCGTAAAGGCTCTGGCTGCAGGCGCCCACGCTGTGATGTGTGGATCCTTGTTGTCGGGTACTGACGAGACGCCAGGAAAAATCCTTGAAGATTCTGATGGTTTATATTGGAAATCATATCGAGGGATGGCTAGCAAAGAGGCCCAACTCATCTGGCGCGGCAAATATAGTTCTTTCGAGGGGGTTACTGCTAGAGTTCCTTATCGTGGTTCTGTTAAAATTGTATTGGAAGATTTGGAAAGGGGGATTCGTTCCGGACTGTCCTATAGCGGATGCCGATCTATTGACGAGTTGCACGCTAGGGCACAGTTTGTTCAACAAACTCATTCTGGTTTATCAGAGAGTCATACACACATTAAGACGAGAGAGTGGTGATGTCTTCTGAAATTGATTACGGAAATCTAACGAAAAGAATAATCTTTACAGATAATGATCATCGTCAGGCGAAGCTTTTAGTGAGACTAAAACAAGATGGATTGACGCAGTCGGCTTTCTTTCGTCATATAGTGACAGGGTATATTAGTGGGGATGAGCGTATTCAAAACTATATTGATGAAGTAAAATCACAAGCTAAAACACGCAAAGCTAAAACCAAAAAACTAAGAAAAGAAGGTAAAGAAATACTTAAGGATTTTGCTCTTACTACGGGCGAAGTGGAAAACATATTTGATTTGATTGAAGAGGAGTATCCAGAATTATGACAGGAAATCGCTTATTGGGGTGCTCGAAATATTGTTTAAAAAATGATATATCATGTCCCCTTACTGAATGTCGTCTTTGGATAGATTACGACAAAGAACACAATTGCTCTCTAATTTCTATATATGAGAACGGAAGAATGACACTTAGAGAAGTGGCAGAACGTCTAGGAATCTCTTTTGCCAGAGTTAAGCAAATAGAAACTAAAGCTTTAAATAAATTAAAAAAACGCGTATCTTTATCGAGTTTGCTTTTTTAAGGTGTTTATTGAAATATATAACTATTTACATTTGAGTTTTGTATATTTAAGGAGAAATCTAATGGCTCGTAAGACACTTTTGACCGAATCTGAGATTCGCCGCTTTATGAAGTTGGCCAATGTGGGCCCTATAGGCGCTGGACGCCTACAGGAAATGTATCCACCTGCGCAACGCGACGATGAGGTGATGGGCGACGAAGAAATGGGGATGGATGTTGAAGCCGCTCCCGAAGAAGAGCCTTTGGGTGACGAAGAAATGGGCCTGGAAGACGAAGAAATGGGCTTGGAAGACGAAGAGGGCCTGGAAGGCCTGGAAGACGAAGGAGCCGAAGAGCTAGCCCCTGACGCTGTTGCTGCTGTTGAAGATGCACTAGAAACCATGCTTGATGCTATGGGAGGTGCTCTTGAGCCATATGGTGTTGTAATGGATGCCGAGCGCACAGAAGGCGACGAAGAAGAAATGGAAGGGGAAATGGATCTGGGTGGCGAGCCGCCCATAGAGGTACCAGAAGAGCCCATACCAGGCGAAGAAGAAGAGGGCGCCATGGCACCTTCCCCAGAAATGGGTGAAGAAGAAATGGTAGCCGAAGTGGCGCGCCGTGTTGCTGCTCGTTTAATGAAAGAATCTCGTAAAGAGAAGATGGCGGAACAGCTAACAGAAAGAATTTTTAAAAGATTATTGAGTAAGTAATAGACAAAAATATTCTAGGATGTTATAATAACCACTGGTAGAAATACTAGTGGTTTTTTTAGAGGTGTTACATGGAATGGATTTTATTTATTCTTGTTTTTATTTTTGGATATGTGACGTGTAGAACATTTTATTTTGTTAAGGTGCTTCGAACAAGCGCGGGAATGGTAAGATGCGCTCAATTAATTAGTTTAGCAATTTTAGCCAAATCAATGGAACATTATATTTTTGCTCAAACAAAAAAAGCTATAGCTTTAAGAGAGTCTGGCGAGAGCGAACANAACGTTGGTGTGCATCAATTTGCATATGACGATGAAATCAGAAAATACAAAGAGCGTTCCATTAAAAATATAATTGATTATCATCCTGAACTATTCAAAACTATTCTTCATTTTCACGACTGGAAATCTGGAATGGAGTTTCTAGAACAACATCATGACTTAGCACAAAGCTTTTTTACAGAGAAATAGAATGATAAAAGAAATTATTAAAAATATTATAAGTGAGCTTTTCACTAAGAAAGAGAGGCGCCAGGATCCACAAAAGGATCCTGATTTACGTAGCATTGGAATCTTCTCAGATATTCAGGAAGAGGGATTAGCAGAACTAGCGCATGCCCTCATGTATTTAAACGAGACCAACAAGAACAAAAAGCAACAAAACAAAGAGCCCATTAAGTTTTATTTATCGACATATGGCGGTTCGGCCGATGATATGTTTGCTCTGTATGATTTGATGAATGATGTTCAAAAAGAAACGGAGATTCATACTATTGGCTTGGGCAAGGTGATGTCGGCGGGTGTTTTACTTTTAGCGTCCGGAACGAAAGGGAAGCGTAAGATTGCAAAAAACTGTCGCCTAATGATCCATTCAGTTTCTGCTGGTAATCAGGGAAATATTCATGACCTTGTAAATGAATTGGGCGCCATCGAGAGTTTGCAAAAAACGTACATTAATTGTTTGGCAATTGAAACAAAAATGACAAAATCTCAACTTAAAAAAATGTTAAAACGTAAGGTAAATATCTATTTATCTGCAGAGCAAGCAATCGAGTTAGGGATCGCTGACGAAATATTATGAGGAAAACATATGTCTGAACTATCTGAGATTTTAAAGAACGAGTATAAAAAGAAAGAAGAGAAGAAGCCGATTGACTTTTCTATGTTAATGGAAATGGTTGAGCAGTTGTATGATGCGATTGAGCCCGAAGTAATGGGGACGGCAAAGCCCAAACAAGATACTCTCTTTGAAAAACAAATGAGACAAGCTGTTAATGTAATTGAACAGAACATGAAAAACATCTTGGACTTTTTGCCAAAGATTGAGATCAGTGAAGCATGGGGTCAAAAAGATTCAGACGAGGCCAGCGCTCGTCAACAATTTGAAATGTACATGAACAAGATTCGCGGTAACACTGTTAAAGGTAAACTACGTTATATTAATGGCTTTATTCAAGAGTCGATTGGCGATAAGTCTTTCAAAACAGAGGAAATACTAGCCAACCTGATGTTTTTAGATTTGCTTTCCACAGTTGTTAATAACTTTTCTCCCTCTGGGGCTGGCTTTTTGTTTGAGGCATTTATGGCAGGGCTTTTACGAGGAACACAGAGCGTTGAAAAGGCCAGCGGCGAACTTCAAATTGATGATTTGATTGATGCCGAGGGGAAGCCTATATCACTTAAACTTCTAGTTCCCACTACACCGGTAAAAGGAAGCATTAAAAATCTAATTGGCTTTTTGGCGAATAACCCAGACGGCATTAACTATCTTTGCGTTTATAAGTACGGCAAAGGTGAGACTAGCGCGCTGGGGTTTTATGAATTTCAGATTACGCCGCAAAATATATATTTCTGGCTAGCGAAAGATTTCGGCAAGAGCGTGAGCTTAAAAGAGGGACTCACGAAAAATGAAAAGATACAACGACAAACACAAGACATGGTTAATAAATCTCTCGCCAAGACAACAACACAGATTCCTCGTTTAAGGTGGGTGGAAAGAGACAAGGATGCAATCATTTCAATGATGGTGTCGTCCGATGCACAAAAAGCTTTTGTTCTGGCAACACAGGCATCTGAGGAATTCAGGATTCCCTTGGCAAATTTTATTGATCGAGCCCGCATCGATACAACAGCAGAAGAATTGGCGCAGTTAGAAGCCGAAGAGATTCATTCAATCATTAAAGCACGACGAGACCTTTTTAAATATTTGCAGGTTAACCTGCCCTCCGATCATCCTCTGGGGTTTTTCAGGGGAACGAAAAAGTTCGCCTCAGATCCAATGTCTATGATGACTTTTAGAGCGGATCAACGCACTAAGCGTGGCAAGGAACGCCCCCAATGGTCACTTGAAGACTTAAACAATCTTTATAAAGAAGATCCTCGCGCATGGGCAAACGTGCTTTTAGATGCGGCCGGCCTACATCACAGGTTGGAGGAAGGTGTGTTGAACGAATCAAAAGAATCGCAGTTTGAGATATCTTCCGATCTTGTAACTAAAACAGGACTCCCAGAAATATATCAACGTGATTATTTGGGCAATATTAAAATCGATAGAAAAGTGGTCGAGAAAACGGGACAGGAATATACAAAGAAACTTACAGGAGGGGTGGTAGCTATTTTTGAACAGCTTAATTTGGTTACTAGTGGAATCACTGGATACTTTTTAAGCTCAAAACAAAAAGATCGATTTAGCAAAGGACAGCAAGCAGAGGGAGCTTCGCTTAAACTGGTATCAATTATTCAAGATCCCGAAATAGGAATTAAGAAATAACTTGACAGACAACCAAAAAGATATTATAATATTAATAGAGGTGATTATTGACCAGAGATTATAATAGAGAACAAACTTTACAACAGAAAATTATGAAGGGAGTAAATATCCTTACCGACAACGTAGCTTCTACATTGGGCCCCAAGGGGCGTAACGTACTCTTACAAGAAAAAGGAAAGACTCCATTTATTACAAAGGACGGTGTAACCGTAGCACATTTTGTTGAGTTGGAAGATCCATTTGAAAATGCTGGAGTACAGATTATTAAACAGGCCGCAATTGAAACCAACAATACGGCTGGAGATGGCACAACAACATCTACTGTGTTGGCGAGAGCAATCCTAAGAGAAGCACAAAAGTATGTTGCCTCTGGTGTCTCGCCTTATGATTTACAGAGAGGAATAGAACTTGCAACTAAAGAAATTACAACAAAGCTTGAAGATTTGGCAAAGCCAGTTAAAAGTACAGAAGATATTGAGCACATTGCAACCATTTCTGCAAATAATGATGAATCAATCGGAAAACTTATCGCTCTTGCTGTGGATCGTGTGGGTCAAGATGGATCCATTACTATTGAAGAGTCGAGATCTTTGGAGACTTCATTAGATGTCACGGAGGGTTTCCGATTCACTTCTGGCTATTGTGCTAATGCTTTTATCACTGATGAGCGTCGTGCTACTATGCACCACGATGATCCGTTACTTTTGGTAACAGATTATAAGATTGATGCTGTTGAACAAATATTACCTATTTTAGAAATGGTAGCGAGGGAGGCGCGCCCACTAGTAGTGGTAGCAGAGGATATTGAAGGGCAGGCACTGGCAGCTATGATTATGAATGCCATACGTGGAACCATTAAAGTTGCCGCAATCAAGGCGCCACTATACGGCGAAGAACGAAGAAATATGTTAGCCGATCTGGCTCTTTCTACAGGCGCAACTTTTATCACACGCGAAAAAGGTTTAAAACTTAAAGATGCATTAATGATTCATCTGGGAAGTGCAAAATTTATTGAGAGTAATAAGTATAATACAACCATCGTGGGGGGCAGGTGTGATTTCGAGAAAGTTGAACAAAAGATAGGAACTCTTAAGAATTTGATTGAAGATACTGAATCTTTACAAGAATGCAAAAAAATACAGGAAAGGATTGTGCGCTTAGCGTCCGGTGTGGCAGTTATCAAAGTGGGGGGCAGTACTGAAGTTGAGATGACAGAAAAGAAGCACAGGATTGAAGATGCGCTTGAGGCAGTTAAATCTGCACAAGAAGAAGGAATTGTAGTTGGTGGCGGATGTGCATTATTGCGCGCAACTAATACATTGGTCGTTGAGACTAAAAGCCATGATGAGGCTATTGGAGCGGCTATTGTACAAGCGGCATGCAAAGAGCCTATTCGTCAAATGGCATTAAATGCAGGAGAATCACCAGATTTAATTATCCATGAAATATTAAAATCAGAAGACAATCACGGATGGGATTTTAAATCTGGATGTCTGACAGATTTGTTTAAACAAGGCATCGTTGATCCTGTAAAAGTTACCAGAGTGGCGTTACAAAATGCTGCAAGTTGTGCGGGAACTTTGATCACTACCAACTATGGTATTATACAAACAGGATGAAAAAATGAAAAAAGGAGATTTATGTTATATTCCTCAAGATGTTACATTGCTTAATCAGCGTGAAAGTGCGCCATCAGGATATATTAAGACTTTGAAGCCGCAAGCTGCGGTGGTTATCGACAATATGGCAGATGCTTGGATAAAGGTGTTTTTCCAAGGAAGAGAATGGTATGTGGCAAGGAGAGAGGTATACCCAGTTGAGGAAGAAAAATGTCAATTGTGAAACTGGTTGAGGTAGTAAGAGAGCTAAATATTTTGGAACATAAAGATTATAAGCTGAGAGAAGTTTATATCAATCCAGAACATGTTGTTATAATGAAAGAAGATTTTCATATGACAAGGCTATTACAAGAACAGCGATTGCCAGATGATTTAGATTCTCGGCAACAATTTACTAGAATAATGATGCAGCGTGGTAGTTCTGGCACTGAAGTTGTTGTTGTGGGAAATCCAGATCTTGTACAAGAGAAATTATTTAAAAATACAAAAGAACTTTTGAGAGGCTGACATGGGGAAACGAGTCAATATTCAATATTCTATTAACTTAGATGATCTGCCAAAAAAAATATTAGAAATGGTAGCGGAAACATATATTCGTTTAGAAGAAAGTGTAAAAACGTTAGAAAAAGTATCAACAAAAAATGAGGAATCTATTTTAACTCTTGAAGTTATTGATAATGTTTCTAATTGTCGTGACAAATTAATTGACGTGGACGTTGCTTTGGGCGATATATCTAATCTTATATCAAGCTACGTTAACTTTAAATCGCAAGAAAATGACCCACAACCTGAACAATCACAGAATCTCACAGCACCCGATGCACAGAGGCTACAAGATCTTATTACTAATTTTAAAGATTCAATGAATTCAGATGAAGTCACCGATTAAAGAAAATATTAATAACTTCAAGTGTCTTTCCGTCTTAAAAGAGCTAATCCCAAAAGGGAGTGTTGTTAACTCTTTTTTGTTTTTTTCTGGAAACTTAGAGCTTAACTTGGCTGAGAGCGAACGTTTTGTTATAGCCCATACCAACAAGTACGTTATATATGAGTTTTGGAAATGTGCGTTAGAAGATCCTTGCAGAATTGCAGATTTGTCTGAGACACTTTTTCCGGTTGGTGATGAAAAAATGTTCCACATCCTGCAAGAAAGATGGCCAGAATATAAAGATCATTTTACTCGTTCGGCTTTATTCTTTTTGCTTAATAGGTGTTCGGATAGCGGGTGGATTTCAGCAGGACATTTAGAAGATAAGAATTTTAATCCGTTAGCTTTCTCTTACTTAAAGAAATTTTCTCCTAAAAATTTTTTCCTTGTATTGGATGACGCAAAAGATTTAAATGAGACAATAGAGAAAAACAACCAAGAAGGAGATTTTTTGTTTTTTCCAATTGGAAAATTTAACTATAACTTCTTTGAACATGGCAAAAGCAAAGGATATGAAATGACAACGATATACCATAAAAGACTTTACGAGGCTCTACAAAATATAGAAGATAAATGGATTGTTTTATATAAAAACCACCCAGGTGTGCATAAGTTATATCAAGATTACAATATTATCATGCTTAATAAATATGGTCGAACAACTAAAGAAAAAGGTAGTTGTGAGGAAGTAGTAATTGCCAACTTCTAAAATATTATTAGCTTGTTTGTTGTTTACTACCGGACAATTGTTTGGATGGTTCCATCTAAACTCTCAGTTCGTGTGGGAGTGGTGGGAGAATCGTCCTCTTTTACCTATTTTTGTTTTTACTTTGCCAGCTTCTTTATGTTTTTGGTATGGAATGCAGATAGCCTATGCGGAAATGGGAGAGATTTGGGGCCCAAGGTTTTTAATCTTTGCATTATCCTATTTAACTTTTCCACTGCTGACGTGGCACTTCCTAGGTGAAAGTATGTTTACTGCAAAAACAATGACATGCGTATTTTTAGCGTTCATAATTGCCTCCATCCAACTGTTCTGGAGATGAAATAGAAAATAACTAACTATTTATATTGTTGGAGTATAATTTAAATGGATATTGCTACTGGAACGTGGTTTAAATACCTTCGAGAGGGCGAAAAAAAGCCGAAAAAGCCGAAATGTAAGACACTTCTCACCGAGATTTCCCGAGAGGAACACGAAAAGTTACAAACCTGGATAATGAACCAGGGCGACATCAACCCAGAGTTGGATGATGTCTTTGGTGGACCCGGCAAGATGCGCGTTGCGTTTCCTATGGC
>JGI25130J35507_1000367_pt1 | contig 14716 bp, 8 predicted proteins | sample ETNvirnome_2_300_FD_35507 | JGI IMG/M metagenome (IMG submission 35507)
AGCTGGACAGGTCAGGCAGGAGATAATGAGAGAGTTGATGCAAGGTATTACTGGGGTGCGAAATTTACAAGACTTCCAAGAACAGGAACATACAGTAATGCTGTGCTAAGAGCAAATGCTTCATCGGAGATAAATGATCTCTTTAGAAACTATTCAAAATTGCTTGGAATTGTAAAGCTCGATAACGCTGTGACGGGGGTAGGAGCTGATCAATTCAATGATAATAAGTTTACTCTCTCTAGGGTTGCTCTTGTAAATCAGATCTCTAACGACTCATCTGGAAATCCAAGCTTACCGGCAACAGCAAATACCTATCTAACTGGGACAGCCAAGGACCACATGTTGAATACAGCATACATTAGAAATGGAGTTCCTGATGCCGCTAATTACACAGTTTCTGATGGATCGATTACTGGCAGGTTAACATTTGCGTCGCTGCTATCACTAACGTCGTCCGTTTACTTTAATAGATTTAGTGATTATGCCAAGTTTACAAACTTTATGTATGGTGGATTTGACGGTCTTAACATATTAAACTCTGACATGGCACGAATGGACGATAGGGCAACCTCATCAGATACGGGTGGCTTTGCATCAGGAGGGACTCTTGATATCGGTCTAAATACGGCTGCAAATACATTTGGAACTGGAAAGACAAACTCAATTGTTGCATCATACAGAGCAGCTACAGATATTTTAACTGATCCAATGGTATCTAGAGTTAATATTATTACAATCCCGGGAATTAGGGATTCAGCAATCACTGATCATGTATTTAGTAGACTGAAAGATTACTCTAAGGCATTCTATGTCGCTGATCTGCCATCGTACAGTGCATCTGGAAAGAGGCTATACAGTGATTCATCTGACCTGCCAAATGTATCTAAGACGGCAGAGCAATTAGATTCAAGAGCACTAGATAACAATTTCTCAGCCGTATATTTTCCAGATGTTACAATAAACGATCCTATCAATAATAGGCCTGTGAATGTTCCGGCGTCTATTGCAGTTATGGGAGCTCTCGCGTATAACGATAGCGTGGCTTATCCGTGGTTCGCACCGGCAGGATTCAATAGAGCGGCTCTAGACTTTGTAACAAACGTCAAGGTTAGACTAAATCAGGGAGACAGAGATGAGCTCTATCAGGCAAGAATAAATCCAATAGCAACATTCCCACAGGCGGGGTTTGTGATATTTGGACAAAAAACTCTTCAGCTAGCAAAATCAGCTCTTGACAGGGTCAATGTCAGAAGAATGTTACTAGAGGTCAAGAGAATAGTTGTCAATGTGGCCAATAGAATAGTATTTGAACAGAACACTCCCCAGACAAGGGCAAGATTCGTAGCACAGGTTACACCGCTTCTGTCGACAATTCAAAGCCAGCAGGGAATTGATCAGTTCAAGATTATAATGGATGCTAGTAATAACACACAAGAGGATATTGAGAGCAACATTCTTAATGGCAGAATTGTTGTTGTTCCGACTCGAGCAGTTGAATTCATAGCAATAGACTTTATCATAACTAATGCTGGCGTTAGTTTCGAATAGGGAATACATATAAATGAATCGGAGAAGTGATAAATGTCTGAAGTAACGTTTAAAAGCCCGGGAGCCTTTACCAAGGAGATAGATCTTTCACAGCCAAGTGTGGGATCTCCCATTGGGGTTCCCGGAGGTGTTATAGGCACATCAGATAGAGGTCCCGCTTTTGTTCCAATCACTGTTGCAACATACACTGGTTTCGCATCAGTTTTTGGAAATACAGACGGTGAGAAGTTCGGACCGTTAGCTGTTAACGAGTTTCTTAAAAATGCTCAGGCGCTGACGTATCTGAGAGTTCTTGGAATAGGAAACGGAAAACAAAGAAGTGCCTCCACCGGTGAGGTGACAAACGCTGGATTCGTCGTGGGAAATAGAATGGTTCAGGCGAATGGTCTGGTCGCCGCCAATCCCAAGGCATCGTCTGGCAGGAATGACTTGGGAAGAACATTCATCCTCGGCTGCTTCATGTCAGAGTCTAATGGTTCGACAATCTTTAGTGATGCTGGGATTCAGAATTCCAATGTGACAGCCGCGTCAGTGGTTGTTACAGTCGCAGGGGCTGTCGGCCTGGATGAGACTCTCACGATAACCGACACCGCCGGCAAAAGTGTAGCGTACATAGCAAAGGGTGTCCAGAGCCTGGTTGCAGATCCTCCAGAGTTCGATCGAACCGCCGCTGGCGGGGCGAATAATGTCGCCGCCTCTATCAAGGCGTGTATTGAGAGCGCAAATGGCCATCCTACGACACTCACTGTCTCTGCAGCTTCTGGCGGTGTAATCACCGTAACTCAGGATGTCGCCGGCTCTGACGGAAACTCTGCATGCGATGCTAGCTCTGTCACCAACCTCACAGCTGTTGGCGGAGCTGATTCAACCGCTAACCAGTTTGACGGCGGGTCGAACGCAAGGCGCCCAGCGCAACCAATTGTTCGAGGGATTCTAATGACCCCCTCTGGTGTTATTGCCACCCTATCTGGAAACTTCTACGCCAATGGTAGCGCGAAGCCAGGAGGATCAACAGTCTATAATCAGGCGGAGGCAGTAGCAAATATACAGGGTGGTATCTCCGGGGCGATGAATATGGCGAATCAGAGATTCACTCTCCTTCTTAATGGTCACAAGCCAACCGGAGAAAATCCTAACGTTTACACATGCTCATTTGATCTTCAGGCTAACTCATACTTTTCAAATGTTCTTAACTCAGATCCCACAAAGATAGAGGAGGCAGGACACCTGCTCTACGGTCACTATGATATTGATCGGAGCCTTGCTGTAATAACTGGATCGGAAATCCTAAGCAACACGATTGATTTTAGCAAGGGAGCATCTGGAACATGGGAGGATATAGCATTCCTCACAACTGGCTCTAGGGCTAGAAATACTTCAGGGGCAAGACAGCCCAACTATGAGTCATTCGTGGATAGGTTCACAACTCCAATAACACCATTCATAACCTCTCAGGTCTTTGGGGCAGGGCCGTATAACCTCTTTAGAGTTCAGTCTCTTGATGATGGATCATATGCAAATACACTAATCAAGATATCAATTGAGAATATACAGCCTTCAAACTCAGATACATATGAGTATGGCACATTCGATCTAATTGTTAGAGAATTCTCTGATAATGACTATGATAGAAAGGTTCTTGAGGCGTGGAGGGGACTAAGCTTAGATCCAAATAGTGATAAGTATGTCTCACGAGTGATAGGGGATCAACGAGCGTATTTTGACTTCGATCAGGCAGACTCATCGCAAAAGATGGTCGTAACGGGAGATCACCCGATAAGATCGAGCTACATTAGGGTTCAACCAAGCAGCCAGCTAAAGAATGGTCAGGTTCCAAAGAATGCGGTGCCCATGGGCTTCAGGGGCCCAGATCACCTCATAACATCTGGAAGCGGTCCATTGACAAATTTTGGAACGGCTCAGCTCAAATCTACGTCACTAAATGACGTCTTAAACCGAACTGTTGAGCCTCCCATTCCATATAGAAAAAATATTAAGGTTGGAAATGAACCTAACGCAAGGGTTCAGGCCGGTCTATATTGGGGTGCTAGATTTAGTCAGCAAACCACTATAAATTACACTCAGAATGACTTAAACCTGCTTGATCAGAGCATGAAGACGTATGCAAAGTTCTTCCCGAGCTTTGATCCTTCTAATTTTAACTTCTCTGTTGGTAATAATCCGGGCGCNGCTGATATCGGAGGAACAGTTCTAGACTGTGATAGATTTAATAATAATATTTTCTCCCTTGAGCGGCTTCAGGTAAGAACAGGATCAGATGGAGTCGCAGATACAGATCAGTGGGTGAGCGCATCTTATATCAGACAGGGTGGAATAGCTGCAGTCCCTGCAAATAAGACCAGAGCTTTGAAGGCGAGTGATCTTAAGACTCAGGGGAATAGAGTTTTTGCCAAATTTACAGTTCTACTGCAGGGTGGATTTAATGGACTTGACATATTCAACGAGGATAAGTCAAAACTTCTTAATGCTGCTGCCAAGAGAGAGATGGGAGATGTAACTGCGCAAGGCGGCACAAGCGGTCCGACTGTTGCGGCATATAGAAAGGCACTAGATATAATGGGAACTAAGTCTGATGTGGATATTCATCTTCTAGCTATCCCGGGATTACGTCACTCATCCGTGACTGATTATGCTATTGACACGGTGGAGAGCAGATTTGATGCACTCTACATTATGGACATCGAGGAAAGAGATGCAGTAAATGAGGTCGTAACTGGATCGCTAGGGACTGGAGAATCTGTGAATATAACATACACGGTGAGCGGCTTCAAGGATAGGGCTCTCGATACATCATTTGCAGCAGCCTACTTCCCGGATGTAATAGTTCAGGATCCAACAACGTTAACAAATGTTCAGGTGCCACCCTCGACTGTTGTTCTTGGAACATTTTCTCAAAATGATGTAAAGGGATATCCGTGGTTTGCTCCGGCAGGTTACACACGTGGAACACTTCCCGGTGCTCTACACTCTTCAGTTCCGCTAAATAAGACTAATATGGACGATCTATATGATGCTGATATAAATCCAATTACATCTTTCCCAAGCACAGGGTTGCTGGTATTCGGACAGAAGACGCTTCTGGCAAGCGCATCAGCTCTAGATAGAGTGAATGTTAGAAGACTTCTAATTTATATTAGAAGAAAGGTGAGAGCAGTTGCAGACCTAATGCTATTTGAACCCAATAGACAGGAGACACTTGATAAGTTTAATTCTCTAGTTCAACCAATTATGCAGCAGGTTCAGGAGCGTAGCGGAGTTGATAGATTTAAGGTTGTAATTGACGCGACAACAACAACTCAGGCTGATATTGAGAATAATACACTTCGTGGAAAGATTTTCTTGCAGCCCACAAGAACTGCAGAGTTTGTCTCACTTGACTTTGTTGTAACAAATGCTGGAGATGCATTCCAAAATGCTTAATAAAAAAATTCCAGTTGCATATTTAAAGAATGTAGGAGATTAATAAATGGCTGAAACACTTTCTGTCACCGATATGCTACCCAATAAATTTGAGCCGAAAAGACAGTTTCGGTGGGTATTCTCTATTGAGGGAGTTGATGCTTTTCTAATGAAGACGGCGGCACGTCCGAGTTTTGCAATAGCTGAGTCAACAATACCATTCATCAATGCAAAGAGATACCTCGCGGGTAGATTAACTTTCAATACAATGGATATAACATTGCACGATCCCATTGCACCATCAGCAGCACAGCAGGTGACTGAGTGGGTGAGAACGCATTATGAATCTGTGTCCGGCCGAGCTGGATACGCAGATTTTTATAAAAGGGATATTCAGTGTAAACTTCTTGATCCCATCGGAACTGTTGTAGAGCTCTGGGACATCAAGGGAGCATTTATAACCTCTGTAAACTTCAATTCACTTACGTATGATAATGATGAAGCACCTGTCGAGATATCTCTCACACTAAGGTACGATAACGCTGTTCTTCAGTATTAAAATTCTCCTCCTATGTCTAACAAAAAAGGCGTGTTAAAGCACGCCTTTTTTATTTTTGATTTACGTATGTGCTCTCATAATGTAAAAATTAATGGTATGTATAGAAAGGAGTTATAGTTGCCAAATATTCCAGAGTCCATTCCAAGCCAAAACGTAATGAAAGAGGAGTTTGGATGGGAGGTACCTGTTGAGATAGTGCCAGTCCCTTCAGAGGGGAAGGTTTATCCTTCAGGAACAATACTTCACAATAAAAAAACGCTTCAAATAAAGGCAATGACAGCTAGAGAGGAGGATATTCTCTCATCCAGGCCGTTAATTCAGCAAGGAACTGTCATAAGTCATCTAATTCAGGCATGCCTAATAGATAAAAATGTCAATGTTAGAAATATGCTTCTTGGAGATAGAAATGCTCTAATGGTGTCAGTTAGGATTACTGGGTACGGATCTAAATATGACGCTGAGTCTGTGTGTCCGGACTGTAATGAAAGAAGCACACAGGAGTTTAATTTATCTGAGCTAGAGATTAAGAGACTTAAAATTAATCCAGTGTCATCTGGTGAAAATTTATTTTCATTTAAACTTCCTGTAACTGGTAAGGAGGTTCATTTTAAATTTTTAACAGGTGCTGACGAAGAGGAAAGAAGCACAGCTGCGGATAGAAAAAAGAAATTGATGCCAGAGCTAAAGATCGAAACCAATATTACCGGTCGATTAGAGCAGGCAATAGTATCTATATCTGGTGTCACAGATAGAAATAAGATTAATCAATTTGTTAAAAATATGCCTGCTCAAGACTCTAGATCTCTCAGATCGTATGTTGTAAAGCACGAACCAGGAATAGACATGTCAGCGTGGATGAGTTGTCCACATTGTGGGGAAACTTCGAGAATTAATCTTCCCGTAGGAAGCAATTTTTTTTGGCCCACCGAATAACTGGAAGGAGACCTTTCTCGAAGAGGCCTTTTTATTACAGTATCATCTCAATATGAACTACTCTGACGTCAGGAGCATGCCTGTAACTTATAGAAAGTGGTTCCTAAGACGTCTATCTGATGAATTCAAATCACAGGCTGAGGCCCAAAAGAAGGGATCCCGATCGTCAGACTCCAATAGGCCTCAAAGCCAGCAGGTTCCCGTAGATGAAATAATGGAAAGGATGCACACAGAGTCGTTTAAGAAGTTCTAGGTAAATTTAATTTCGTAATAATTAATAATGCGGGGACCACTGCATGGTAGACACTACTAGTCAGCTTAAAGCTCAGAGAGATTTAACAGATGCCATTGTCCGAAATTTGGGCAGCATTAATCAGGCTCTATCTAATCAGCTTAGAATTCAACAGCTGGTGAATCAGCAGGCCCAGGGGGGTGCCACTGACGCCGCCGCTGTGGCTCGAGCAACTGAGGACCAGCTCCGATCTGCTGGAGTAAGCCAGACATCGTACACGACTGCTGCAACCTCAGGAGCTGCGGATGTGACCGCAGCAATTGAAAGACAAGGTGTGGCAACCACGGAGGCGGGTGCTGCAGTTTTAGCAACAGCGAAGAAGCTCGGCAAAACGTATGATGACACACTAAAGTTAATATCAGTAAAGGCCAAGGGCCCGCTTAGAGATGCCTACTCTGAACTTCAGGAGTACTTTGGTGGATTGATGGGCCAGGGAGGTATAGCTCAAGACCAGAAAACTATGGCTAATAAGATGGTCGGTACGTTTAGGGACATCAATCTTAATGTCCGCAAGGAGATGTACGACACCAGCGAGAAATTTAAGGTCATGGGATTACCCCTTGGAATGGCATTCAAAGATCTTGGTGTTGTCATGGAGAATTTCAATGAGGTGGCATTAAAGCAGGGGGTAATAAATGGCTTTGCCATGATGAAGGATGCCACAGCGGATATGGCCATAGAGATGAAGCTATTTGGCAAGGCCCTTGGGTATGGAGCCGAAGAGACGTCGACCTTTGTGCAGCGACAGATAAGCCTCACAGGAAAGGCTGGCACAGACATGCTTAGTGAGGCAGCATCAATGGCTAAGGCCATGGAGAAGGAAACAGGTATCTCGGCTAAGGTTATCGGGTATAGTATAGAGAGAATCATACAGGATACAGAGAACTTTGGAAATGTGACAGTTGAGGAGGCAGCTAGAATGAGCGCTGCTCTCACACAATTGGGTGTCGGATACGATAATCTAGCTGGAATGGTTGGAAAATTCCAGGCGTTTGACGCCGCAGTCTCAAGTGTCTCAGCCCTGACTACTGTGTTTGGAATTCAAATCGACGCAATGGAGATGATGAAGCTGGCCAACGAGGATCAGGAGACATTCCTATGGAGAATGAGGGACTCATTCCTACAGGCAGGTCGATCCGCTGACACAATGACCCTAGCTCAGAAGAGACTCGTTAAGGAGCAATTAGGCCTAACTGACATAGAGGCTGTTGAGAGACTGCTTGATCCGACCCGTGCAATCTCATCTATGGAGGAGTTGACAGCTGCTACCGCAAAGGCTCCCGAAGAGGTCAGTGAGGTACTGAAGACGCTAGGGGGAGACATTCTTGACCTCCAGGATGCGACATCAGTTGGAATGGACCAGGTGAGAACCTTCGTAGAGCAGGGATTGAGACAGCCACTTGTGCAAGCTAACATACAGCTTGAGCAAACCACAGCGCTGGTCGGCGGCATGTTTGCAGGTGCCGCCGCTAGCGGGGGTGCTGAGGCCGTGTCCCAACTCGCCAAGGGGCTCACGGACATCACTGGAATTGACCCTGATATCATTAAGAAGACGGAGACTGGTTTAGCGGGAGTTGCAACTCAGGTAGGGAAGGTTATGACACCGCTCACGAGTGGAGACTGGACAGCTGCGATGGAGGCGATGTCGGAGGGTCTAGGTAAGCTAGACTTCGGAGGGAGCATGGTGTCAGGAGTCACTGATGCAGTTAAGAGCATCGAGAAAGCATTTAAGGACATGGCAGCCAATATCATTCAGAGTCTCAAGGATGCTAAGATTATTCCAAATAGCCCTGACGACATTTTGACAGAAACTCTAAATAAGGTTGGCTTCACAGCAGAGCGAACAGGTGAGGTGTGGGAGAAATCTCTGGCCAAGGTCGGAATTAGCACCAAGGATCTAACTAAGGAGCTAAAGGATCAGACATCTGTATATAACAAGCTAGGTAGGGAACTAGCATTTCAGGGTTACCAGTACAAGGATCTTGATGATGATCAGAAGAAGATGATAAGAGATCGACTGCAACTGGGGGACATTTCAGATGATCTCCTGGAGAAGCAGTGGAAGATGATCATGAAGGGCAAGGGAGCCACAGCCGGCCGGCTTAGAAAGACGCGCGAGACCTTCGCAACTGAGCTCTTAGAAATATACAAGGGATCTGGTCGTGACATATCTAGCTTTAGTGATGATTTTATTACATCAATAGAAGAACAACACGGCATTAATAGGGAGACTCTAGCAGCCGCACTCGAGGAGGGAGCAGATATTAAAGAAATTGTTACAGAGGCCGGAAAGGCGAAGTACGAGAAGGAGGACAAGACGACCAAAGGCACGTCAGCTTCAGCAAGAAGAGCTGAGAGGAAAAATAGAGAGGAGGCACTGGAGATATCAAGGTCACACACGGCTCAGCTAAGAAAGACGAATAGTCTTCTCACCCTCAATAATGACATTCTCACAACAGCAGCTCTGGATATCAAGGGGACCCTAGAGAAGCTCCAGGGCACCGTAGACTCCGCTAAGCAGACTGTTGAGCTTCACATAGATGGTCACTACGTAACAGATGCAGTTCTTAGAAATCCTGCTGGATTTCTTGAAAATGGAACCGTGACAATTACATAGAGATAATACATAATAATTAGAGATGAATGAATGACACTAATAGACAAAGTTTTAAATGATCCGTTCTATAGGGCTTTTGCTGACACTGTCAGTGACAGTGATCGAAAGGAGCTCGAGGAGCGAGTCATAGATATGCTCTCCGGCGCGAGTCAAATTTATTCAATTATTAACGAGGCCTCCTCAACGGAGGAAACAAGGGAGCAGCTGCTAAATTCTATTGAAAAGCTTATCTCGCCAGAAGGATTGAAAGAATGGCAAGAGATAAATTAAAGGATTTTTTACAAGGTAGGTCAACAGAGACTCGCATAGCATTCACTATAGATGCAGCTGATATGGGTCCGACCGATACCTTTAATGCGGGTGATGATCTAGGAAGAGATCCGGGAACGAGACAGGAACTGCTAGGTTTAGAAAATCCAGAGAGTGATGATGGTCTTCTTGGTGATTTTTTAAAGTTTCTTGTTGATCTTAGCGATAATCAGTTCACCCTAAAGGGTGGAAATATGATTGCTAATTCAACAAATAGAGGTGATGCACTAACACCAATAGATCAGCAGGGGGTCGTTGAGGGTTTTGTTGAAGGCGTAGATAGAATAAGAGCCTCAAGACCTGGAGGATCTTCGGGTGAATCACTGGGTTCAATTATGTCAAGCTACTCTGAAAGTGGGTATATTGACAAGCAGGTGATAAATGATGAGGTTGACAAAATTGGATTTGATACCGTTCCAATACAGTCTGAGAATTTAGAAACACCCAGATCTGGACAAACTCTTTTGGGAACAATAGTGGGTGAGAATATTGATCACACTGGGCAGACAAGATATGGTGGTGAACCAGAGTCTAAGATTCAGGAAGCAATTGAGGATACCCTTGTTCAAAATAGTCGATTCAGAAATGTTAGCGGAGATAGATTTTCATCGTTTGTCGCGCCAGATGATAAGAGTGCTTCAAGATTTGAAGAAGGGGTATCGGTATCATTCAAGTCTTCTGAGCTAGGCTCTCCTGATGGAACACTAACGTATCAGAGAAATTTTGGAGAATACCTTGTAGATCCCGGATCAGATCCTGGAGGATCTGACCCTGTCCGAATCGCACAACTAATGAGTGTGGGTGAATCTCTTCTATTAAAGGGTGCCGGATGGGATGACGGAATATCTCCAGGAGATAGTAGTGACCCTTCAGATATTGACGCATCAGAGGCTGCTAAAAAGTTTACCTCAGGTGAATTCACAGGTGGAGAGGAATCCTTTAAGGTGGATAATGAAACAATTAGAGCTAGAAATGCAAAGGGCGCACCTGAAAATGAGATGGGTGACTCTGTCTACGCAGGAAGGGGACAATTTTTATCAGCAGATGGAGCAGGAGACTCATTTGGATCAACAACGACACCAAGGTCTAAATTCTCATCAACTGATAACCAGTCAATATTAAGAGCCCAGGCTGCAGCAGCCATCGCAGCAATGATAACAATAACAGAGGACACATTCAATATGATGGATTCAGCTGGCGGTGGAGATAACCTGCTTGATCTCCGAAGGGGTCCGTACGTTGCAGGCCAGGCGAAGAGAATAGCTAGAGAGGCCAAGTTCCAGCTATTTAGAAATCTTGTAATCGCTCCGACAGATTATGACTATAAGAGATGTGTTAAGCAGGGATTTTTAATTCTGTTTAATAGAGGGTTTTCTGATGGCGAGAATTCTCTCAGTAAGACCGCTAATTATCAGATGATCCAGGAGTCAGCTGGATTTTGGCTCTCTGTTGCTAAGAAGATATTGATATCATATGCGACAATCTTAGATAACATTGGTAGTGATGGCGCTGAAAGTTTCACGTCCCCAACAGTGTCTAATGTTGCATCCATCTTTAGGGGGATATCTAAAACACCTGTCCTTAGGATACTAAACGTGGCAGCAATTGTGGGAAATGTATCTCTTAGAGCACAGGGGGCAGGACTTTACGACGATGAGGGCGAATCAGATGGCATGCCGAATCCAAATGATCCGGTCGGTCCGTGGAATGTTGACATTCTTCCCGATGGCCCAGCAACAAGAATATCTAAGAGTAGAACGCAAGATGGTCAAACAGCCCTATCTCTAGCCTGGAGGACAAGTTCAACTCCTGCAATATATATGATACCTAGAAATGTCATCATGGCTGCAGTCGAGATGGGAACCCTATCCAACGGAACAAATCCGCTAAAGGGGATGATGGGATCACAGCTTATTAAAAAGACCTATCTTGATGTTAATGCGGGAACTGGAGGCCTGGGTTTCGGCGGTGGTGTCATGGGGGGAGGCGGCTCGCCAAGAATTCCAGGTGATGTCATTGAGAGGATCGAGAATCTTCTTGATGCCGAGTATGTTCCATTTTATTTTCATGACATAAGAACAAATGAGATTATTAGTTTTCACGCATTCCTTGAAAATCTAACTGACAGATACACTCCTGAGTATAGTCGTACAAACGGATATGGTCGAATAGACTCGGTTAAAACGTATAGATCAACAAATAGATCAATACAGTTTAGCTTCCACATCGCTGCAACGTCAAAGGAGGACTTCGATGAGATGTGGTGGAAAATTAATAAATTAACAACACTAGTCTACCCTCAGTGGACAAGAGGGACCCTGATGTCGACCAAAGCGGGACTCCTGGATTCCACGTTCATTCAGCCGTTTAGTCAGGTTCTCTCATCATCACCTGTCATAAGGCTTAGGATAGGTGATGTCATTAAGGGTAATTACTCAAAGTTTAATCTGGCTAGAATATTTGGAGTGGGTGATAGTGATGTTATACCGAAGGCATCATCGGTGGTTCCGCCAACCGCATTTATGTCTATCATACACGGAGCAATTCAGAGTTCAGCTAAAGCTCAGCTCGACTCAGTATTTGCCGTGATCTATGGCTCTCCCCTTTCATTCGGAGCGGACATGGGAGGTATCAGGCCCCTTAGGGCGCTAGCCTCACAGGCTCTTATAAATGGATTTGCAAATCCTCTCGGTGTTTCAATTGTAATGAGAGAGCTGTCAAGCCCTGATCAGGACGTAAATCCCGCATCATTTAGCCTAACGTTAGCCGGAGCCGTCCAGGCTGGTGCCACTGCCCTAAGGGGATTAGTTTCACCCGCCGCCGGATATGGCCCAACAACGTTTCCGTATCTAAAGGCCTCATCTGACGAGGGCTACATAAGAGATGATGGGACAGGCAAGCGATGGCGAGTTCTTAGGCCGCTGAGAGTCTTTGTTATAGCACACCTTCGAAAGACAGAGGTGGTTAAGACTCTGAGCGACGCTCAGGTTGGAGCACCATTTAAGGGGCCCAGGAGAAAGGCTAATCCACTTTTAAAGACTCACTATAAGGTCGCAATAGTCGACTTTAACGCTCCTATCGAGCTACTTGGCAGGTGGTTCATTGTATCTCACGCAGATCTCATGCCAAATATTAACGCAATATTTAATAGCTATGTTCTCCCCTCGCTATCAGCTCCAGCTCTTGCTGATGCAGTTGTACAAGGATTGGCTAATGAGGCAGCAACGATAACTGGAATACCGGCTGATCAGCTTGATGTGGCAATAAGTGACACAGCTAATTTTATGAAAGCCTCCACAGGATTTGGTCCCGCAACGACCACCGTCAACCCAGTCACAAAGGCATTTGCGAGCACAGCAGGGAGGGGACTCGCAGGAGTCATCACTAACCTTAGCTATAACCTGTTAGATGGAACAAACACATGGGAGATCGACTGGAATTCTAGAGCACCAAAGGTTGTTAAGGTCGACATTGGCTTCGAGCCCATCCACGACATACCCCCAGGTCTCGATCACAACGGATACAACAGAGCACCAATTTACAATGTTGGAGATATTATGCAATATGTTGCAGGAGACCCGTACGACGATGACGGAAGGGCATCGCACGACTCCTACAAGAATCATGGACGCCTGGGAACTGTGTCAGAGGATCCAAATGACACGTCGGCTGCTCCTTCGGGAGGGTCCGCAGCGGCCAGAGAGACCGCATCGAGGGAAGACGGATGAGGATCCATATAGAAATTAGGCTTGGAGATTAGATATGGGAATTAGTAGATACACATTCACACCTAGGATACTCAATGGATCAATACTCGCCACATCTTCGGCCAGTACTAGAATTTATAATGGTATTATGAATGGAAGCATATCATATTCACCAGCGGTTATTCGTGAGAGCGTGAGATTAGATCACATAGCTGCTAATGCATACGGATCAGGAGATCTCTGGTGGGTAATTGCAGCGGCATCAGGAATAGGCTGGGGATTACAATTGCCGCCTGGGACAATATTGAGGATACCAAAAAGCATCAGTCAGATAATGACGTATCTTAGGTAGGAGAAGAGAGTGGCATCCGACGGTCCCAGCATTAATAATGTGAATAAGCTCGGTGTTGCTCTGAGGGACCTAACTCAGTTCTACGTGGCCGGAGAGTCAGCATCTACACAAATTAAAGTTCCGGTGGTTCCCGCAGGCCTTAATGGGTCGCTGGGTGTTGCGCTGGGCCCAGGAATTGTCCAGGTCGCCCTGGACGCCGGGCAGAAGCTCACATTCGAAACAAAAACCATCTCTCAGGAAATTTTAAGAAATTTAACGGCAATTCTTCTTGACACCACTGAGGGTGCATTTTTCACAAAGGACATTCTCACAAATACGTTTCTATTCTCAAAGTTTCAGGAGTTATCGCTCANTATTGGTGAGTATAGNGCAGGACAATTTGTTAAAATTGTGTATGAGCCGGAGACATGNGCAGCACCCCTTGCAGAGAGTGCCGGATTCTACGTGACAGAAGCTAGCCCTCCTCTAAAGCCTGTTGCTGGAAAGGAGGCTGACGCAGAAAAGGCAAGCATAGGGCTCATAATACAGTCAACCGTGGATCAGGAGAGCAAGAAGGCCGGGGAGTACAAGGATCCTTTCGTAAATTTGGATCCTAAGAATCCTGACAGGTATAAGTCACCAACTCTATCAGCATTCATATTTCCAAGTCACCTTCTCAGTCCATCCATCAGGAACACAGATGTGATATCTCTATTCTGTAATTCCATACCCCCCGTAGAGATGTCACGGTGTGTACCATACATTGATATAAAGTTTGTATCTGCTGTGCCACCAATCCTAGGTGAGAGAACTAAGCAGCTATCAATAGTAAGATTTCTTGGAATGCTCTCAAATGATAAAATCTCTCCGTCGGAGGGAATTGGAATGTCCGACGCTCTACCAGCTGGCCTCGGTTCATCACTTGGCCTAGATATGGCAAGGGCTCTTATGGGATTGGGAACTAGTCAGTGGGGAGATATCATATCACTATCATCTGCTG
>JGI25130J35507_1000379_pt1 | contig 14421 bp, 17 predicted proteins | sample ETNvirnome_2_300_FD_35507 | JGI IMG/M metagenome (IMG submission 35507)
ATAGTAGATATCTTTTTCGTTGAACCATCGACTCAGGTACTTGGATGGAAGATTATCTTCTGAGATAGCTCGAGACCATTGTCCTGCATATGCCTGTCTAAGCTTTTTTAAATACGGTCTCTCATAATAAATAACCCTATCTGGAATTCCATAGCTTAGTGCATCTTCAATAATGTCGTCATTTAAATACTTGTCATTTTTAATTCTGCTATACCGTTCAGAATGAGATGCAAACACAATCTCTTCATTTTCTATGACAGATATTGCTGAATCATGATTTAAACAATTTATTCCTAGTATTCTCATTAAGATCAATCATATATGAATGGATCATTTTTTCTAGATGCAGATTCTTTTTCATCTTCTTTATTTCTCTTAAATATAGAAATAATAAAATTAATAAATCTTAACATCAGCTCCACTATCTTGTTCCTCTTTTTTTAACATCTATTCCATACTCATTTATTATATCTAATAAACGACCTCCATGAACAGATAGTGTCCATTTTCCATATCCTACTGCCGTAGATATATGAGGTAATGTCTTAGACTGCCAATGCCATGGGCCAAGCTTAGGCATATCCTCTTGATGATAAAACGCACCTTTTATCTTGCAATCCATTGTTGCTTCCCACCACTCTGGAGATTCGATTCTAGTGGATTTTGCCTGGCTATATAGTTTTATAAAATCTTTCTTTTTCCAAAGTGTTGCCTGCATCATAAATGAATAACAATCACTATCATGACAATATGCATCAAATATATTATCGTCTAGCCTAACATCAGGGAAATCTTTTATCTTATAAGACTTTGGTCTATGCATTCCAAGCCTAAGATCATATTTTGCAAGTCTAACAAAGCTATAATCACTTTCATCTAAAAACTTTTTACATCTTAAAATTTCACTATAATCAGTGTGATCAAATAACCAAAAGTCTTCTTGAAGATAAATTATATAATCTTCTTCTACATTATCTAGGCAAGTCAACCATTGCTTATAGTATGGCTCACTATCATCATATATTGATATTTGATGTCTGTCTTTATTAAAGCCAAAATCTGGGACGCCATCTGTAAAAATATGACTCTTAAACTTGCTAGCAAATTTATCTATTTGACCTATATGGGGCCTTAATATGTCATGACAATTTAAATTGGTATATGTTACTAACGATATCTTGCTTAAATCTTTCACTTTAAATCCTTATTATCCTTGAGTATCTTTTCCAATATCCATGGATAAAAACTTATCCACAGATATTAAATTAAGCAAACTTTTTCTATTTTCATCCATGTATGTGTACTCTAAGCATGTATCAAGTTCGTCTTTATTATATAGCTTTTGCTTATCCTGAATATGAATTAATCCACAACCCCAGTCCAAATCAATAACACATGCAAAGATATCTTTATTTGTACACCTCTCTCTAGCATATGCCTTCCATGTTGTTCCATTCCACTTTCCTCCAGCAGGTGTGCTTAGATCACTGAAGTCTTCACGAGCATGATGAATAGTAGGAGGGTTACAGTCATGCATTAAAATTATTCCATTTTCATAAAGGTGGCTAAGAGAATTTTGAATATCTTTGCTTACCTGGTGATCTAAATGAAGACCATCGATAAATATTAGATCATACTTTACATCCCCCTCAAGAGAAGAAAAGAATTCATCTGAAGTCGTATACACAACATTTTCAATATCTGGGAACTCTTTTGAAGGATCAACTCCTGTCTTATTTAGACATCTAATATTTCTAAAATTGTTACCATCTCGTACCCCAATTTCTAAATAAGACACAAGATTATATCTATGAATTAAAAAATTTAAAATGTCTGTCCTTGAGCTAACGACTAGAATGCCGCTTTTATTTAAGTGATCGTACCATGAAGAGACTATTTGTGGATCAATATTGCTTGCCCTTATTTCCGAAGACTGTGTCTTTTCAACATAAATGGGCTTACTAATAGCCTGTGATAGCTTTTTTAGTGCTTCACGCTGTGATATTACTGTTTTTATCATAGTGGCCCTATTTTTTTCCTATCATTGATGTTATGGCAGAGCCGTTGTCATAAGAACCCCTCCATATCTCGCAAAATGATATGTTTTCCTCGAGATACTTTTTATCTTCTTCGGACATATACAGACTTTCAATCTTTCCCGTATCATTAAAGTTTTCAAGCATTGTCAGTGTCGTATTGCTTCCATCAGGATATGCTCCCCACTTCCGTGTATGGGTCCAAGTTGATGTGTGAAGATCTTCAATTGAATACAATCCCCCACTTTTAATTTGATGAAATAATACTGCAAATGAAAGCTGCTGCTGTTGCATTTTATGACCGCCATCATCAACTAGAAAATCAATTTTCTCACCTATTGATTCAATAAATCTTTCAAGGTCAACTTGTAAGGACTGATCTCCTTCAAATAGTGTATATCTGCCATCGCTAGCAAGTGCTACCTCACTAATTACTCTACTGACATCATTTTCTGAAACTTGTGAAAAATTATCCATAACAAATATTTTTGCATTTGGAAAATATTTGAGCCACATTCTAGAAGAACCTCCTGGGTTATCTTGTTCAATATGCTGATATTCCGGCCAATGTGAGGGTATCAATCCTCCCATTCCTATCTCACAAACAACTTTAGGATTTAGATGCTGTATGTAAGTCTCATAAAAGTCGGTAAACCCATATACGTGCTTATTAGACCCAGACTTACTTGATAGCTGGCTCAAGGTAAGTTTTTGTTTATTCATGTGTATTTCCATTTCTTATGATGTATTTTACAAATGTTTACTGTGATGGTAAATGCTGTATTTTTAAAATAAAGGTGATATAAATAACGTATGGCACTTGAGAAAATCTGTCTTGTTATTCCGCCGTCGCCGTTTCTATTAGACGAAAGGGTTTTTATGAATATAGGAATCCTAAAAGTTGCAAGCTCTTTAGAAAAAGAGGGCTTTGAAATAGACGTGCTGGATCTTAGTGGAGTTAAAAATTTTCTAAATGTTGTAGATGACTATATTAAAATAAATTCATCATCTCAGATATTTGGAATAACTGCAACTACACCACAAGTACCTTTTGCAGTTAAGATTGCAAAGCGAATAAGGCTTCTAAATAAAAGCAGCAAAATAATAATTGGTGGACCACATGTAACATTAATGAATGCGACATCAAAGCTTGAGAAAGTTAGAGGATTAAACCACAGCAATAGAGCAACTGAAGATATTCAAAAATTACAAAATATTTTTGATGTACTTGTGTGCGGTGATGGAGAATTTACAATTTTTGAAGCCTTAAAAATAGATAATGGAATTATAGACGCAGATGACAGAAAATCTCCTTTCTTTCTATCAAATGAAAATTTTTCTAATCTTCCAATGCCGGCTAGACACCTTGTTGATGTCAGCTCTTATCACTATGAAATAGAGAGCCATAAATCTATAAGCCTTATAGCTCAATTAGGATGTCCATTTAGGTGTACATTTTGTAGTGGTAGAAATTCTCCTTTCTTAAGAAAAATTAGAACTAGATCAATTGATTCAATTATTTTTGAAATGAAACATCTTTATGAGACATATAATATGACAGGCTTCATGTTTTATGATGATGAATTAAATGTAAATAAATCTATGGTAGAGTTAATGAATAAGATATCAGATCTTCAAAATGATCTTGGTGTTGATTTTAGGCTTCGCGGGTTTGTAAAAGCTGAGCTTTTTAATGATTCACAAGCTGCAGCCATGTATCGCGCAGGGTTTAGGTGGCTTCTTACTGGATTTGAATCTGGAGATCCTAAAGTTTTAAAAACTATTCAAAAAAATGCCACCAGGGAAGATAACACGCGCGCTGTTGAAATAGCAAAAAATCATAATCTTAAAGTTAAGGCTCTGATGTCTATTGGCCATGCGGGAGAAAATAAAAAGTCAATAGAGAATACAAAGAACTGGCTTCTACAGGCACAACCAGACGACTTTGACTGCACAATTATTACTACATACCCTGGATCACCTTATTTTGATGAAGCTATTAAAAGTGACAATCACTACATATACACAAGTAAAGTTACTGGTGAAAAGCTTTATCAGGCATCAGTTGACTATCTATCCGAACTAGACTATTATAAGGGAGATCCAGATGGGGGATATGTATCATATGTTTGGACTGACTATCTTGATGTGAGAGAAATAGTGTGTCTCAGAGATGATCTTGAAAATGAAGTTAGAGAAAAATTAAACATATCCTTTAATCCTTCTCGCCCTGGATTAAACTATGAACACTCGATGGGCATGGGAAATATTCCTATACCAGATCATATTTTAAGAACAACATAATAAACATGAAAATAGTAGCAATAACACCTGATAGAAAACTTAATGCCCTGGCTCCTCTTATTATAGACGGGCTATATGATAACAATATAGAAGTTATAGCTACAGATCCAGGAAATGGCGTAAAAAACGTGTATAGTGATGATGAAGTACTAGAACACGCAAAGGATGCTGATTACATATTTGCTATTTTTGGAAAAATAAGAGGTCAGCATAGGTCAGGAAAATACCATCTTTTAGACAAAATTAATAGACCTGAAGTTACTGCATATATTACAGACAGTGAATGGACTTGTACTAGTTACCCTGACTCCACTACTCAAACAAAAGAGGTTGAAAGTGATCCATCTAGACACAGAGGGCACCCATGGATAAATGAATGGATGTATGAAAGATGTAGGTGGTACTTTAAAAGAATAGTATTTCCAGAAGATCTTAAACGAGATAAAATAATTCCTTGCTACCTTGGAGCCTGGAATCGATATTTTGGTGCACCAGAAGAAAAGAAATTTGATATTTTCTGTAGCTTTGGACAGATAGAAAATGGATTAAGAAGGCCGACACATAATCATTGCCTAGAATTAAAAAACACGGGTAGAAATGTTCTAATTAATAAAAAATTTGATTTTGACACTTATTTAAAGATGATTAGAAGATCATGGATAGGTGTTAGCGGATGGGGTGCTGGAAATTGCTGTATGAGAATGTGGGAAATTTCTTCAAATAGGACTTGCTGCTTTATTCAAAAACCATTTATAATATATCCTAATAAGTTTGCTGACGGTGAATCATGTGTATATTACTCTACAATTGAAGAGTTTAAAGAAAAAATGGAATTTTATCTAGACAATAAAGAAGAGTGTGCGAGAATAGGTCAAAATGCCTACGATCATATTATGAAATATCATACTGGAAAAAAACGTATTCAATACATGCTTAATGTGATGCAAGGATATGACTGGAGAATAGCATCAGAAATAGAATTTAATAAAATATCTTAATCTTCTATTTTTTTAAATTTATTCATAGCAGAACCTATGACCTGATGCATGTCAAAATATCTGTACTCTGCTAGCCTTCCTCCAAAAATTACGCTGGTCTCTTTTTTAGATAGCATCTTGTATTTTTTATAAATGTCTGTATTTCTATCATCATTTATTGGATAGTAAGGGATTTTTTCTCTGCTCCATTTATCTGGATAGTCCCATGTGACATAAGAAAAATCTTTCTTTAAAAACTCAAAATGCTTATGCTCTATCGTTCTGGTAAATGGAACTTTAATATCTGTGTAATTGACACCTGCTGTTCCTTGAAAGTCACCATCAACTCTCTTTGTTAAAAATTTTTGTGTTCTATACTCAAGATCACCAAATCTGTAATTAAAATATTCATCTATCTTTCCAGTATATACGATATTTTTGCTAATCTTTTGAAGCCTATCTCTATCTTTGAAGAAATCGACTCCTAATTCAACATCTGCGCCATCTATCATGTTGTTAATTAAGCCTGTATAGCCGCCAACTGGAATTCCCTGAAAGGCATCGTTGAAGTAGTTTTCATCATACGTGATCCTGATTGGAAGTCTTTTAATAATTGATGCTGGTAGTTCTGTGGGTGCACGCATCCACTGCTTTGAAGTATATCCTTTTATAAATATTTCATATATTTCTTCACCAACTTGTGACAAAACCCACTCTTCGAGATTTTTCGGTCTATCTATTTTTATTCTAACTTCTTCTAACTTTTTCTTAGCTTGATCTGGTGTAGTTACACCCCAAAGCTGATTTAATGTCATTAAGTTTATGGGGAAGGAATAAATATCTCCTCTATAGTTTACCTTAGGTGAGTATCTAAAGTGATTAAATCTAGAAAACTGATTAACATAATTCCATATTTTTTCATTACTGGTGTGAAATATATGAGGCCCATATACATGAATATTGATCCCTTCTTTATTTTTAGTATAGCAATTTCCGCCTATGTGTTCTCTCTTATCTACTATAAGAACTCTCTTACCACTTCTTATTGCATGCTCAGCAAATACCGATCCAAATAAGCCCGCACCGATTATTAGAAAATCATACTTCATACTAGAGACTCTTATAGCTATATCTCTCGTATCCGAACATTTTAAAATCTTCTTGTTTGTGATTATAAACTATGTCTGCACTTTCATCGTCATAAAAGTTCTTCCAGTCTATATTTTTATTATTTAATTTTCCATGCTCAGAAAATTGTCTCTTGTGGGATCCATATGTTGACCAGTCTATATTTTTAGATTCCTTTAGTCTATTTTTCCATGGTAAGTCTATGATCTTATTCTCATCGACATTATTTTTTATTTGTACTTTTATCCAGTCTTCGCTTAGATTTTCAAACCTTCCTATGAAATTAACAATAATATTTCCCTCTTTATCGCAAACCCAGTCTTTTTGAAGATCTAAAAAGTGCTTGTCATCAAATCCATTTAATCTGCCCTCTCTTAGTCCCAGGCAAAATTCTTTAAATGTTGGATAAAATTTATTAAGATATTCTGCTCTTTTTAAACCACCTATAAGATGTTTAGTACTATACCCGGGCGGTGCTGTCTTTAAATAATTGTAACTTGATAAAAACTTAGAATATGGGTTTCTTACAAAGCAGAAGCTAAAATAATTTTTAATATCTTTAATGTTTCTTGCATGTGCATGCCCTCTCTTATTTTTTTCACCTATTAGACCAGAATCTCTTACAGACACACCTGCTGTCTTTGGTACATGGATATATAAAAATGGTTTATTCATAAGATTGTTAAATTCTCATAAGATCTTTAATAATAGCATAATATTCATCACAACACCTACTAGAGCTTAAGAAATTATGATCTATCTTGTTAGCATATTCAGAATAGTTGTTTTTTATAATGTCTAATTTATCTAAAAATGTATTAAAATTATTAAACTCTTCTCCATGATTTTTACAAAGCTCATTTATTCCGCCGCCATCCTGATGATATAAAACAGGAAGACCGCATGCACTTCCTTCTATGTGGTGCATTCCACATGGTTCCCACCTAGAAGCAGTAACATATATATCATGATTTCTTAATTCACTGGCAAGATCAGCACCTGATATGGGTAAAATGATATTTGTATTGACAGGAGTATATTCCTTACAATATCTTCCAATATATGTGAATTCTAAATCATCTCTTTCAGATACATACTTATCAATTTCTGAATAGATATCAAATCCTTTCATCCAGTTATCAGACCAATGGTGAGTTACGAGCTTTATAGGGGTGTGGGCACTATTCCTTTCTTTATCAAAGAAAAAATTATTATTGCACCCATTGTAGACTACGTGAGATTTCTTATTAAATCCCTTATCAAAGAAATAGCTTTCTAGCCAGCTACTTATAAATACAGTTACATCTGTTATTTTGCTTGACTGCAATATAAGATTATCTATAAAGTTTGTATTTTTTCTCTTATCGCACTCATTAACTCTATGAAATATCTTTGTATTTGGAAAGTAATTTTTGTAATTAAAAATATCTTGAACTGAATAGCTTTCGCTATTTGGTCTCGGGTCTATCATGAATATCAAATCAATATCATTAGAAAGATCAAAAACTACATCATGTCCTTTCTCATATAAGAACTTAGACATATTTTCTACAAAGCTGGCTCCACCACCCCATGGTCCATGTGGAGGTCTCCTATTAAATGATACCTTCATTTTTTCTTAATCATTATTCCATGATCATAAAAATACAATCTATCAATATTTGTTCTTAAAAAGCAGTCAATTGCATGGTCTGGTGTTTCACATATTGGCTCTCTATCATTGAAGCTAGTATTTAAAATTATGGGAACACCTGTCTTTTTATTCCAAAGTTTCAAAAAATCGTAATACCAACGATTATCTTTCCTAGTAACAGTCTGTAATCTGGCAGAACCGTCTACATGCACTACTGCTGGAACTTTTTCTTGAAGCTCTTCCTTAAACTTTAAAACAAATGACATATATGGACTATCAATATCTTCATCAAACCAATTTTCAACCTCTTCTCGAAGTATAGATGGTGCAAAAGGTCTATACCACTGACGATGTTTTACCTTTTCATTTATTGTTTCCTTCATTTTGGCACTTCTAGGATCTGCAAGTATGCTTCTATTTCCTAAAGCTCTTTTTCCAGACTCTGACCCTCCCCCAAATACAGAAACTATCATCTGTCTATCAAGCAAATTCACTAAATCGTCATTAGAAGAATCATATGAAACTTCTATCTCATCTATTCTCTTTTTAATTGATTGATTTACTTCTCTTTTATTGTATTTTTTTCCAAGGTAGGGAGTAAAATTATCCTTCCATTTTATTCTTGGATTATCGAGAACGTGGTGCCAAACATATTGTGCTGCTCCGATAGATAGAGCACCGTCACTAGGGCATGGTGGGATATATATGTTCTTAATAGTGGGTATCCATTTTTTTATCTTTCCTGTCATAACAGAATTAAGAGAGACCCCACCTGCCAGGCATAAATTTTCAAATTCTCCAACTTGATTCGTAACATCTTGTAAAAGATTTTTAAACATGTCTTCTGTTGCTAGTTGTAATCCTGCAGCTAAATCAAACTTTCCCTGGTCGGTTTCTTCAGCTATCTTTCTATATTTTTCTAAATACGGATGTTCAGGATCTTCTCCAATATTTGCTCCATCTTTTTGACCTTCTGGTTTGTGATAAGCAAATGGATTGTCTACAGTTAGCATTTTATAAAAGTCATCATAAAATCTTTCTGGATTTCCGAAAGCAGCCATTGCCATAACAGATCCAGCTTGATGACCATGGGGATATCCAGACTGCAATCCAAAGACATATCTTGTTACCCTTGTCCAAATCCCGCCTATATTAAAATCATGAAAATTAAATGTATAAACATGTGTAATTTTATTTTGTGAACCTACCCACACCGTACACGCTGTCGGCTTATTATACTGTTCAATTCCTCCTCCATCCATAGTTAAAATGAGCGCGTCATCAAAATTACTAGAGAAAAATGCATTTGCTGCATGTGACTGATGATGCCCTAGAGCATAAACTCTTCCCTTATTGGAATTAATAATACCTTCTAGCTTTTTAAGAGAGTCAGGATATTTTTCTAATTTTTTAGTTGGAAAACAAGTAGCAATATGTGTAATATCAGAATAGTTTTTATAATTTTCCAGCAATAGGTTTATAGAATCACCTTTTGGCTCCTTCTTTCTCAAAAATCTCTCAAACTCATCATGAATAATAGGAATACCATCCTCTAAAATACAATAAGAGCAATCATGATTAGACCAGACTCCTGCGATTTTCATACTTAATCTCCCTTTATAACTCTATAGCTATCTGAATCAAAATGCTGCGTAGAAAACTCAAATAGTTCTGTGTCTTCTAATGCTATCATTCTGTGTCTAAGGCCGCGATAAACGTGAAAATTGTCGCCTGCCTTTAAAGTAACTTCATTTGCCTTATTAATATCATCCTGCTCTGAATACTTTACAAGTAGCTTACCAGACTGAATGTAGAATACCTCGTCCTTTAATTTATGATAATGCCACGAGCACATCTTACCCTTTACAAAATAAAGCAGTTTTCCGCAATATTCTTCACAGTTTACTATCCACTTTTCAAATCCCCATCCCTTTGAAACAAAGTGAATATCTATGTGTATTTTATCATCTTTATTTAAAAAAGATTTCTGCATTGATTCCCTTGTCATCTATGTACATGTCTCCGGCAGGCTTCCCCAAGACTAGCTTATGATATTTTACACCCCATTTATCCAATTGTTTCTTAGTAAAATCATATAGCATATTGATGGCGGCGGTAGCATCTCCATTTGATCTTCCCATTCCTCGTGCTGTGAGATAAATAATTGTGTGACCTTCATCATAAAGAGAGTTTAATTTTAAAATTCTATCTTTGTCTGGGATTGCATTTTCATAGTCTGGATTGCTTTGTGTGCAAATAGTTCCGTCTATATCAACGATATACCTCATTTTAAATCTTCCTTATCTATCACATAAGTTCCAAAATGTTCAATAGCCTTAGCTCCGCAAAAATTAGCAAAAACTATAGATTTTTCCATGTCGCCGGTTAAGAGATAGCTATGAACAAGACCAGATAAAAATGTATCTCCTGCTCCACAAACGTTAGAACTTCTAAGTGATTTTATACTAGTGTCTGTTTCAAGATTTTCAATCTCACTCTTAAATGCAGAAAATATGATATCTTTTCTCCTTGCTCCATGTTTTCCCATAGTAACTATAAGGTCACAATTATTGGGAAATTTAATAGCATCTCTATTCTCAAATTCGTTTATTTTAATAATACAATTTTCAAAACAAGAAAGATCTTTTCGCTTAGAGTCAACAAATACATCTAAATTATTATTTTCTGATTGATCTAGTATAGCCTTAATAGATGAATTATTTAAAAATCCTTTGTCATAATCAGAAATAACAACGGCATTAAAATTATTAAACTCTATTTTGTCTATCTCTGATTTAGAAAGGCTATCAATATTAGAATCTTCTCCTCTGTCAAATCTTAAAACATGATGCATTGATCTTTGATCAACAAACCTTTCTTTTGTAATTTTCTTAGAGTTAGTTATTAGCTTGACATCATGACCTAATCCTCTAAGATTATTGTAGACATTTTTAGCCATTCCTCCATATTTCTTACTATAAATATGCTTAAAAATAGGAACGGGTGCCTCTTGACTTATTCTAACACATTCACCATAATGATATATGTCACAGCAAGAGTCACCTATCACTAATATTTTGAATGATTTTAGTTGATGAGTATCCTTCAACATGATCAAAAATTACAACCTCACAAATATTGTTTCCAACAACCTCTTCAACTACATAATCTCCGCCTTTAACTATTATATCAGGCATCACTGACTTTATTAAATTATAAGGTGTGTCTTCATTAAAAATTCTAACATGATCTACAAACTTTAAAGATTCTAAAAGAAACTTTCTATCTTCCTGGCTGTGTATTGGTCTTTTATTTCCCTTTATTCTTTTAATACTGCTGTCTGAATTTATTCCCACGACCACACTTCCAAGAGTGCTACAAAATCTTAATAGCTCTATGTGCCCTCTGTGAATCACATCAAAACATCCGTTTGTAAAAATAGTCTTTTTATTCACTAGATACCTCTTTGATTCCTGCTTCAAGAGAAATTCTACTGGATGTGTATCCCTGTAAATTGATCTTTTTATTATCACTACATGTAAATTTTTGATACTTTCCTTTCAGGTGATCTGGGAATGGAATTTCTACAATGGGAGACTGAGATACCTCTGATATGATATTTGCGACATCCATAAATGATCTTGGAATACCAGTTCCGACATTATAGATTCCTGACTCATTGAAGTCTTTTGCAGCGATTGTCATAGATACAACATCATCTACGTGAATGAAATCTCTAACAAAATTTTCACTTCCTTCAAAAACTCTAATTTCTCTAGCTTCATTGGACTGTTTTAAAAACTTATGTACGGGACTTGCCATATCTCTTTTGTGATCTTCATTTTTTCCATAAACATTAAAGTATCTGAGACCAAATATCTTTGAGTCTTTATTATCCTTTATTTTCTGTGATACATACATGTCAAATGACGTCTTGCTAATTGCATAATAATTTAATGGAGTTGGTGAGACGTCCTCAGAGAATCCATTATCTCCTAATCCATATACAGATGCAGAAGATGCATATACAAAAGGAATATCTCTCTCTATACATACATCTAATAAGTCTGAACTAAACAATATATTATTTTTTATCAATCTTGAAATATTTGTTTCTGTTGTTGATGAAATTCCACCCAGATGAAAAACACACTCGATTTCATTTTTAGGGTAGCTTATAAACATAGCACACACTGACGGATGTAACATTTTCTTATTATCAAAGTCACACAATACTACATCTCCAGATAATGAATTGACTAAATGAGATCCAATAAACCCAGAAGCGCCTGTTACAACTATCACCGTTTTATTTCCAAGCACTCTATAACACTAGAAGATACCTCATTGTAATCATGCTCTTCACATTCAGACCTGCACTTCTCACAAATAACTTTCATACCACACGGACCATGTCCCTTTCCGACCCATATATTTACATTATCAGGATAACATGTCATATCTGGATGTAAAAACCCAGTTATGATGATGACTGACTTAGTTGATACTGCATTTGCAGCATGCATTAATCCACCCTCTGATCCCACATATAACACTGACTTTGATATTAATAACGCTGCCTCTCTAAATGAAGTCTTTCCAGTCATATCAATACAATTATTTAAAACGTGTTCTGTTTTTTGTCCAACCTGAATCACATTAATGTGTTGTGAAATATCATCAGCAATGCTTTGCCACTTTTTAAATGGATATGTTTTATTAAGTGTATAGCCATCTTTAGTATGAGGCTCTATTATTATAAACTTCTCATTATTTAATTTCTTACTTGCCAAAAGTGATTCAACTTTATGATATTCATCATTAGTAAAGAACATTTCACATTTTAGACTGTTCGGTGTTATTCCATAGACTTCACAAATCTGGCCTATAACATGCTTGTCATATCTATGAATAGCTCTTTCTTTTGTATCCTGTTTGCAATAATTCGTGTGAGGACTATTTAAAACCAGAGGAAATGCATTTTCAGTCTCATTAAATTCCTGAATGATGTGCTTGTTATTTTTAAAGATGGGAGACATTATTATCTTCATCATTCCATTTTCATATTGCTCTATAGGAAGGCATCTCACGCCTGATGCATTATAAACTTCTCTTGCCACAGCAGTCCACATAAGATATCCTCCCAATCCCATTATTTTATTCCTCTAGCCATTCAGATACATGAGATAAATCAGATTTTTTTTGCTCGACAGCTTGCAGATTATCACTGTCACCGTTATCAATTTCAGCATAGTCAGAAGAGCTTGCAGTTTTTGGATCTATTGGATTTTTCTTCCATGATCCGCTTTCGTCTATAGGGGGATCAAATCCAACTGTCTTAACCATTGTTTCAATTGAAAGTGGAATTCCAGATTCCTCACCTATTCTTAAAATCATCTCCTCATAATCATTAATCTCATAATATGTATATGATTTTTTAGGCGGCCAATAATCACCATATCTCTTATTTCCTCTTACCCTAGCGTTTGTTCCCCGAGCGTCAGTATATATTGCAGCAGCAGGAGGAATAATTGGAATTGCAAACTTTAACGGAAGATCATTTTCCTTTATTATATTATTGCACTTGTGAAGCATTTTCGTCTCAGAATCTGGACCTCCTTCATGACGCTCATTGCTAACACTCCAGGGATAGATCATATCTAGTACTTCCTTGCTATACATGACGTCTCCTGCACCAGATATTGGATTTCTTTTTAAGTCTATTAAAAATCTATATTCATCTGTTTCATCTGAATCTTTTCCATATGGCACATGAGATCTATTTGTAACTCCTCGCTGAGCGTCAAGACCAATACATCCTATAAATCTATTAAATTTCTGATAAAATCTTACATAATATTCAAGCCACCCTGGAGAAAGAAGAAATTGCATATCACCCTGTATTATGCAAACATATTCTCCAGTTGACTTTTCAGATATTAAATTTGCTGCCCTAGCAAACTCATTTGACGGATCTCTATCCTTTTGTCTAACAACTAAAAACCCTCTAGATTCAAGTTCATCAAGATACTCAGATGTTCCCTTCTCTACTGAAGCGTTGTCTACGATTATGAACTGTCTCTTTTCATAATCACTTGTGCAAAAGTATAATGATTCTACACAGCTTTTTAAATAGTATAGCCTATTACAATTGACTATTCCAAAGGTAATCTCTGGTAAGTTATTCATTTCTATCTCTCATAGTTAATCATCTCTTCAATTATATCTCTAGTAGAATATTTTAAATTCCAGCCTGGATAATGATTTTTTAATTTTTCTAAATTTGTATAGTAGCAAATATGATCACCTTTTCTGTTCTTATCTGATACTGAATATCTCAGAC
>JGI25130J35507_1000389_pt1 | contig 14175 bp, 21 predicted proteins | sample ETNvirnome_2_300_FD_35507 | JGI IMG/M metagenome (IMG submission 35507)
CCCCGCACCTCCCACGGGCGCTCGTATAATCCGATGTGGCGCAGGGCGCGCTCGCGGAGCGGGGTGACGTGGAGGGGTGCCGCCGAGTGCCGCAGCATGGAGGAACGGCAGACCTGATACGCCTTGTCCTCGGACTGGTCGTAGCCGATGAACACGGCCTTCGCTGGCGCGCTCATGCCGCCCTCCTCTCGGACAGCAACGCGGTGAGATCCTCGGCAATCTGTCCGACGACCTCGGACCAGTCCTCGTCCTTGTTCCAGAGGTCAGTCATCTGTTGCCGGTAGAGTTTCACCCAGTCGCCGTACCACGCCATCGTCGGATCGGTCAGCCCGTAGCGCCACGCGGGCTTCGAGGGCGTCATCACCCAGCACGGCACCCCTAGCCCTCCGCATAGGTGCAACGCGGTCTGGCACACGGTGATGACGAGGTCGAGGCCCGACACCAGAGCCGCCATCTCGTCCAGGTCGGCGGGCGCCGCGACAATATCCGGCCAGTGATGAATCTCGATCCCGGTTTGCTCCTTGTACGCCGCCACGTTGCGCGCGGCGTCGGGGGTGTACTGGAGCGAAATCCAGTGGGCGTCGTGCTCGAGGATCGGCTCAAGGGCCGTCAGGTTCATCGACCGGAGGTGGACGTGTGTCGAGTTGACGCCCCCCTCCCAAGCAATGCCGATGCGCGGCTTACCGGACAACGCACCGTGGGTCTGGAATATCTCGTTCGTACGTGCGGCGTCGGCCTTCAGGTACGGGGTGCGGGGGAAGTCCTTGGCGGCGCGCCGGAAGAACTTCGGCAGCGAGCCACATGCCAGTTTGAAGTCGGGCTGTCCCAGCTGCTCGATCCAGTCGCGGCCATCGACGTAGTTGGTGCCGCGCACCGTGACGTCGGGGAAGCTCCGTGCCATCAGACGCTCAAGGCGCGGGTTGGGTTCAAAGATTAGCTCAACGCCGCGCGCCAGGGCATCCGGTATGCACGACGCGAACATGATCTCATCCCCCAACCCTTCCTCGCCGTGGCACACGACACGGCCAGGCGACTTGCCATCCCACCAGGGGGTCGGCTTCTCGGGATCGCCGCTGTAGTTGCGAAGCGCGACGCCGGCCTGGATCCCGTCGTTTGAATCAGGCGGCTCCAGCCGCGACTCGTGCCACTCCCAGGCCTCGGACCAACGGCCCAACTCGAGCAGCGCCAGCGCCTTGTGGAATCGCGCTTGCCGGTGTTCGGGACTGTGCCGGACGGCGCTGTTGGCAAAGTCGAGTGCCTCGGTGGCGCGCCCCGCATTGATACGAAGCCCAGCGCGGTTCGACAGGATGTCGGCGTTCTCGGGCTGCAATTCCTGCGCCCGTGAGTAGGCCTTGTCCGACGCCTCAGGGTGCTGCGCGAACGAGAGGCACATGCCCAGGTTGTTCCAGCACTCGGCGAACGTCGGATCGCCCTTGAGGGCATCGTGGAAGAGGACGATGGCGAGGCCAATGTTCCCCCTCTCCATGTGCAGGGTGGCGAGGCAGTACTCCACAAACGGGTGTGTCGTGGCGTGATTCAGAATCTCATTGTAGATGGCCTCTGCCGCGTCGAGGTTCTGCGGCATGTCGATGCCCCGGTGGAAGCTCTGCGCCAGTTGGATGCGCTGCTCAATGTTGACTTGCTGCAAGGTCGTGTCCCCTCGCTGGTTTGTGGAAGGTGGGGACCGAAGTCCCCACCCCCCAGGTTCGAGTCGATCCCCTACCGGATCGTCGTGTGGCCGAGATACCCGTCCATCGTGTAGTACAGCTGCAAGCGCGCTATGAGGGTCGACGAGATGGTGACCCCCAACTTGGCCTGCACCCACACCCACTGTGGAATGGCATCGTCGGACATGGAGATACGCACGGGGAGTAGGTCACCCGCCGGGCCGTACCAGAACGTCTGGTAGTTACCCGTCAACTGAATCGGCATTGCCGAGATCGAGGCATTGCCGACCGCTGTCGAGAGCGAGAACGCCGAAGCAATGCCCGAAGGCGTTGCGGATGTCCCCAAGTTCACGACCTGCGCCGCTCCACCCTGACGAACGTACATGTCGTAATTCAGGATGGTCGCCCCGTTAGGGACACGGCACATCAAGAAAATCGAGCTTGCGGTCGCGGTCGCCGACAGCGTGAGGCTTCCGCCGGTCACCTGGATCCCCGTGTGGGGAGCGGCCAAGTTCGGACGGAGTTGGGAAGCTGTGAATGTCGCCATTGTCTAGCCTCCTTTCCTACGATGCCGTGGCGTGAGTGGCCTGAACGACCGTGGCGAAGTCACGGGCCGCACCGTCGATGGTGAAGCTCGATTTCTTCAGACCCCAGATCATCCCGGCTGACACGCCAAGCTGATTCTCGTAATCGAAGAGCTCCTCCACCCACGTCATCTGGTTCGGAGCCTGCCCCTTGTTGCCCTTCGACAACGCAAGGCATGCGGCTTGAGCGCCGCACAGCACAGCCCGTCGCACGGTGGTCTGGGAAGCCCCCAGCGGGATACGGGTGCTCTCATGGAGGATGCACTCGTTGTACTCGCCGATGGCCCCAGTGAAGATCGGGTTGCCCGCGATCTTACCGCCTTGCAATGCGGCCTGCTGCGTCCCGTACCAAGTGATGCGGTTCGCGGTAGCATCCGTCCGCAGAGCGTAGACCTGGAACGGGTGCAGGAAGACGACGTACCGCTTCTGCCCGCCGCCGATGTTAATCGGACGGATGACGGGGGTGGCGGTCTTGGCCGTGCGAACCATGCGGTCGATGAACGTGAGCCGCATGACATTGCTGGCCGTGGCAGACGCCGAGATCGAGTTCTCGGTCGTGTGGTTGCCGTCGCCGTAGAGGATGCGCGTGTTGCCGGACAGTGAACTCGGCGTGAGTGTCGAGTTGTGGCCGGCGTAGGCGAGGTTCGTTTGGTCGGTGTTACCGGCTACGTGGTTGAAGAACGCCACGTCCATCCGGTCAGTCCACCAGTCTCGCAAACCTGCCATCGCTTCGTCACGCACCGTGAACGGTACGCGGTGCTCGGACATGCGTCCCTCAGACCGGACGGCATGACGGAGTTGGTCAACAGTCACGGTGTCGGTGTAGATCGACAGTGACTCTTCATTTCCCTCCAACGTGCCATCGCCGACAATGCCGGCTCCGGTCATGAGGCCACGCAGGCCGTAGCGAACGTTGTCTCCACCGTCCTTGGCGAGTTCCCGCTTCACGTAGATGAGCGAGTCCTTGGTGTCGCCGGTAAACCGAGCCATGTACGTCTCCGTCAAGGCCTCGGCCATGAGCTTCTTCGCCCAGATCCGGCGCGCCATCGGGTGATTGACGCCGTATGCGGATGTCGCCATGACACAAAATCCCTTCNGTCATGGTTATGTCCAGGTGGCCCTCATAACGCAGGAGCCAAGCGACAACCCGATAACGCCCGGTTTCGGCGACAGCCCGATTACCCCCGGCTCCAGGGTCGATCCGTTAACGGCGGATCAGCCGACAGCCCGTAACGGCGGCTTCCCGATTAGCCGAGCCTACCAGCTTTTCGCATTTTTTCAAATGCGACGAGGAACTCGGCTTGGTCGTCTATGTTCGCCAGAGCCTCGAGCGACATCGGCCCAGCCTGGGCATCGCCGCTTCCTGACCCCAACGTATTCGCTGCCGCCTCTCCCTTCTTCAGCGTTGCCATTGCGCCGCCGTTCCCAGACGCGGCGGCGGTTGTCTTGTAGCCCCTCGACTCCGCTACCGCGTAGAGCCGCTCGGCAGGGTTGGCATTCTGGGAGAGAGCGAGTTGTACAATCGCTGCTTCCTCGGCATCGAGTACTTGCTCGACTTGCTGCGGCTCGTAGCCGAGCATCTGAAGCTCGCCGCGACGGCTGCTCAATAGATGGTCCCGCGCCTGCGGATAGTCGGGGTGGCCCCCTGCCATGAACTGCTGCGCCGCGCCCGCGTAGGCGCTCACGATCTGCTGGCTCGCGGCGGTGCGCTGAACGTCAGACTGCCTATCGCGCTCCTGTGCATCGAGCCGCGACTCGAGGTTGAGAACATAGGCCTGCGGGTCTTCAGCCATCGCCTGTGCCCGCGCATCGGCGGCGGGCACTGCGCCTGGAGTCTGCATCTGCGGCAGGGTCATGATGCGCTGGAGCGTATCCTCCATCCGCGACATCGTCCCGCGTGTGCGCTCAAGCTCCTCTTTGGTCGTCTTGTGCGCCGACCGCTCGGCGTCGTGTGCCTGGATCGGTACGGTGGTCGGTGGACGTTCCTTGGTTTGGTCGGGGGAGGAAGTGTCGCCAGCGCCGGCGGCTACGTCGGTTTCGGGCGCGACCTCCTCCCCCTCTTGAGCCTGTCCCTCGGAGACAGGTTTGGCACCAGCCTCGGCATCGCCAGGCTCAAGCCCTTCGCCGCTCGGCTCTCCCCCGGTGTCACTGAACACCCTGGAGACGTGGTTGCCGATGACGTTGTCAGTCGGTGCGTCGCTCATGGTTCATGCCCCGTATAGGTCAGACTAATACTGATGCCGCTGAGTCTCTACGCCCCATCGCCCAACTCGTCCAGCACGTCGTCGATGGTGGCCGATGTGATCAACCCCTCGACATCCCGGTTGACGTTGACTTGCCGCGTCACGGTGCCCTTGCCGTTACCGCTCGGCACCGGCTTCGCGGCCTCGAGGGCGATCTCGGCGTTGTTCATGTCCCGCTTCAGCACGATCTCGGCCCGCGCCTCGGCCCGCTTCAGGGCAAGCTCGCCAGCGGCCTTCTCTCGTGCCAGCGCGATGTCGGCCTCGTTGTCGTCCCGCTTGACCGCGAGTTCGGCTGTCGCCTCGTCTTGCTTCAGCGCAATATGCGCCACCGTCTCCTCGCGCTTGGCCTCGATCTCGGCCATCTTCTCCTGGCGCTTGAGCTTGAGCTCCTGGTTCTCGCCCTGCAACCGCTGCAACTCCTGCATCCCCGCCGCCATCTGCGCTTGCACCTCGGGCGGTATCTGCGGCGCGTTCGGATCAGGCAACAGCTTCTTCCACTCCTGGGACAGCGACGACGGGATCGGCGCATAGTCCAGAATCTGCGGTGGCACCGGCACCCCGGCCTGGAGCAGGGTCGGCAGCAGCGCCTGGAGCACCGAGAACACCTTTTCCTTCTGGTTGGGCGAGGTCGGCGCCTCGTCCACGATCACGTCGTAGCGCATCGCGTCCGGCCACGACGGAAACTGTTGAAATTGCTCCTGGCCCTGGTCGCCCATGANCCGCACCAGTCGCCCCGGCGGGATGTAGTGCGTGATGTAGTACAGCAGCACCCGGCCCTGTTCTTTCCGGTACTTACGCAAACCATCGAATAGTTGCGCCAGAATAGTAATGCCCGACTGCCGCCGCTGGTACTCGAGGACGCCCGCCTGCTGCCGGTCGGCCAGGCCAAGCAATTCCAGGTTCACGCCCGACACATCGCGGACGCTCGACACCGAGAACTCCATCAACCGGTCGAGGCCGGACGGATACTCGGCCACCGGCTTGGGGATGATCGCACCCTTCTGTAGCGCACCCTGCTTGGTGAAGATGATCGAATCCGCCCGCGCCCAGTTGTCCTCGGCCTTGCGAATATCCTCGAAGGCGTCCTGCTCGGCCAGCACCCCGCCCTTCGCCCCGGTGTTCAGGATGTGCAGAATCTGGCTGAAGAACTTGTTCGCCCACCGTTGCGGGTCAGCCATCGAGCGGATCAGCCCGTACCATGTGTTCTGATTGCGGTCGCGCTTGCCCGTCATGCAGCGCAGCGTGAAGTGATTGGGGCACGGCGCGGGGCCGTCCTCGAGGATGAGCGAACCGGCTATGAACGCCTGCCGCACCACCCGGCGCCGCTGCTTGGTGCTCTCGGGCGGCGGTTGCTCTGCCCGCTTGAAGTTCACCGACAGCTGCTGGAACTGTTCCTCGGACAAGTCCTCGAGTTGGCCGGTCCCGCCGTCCACCCGGTAGACAATCTCGTGGTCAACGTACTGGTACTGCGCCACCAGGATCAGGTTGCGGGCTGACAGCCGCCGCGACAAGGCCTCGCCCTCGAGGTGGGCGTCCTTGCTCTGGTAGGCGTCCTGCGGGTAGACGTGCTGCCGGATCGAACTGCGGATTGACGAGACGCTATCCCACGGCGCGGTACCTACCGCGTTGTCCACGAGATCGGGCCACTTCGCCTCGGCCTCGCTCCTGGGCATCAGCTTGACCCGCATCACCCAGCGCGCATCCGACAGGTTCTTCTTCCGCGCCGTGGCATCCCACCACATGTCCATCGGATCGACGCGCTCGACGCAAATNTTCCCGTCGGGATCCTCGTCGTACGCCAGGTATGTCTCGGTCCACCCCATGCCGCAGATCACGAGGTCGTTGAACGCATCGCTCTCCTCGTCTTCGGCATCGCACTCGTCGCGCACCCACTGGGCTGTCCCGGTGAGCATCTCGTTGACCTGGACATCGCCCATCTCGCGGGGGATGAACCGCGTCTCCTGGCGATTGTTGATCTCGGAGCCGACCACCGCATCGCAGACCACGCCGCAGCGATTGAACGTNGTCGCCGGGCGCTCCTGCTCCTTCAGCTTGTCGATGTCTTCCTGGTCCCACTGGTCGCCCGCGTACATGTCGTAAGATTCGCGGGCCTCGTCAGCCCACTCGTCCACGGTCGGCGCCGACGACGTGAAGTCGCGGTGCGCCTGGAGAGCAATGCCCTCGGCGTCGGATTCGGCATCGTCGGTGTAGCTCATCCCCACACCATGAGGGCGGCAAGTTTCATGCTGCCCGTACCGCCATCGCCTTCGCCTTGAGAGCGTGAACGTACTGCTTGGCGTTGATGATTGTGACGGCGGCACCCGCGAGTTTCGCCAAATACATCCCGCCCCCAGCCTCATCGAGCCGCTCGAGTGATGCAAGCTCATCACGCAACGTCATCGGATTGATGACCGGGGCGTCCTGCTGGAACATGCACCACATGCCGTACCAGACGGTCGCGTGCCGCTTGTCCGCGAAGTCTCGTTCGTCCAGCCCAGCGTGTCTAGCCTCATGGAACGCCTCGTTGTTGATGAGGATGGCACCGAGCAACGCCATCTCGCATTTCAGCCGCGTGTCGTCGCTCATTATCGGCAACATGGCCTGATCCCTTTCCAGTCGCTCAACCCGATGTCGTAGCGATCTNNCACTCATGCCGACCACGAGGAGCCGCGCCGGCGGCGCTTCGAGTAGCGATCAGGGGGCCGTTCAATACGAGACAACCCACTCGCAAATGTGAGGATGAAGGCATCCGCCAAGTCAGGCGAACCCATTTCCGGCAACCGCTCCTTCATCTTGTCTTTCGACTCGACTACGAGCTTGCCCTGGCTACCCGGCACGTCATATTTGACAGAAGTCAGTTCGGAAATCAACCCCGCGTCGTCCGGCATCGAAACGTCGCGGCCCTCGAACCACTCCCGCGCAGCGAACCAGAGCTCGTCCCGCAACCGCCGATACCGTTCCTTCACCGACGGCGATTCGGCCACGTTGACGCCGCGCACCGGAGCGCCGAGTTCCTTCAGACGGTCGACAACCCCGGCTCCCATCCCGATCACGTCGACCAGGATCTCGACCGGGCGCGAGGCGTCGGTGCATTCCATGTACTGCTCGAAGACGATGCCCGCCGTCTGCATCGTGTCCTTGTTGCGCCACGACTGAACCTCCTCGAGCAGCCGGTTGCCCTGGCGCTTGGCGAGGGTGCTGCGGTCATCGCCGTACCGGGCAACGTCCACGCCCCAGACCGGTTTCACCGCCAGCGGCACGACGTCGCGGTTGAGCGCGGCCTCGACCAGTCCGAGCGGCACGACGACGTCGTCCTCGGAGGTCGGGAAGTCACCGAGCACCCGCACCCGGTAGACGTTGGAGTCGATCCCGTACCGGGCGACGATGTCCTCGACGTGGCCGGTCGCGGTCGGCACGTCCAGCGACGAGACGTGCATGACCGACCACCGCTCGCGCAGCTTGTGGAAGGCGTCGTAGAACAGGCCCGATGTCCGCGTCGGGTTGCCCGGCATCAGCACCTTGGCACCGCGCGAGGCGAGCGCGCCTTGAGCCACCTCGAAGACGCTCTCGTGGATGCCGGACGCTTCCTCGATCACAAACAACAGGTTGGGCGACTGGAACCCCTGGAGCGCCTCGGGCCGTTCCCGCGATCCCGTCCGCGCCACGGCGAACCCCTCCTCCGGTTCGGCCTTTAGGTAGAGGCGCTGGGTCTGAAGCTCGAGTTGCGACTGGAGCACCTTGGGCAGCTTCCGGTACCAGTGCGCGAGTTCCGGCCAGACCACGTCGGACAGCTGGTCACTCGAGTTCGCGGTGACCGGAATCTTGCAAGGCGTGTGGGTGAGGAGGAACCAGAGGATGCACCACGAGATGAACGCCGTCTTGCCGATCCCGTGGCCCGACCGAATCGCGAGCCGGTCCTCGGTGGCGAACCTCGTCAGCGCCTCTGCTTGCCAGGGACGCGGGGTGACGCCGAGTACTTCAGTTACGAACAGGAGTGGGTTCGGGCGTGACATCAACCACGCCTGCTCCCACCCCGTCGTCAGCTTCGCGACCTCGTTGCTCAATGGACCGTAGTATCCTCATGAAGTTGGGGCCGACGTCGTGCTCTATCTTGCCGTTGAACTTGTCCCCGTACTTGTCAGGCTTCGCGCCCTTCAGCAGGAACACGAGCAGCCGGTCCGAGTACTTGGTGATCTCGCCGACCTCTTCGCCCGCGCTGTTGTAGACCGCGACCTCGTAGCCCATCGCCCGACGCCGCGCCTCGGCCTCAAGGTAATCGCCGGCGACCTCCAGCGCAAGCGTCCAGGCGTAGGCGAAGTCGGCGTCGTCGTTGCGCCAGTCGTAGACGGTGGAGAGATCGCACTTTGACGCTCGCGCCGATGCGCTGACGTTGCCGGTCGCCGCCAGGTTTGAGAGGAACTTGTTCCGCTTCGCGGCGGTGGTGATGACGCCCTTACGTGCCATCCCGCTCGGCTGCGCGGTTCATGGCGTCGACGCGCCGCTCGGCCTTGTTGCGGTCGCCGTACCCGCCAGTGTCGCGCAACCGCCCCGCGCTGTCGGCCAGGGGGTGGCCGTCGCGCCCGACGATGCGGTAACCGGAGTCGGTCTTCTGCACCCTGGCGTGTGCCCCCGCCGACTTGGGGACCGGGCGCCGGGCCTGGGCGGGCCTACGCGGCGATGCCATCGCGCTGGGCGCGTTCGCGCTTGGCAGGCTCTCCGTTGATCGCGGCGCTGCGCCGCTCGGCCTTCTGCTGGTCCGCGTACCCGCCACCGTCGCGGATGCGCCCGGCGTCATCGACCATCAGCGATCCGTCGGCCCCGATCAGGCGGTAAAGCTCGCCGTCCTTGTGAACCGAGCACGGGAACCGGGCCGGGCTGACCGGATCGGCTACTTCTGGCTCGGGAGCGGGGGGTTCGGGTTCGGGAACGACCTCATCGGTCGCGGCATCGACCGCCTCGGGGGCAGGGGTCTTGTCTTCGGTGTCGGCGGCTGTGCGTCTCTTCCTCGGCATGGGGATTGCTCCTTGTCCGTGGATGCCCTGGACGCTGTTGCACCCGCCTTACCACAGGTCGAGGTCAAAAGAAAGCCCCGCGCGGGGCAGAGCCAGTTCTCACTTAGGGAGGATCGTAAGGTCGGTCGGGAAACCAACCGAGCGGGAGTCTACGCCTCTGGCTCGGGGATGTCCAACTGCAAGTTCAGCGACACCGGGCGCCCATCCTCCGTCGACAGCTTGAACGCCACGAGCGTGGAGTGGCCGGGGATTTTGACGCCAGCCTCGCGCGCCTGCTTCACCCCCTCGCTCACCTGCTTCATCGTCTCGCAGATCGTCTCATCGATGTCGTTCCGTTTCATGCTTCCGCTCCCGCGCCAAGATCATCCAGCGTAAGTGGCTTGGCGGCTGAGTTGTTTTCGTAAGGACACCCAGGCACACCGCACGGCATCACCGCCGGCATCGGATGGTCGAAGTCGTAGACGTTTATCCCACACTGGCTGCACTGGGTTACGATGTCAGGGTTCCCAGCATAAACCTGGACCATGCGCCATTCCCGCTTCGCCGCGTTCGTCGCCATGCGCCGGAAGAACGCGAGGGTTTCCACACACGGCCCGTGCTTCGCCGCCATCAGCTTGAACACCCCCAGCAGCATCGTGTCGCGTTTTGACCACGCGGTCTGNACNGCACGGACACGAGATTGCGCGATTTTCACCTGGCGATCNGCGTCCGCCTGGACCGCGTCAAGCCTCGNTGATGACAGTGCCGGTGGCCGGAAAAGCCACTTGTCGACGTCCTTCGGCTGCTGCCGCTTGCGCTTGGTCATATCTGCTCCTCCGGTGTCGGGCGCGGAGCGGCCCGTAAACCCTCGAGCGGGACCAGCGTCAGGCCGAGCCTGAGTTCGGTCGCCGTCGCATTGGGGAACTCCTCGGCCAGCATCGTGACCAACCGGTCCTGGTGCTCGGCCCAGAGCTCGCGGACGCGGCCTCGGATTCCGGCCACCACGTCGATGCGCGCCACGCGGTCGAAAGAACGGGGGGGGTTAATTCGATTCCTCCAAAAGCTCGCGGACGCGGTCCATGCATTTCTCCAGCGTCACGTAGGCCTCGATCTGCGACCTGTCGCGCGCGAAGTGCCCGCCGCTCGCATGCTTCCACTCGACCAGGAACCCGCGCGACAGCGCCTTGACGACGACCTTCTTCATCGGCAGCCCTTTCGCTATCGGGGGTGGTTTGGTCTGGCAACGAGGCTGAAGCCCCATGGCGTTGAGCACAGCGATGATCTCGTTCAGCGTCACCCGCCCCAGGTTGTCCATCCGCAGCAACTCAGCGGCGCTCTTCTCCATCAGCTGCGCCACCGTCTCGACGCCCCCGCCTCTCAGCGTGTTGTGGCCCCGGACCGATAGCTCGAGGTCGCGAATCTGTAGCTCGTCCGTCGACGGGTTGAACGGATCGCTCATGTGCGCCTCAGACCCAGGTGCTGCTCCAGCATCTCGAACTCCATCAGTTCCTCGCTCTTCACGACGTGGTTGGCGATGCCGAACTTGAACGTCTTCACCGGCTGGAGCGGCATGGCCCACTCGGGATACCACCCCAGCAGCGCCACGCGGCACTCGCCCCGATACTTCGCCTGGACGTAATACGGTTGCGGATACTTGCACACTACTGGGCGCATCAAGTGGTTGGCATTGACCGCCGTCTTCACGTCNATGACGTGTTCTCGAGGAAACGTGTCCGCGACTATAACCGTGAAGTCGATCCCCTTGTCGCCCGCCGGGCGCATCGAGTAGTCCACCTCGAGTCCGTAGGTCTGCCCGAACGCGGCCTCCCCCACCTTGCCGATGAAGTCGCCGTCCTTTGCCAACCCCTCGCGGTACGTCCCCGACGCCTTGTGCATAGCCATGCACTCTGTCGCGTACTGGCGGCACCGCGCCGACACCTCGGGCGGCAACACCACCTCGATCACAGCCACAGGGTCCACCCAGGTGGCCGGTCGACCTCGCGGTAGCCGCACCCCAGGCACAACCGCCCGGCGAAGTGGAACCGGAGCACCTTCGGCCAGAAGCTCGCCCCGGCGTACCACGGTCCGGCGCAGCGCGGGCACGTCATGCCGCCCACCTACGGATGAAGCTGATGGCTTTCGTCAGAGCCGCAACAACGGTCTTGTGGTTGGACATGTGGACGTCAGCGTCTCCCCGGCGTATTGCCAGCACCTCGTAGCGGCCAGGACTAAGCCCGTCGTCAAAGTCCTGAACTGACACCATGTATCCGTCCGCACCCTCGACCTCGTACTCAAACACATTGCCCATTTCAAACCCCCACCATCGCGTCGAACCTTGACTGCACCTCGGCGCGCATCTCCGTCAGGATCCGGCGCACCGTCGGCCCCAGCGGCGTGTCGCTCACCGGCTTCTCGAGTTGCTGGTCGATCTTCGTCAGCCGGGCCGCGAGCACCTCGGTCGTCTCGGATGCTTCCTCGGCCTCGACCTCCTCGCCACGCCACCACCGGCCACGCCGTCCCGCCGGCGGCTCGGCTGGCCTCGGCATGAAGCGAGCGCAGACCGTGTCCACCTCGCCCAGCGTCGGCCACCAGGGTGTCTTCTTGACCTTGAGCACGGCCCAAGCCTGGTCGAGGACATCGACGGGGTAGCGGGTGAGGTGCTCGTGGTACAGCGTCATGGCGACGGCACGGTCACCGTCGGTTGGTTCCTTGAAGATCGCCATCATCTTGACCATCCAGTGGTCGGCGACTTCGGTCCAGGTTGCCATGATCAGGATGCCCTCCAGTGTGATGGGGAAGAATACCTCACTCCATCGTCGCCTTCAACTCGCGCAGTTCCTTCCGCAGCTTCTTCGCCACCTTGCCGAGCCGGATGCGCTCGGCCCTTTCGTCGCGGTTGCGGTCGCAACGTGCCCACCGACGGTCAATGTCCTCGGCCTTGTCCATGTCCGGCGGGGGGTTAAGGCGGTACTCCCCGCACCAGTGCCCGGCAGCAACCGGCAGCGGCTCGGGATAGCGCCGACAGGCAATCATCTCGCTGGCTTCCTTGAACTGATGCCCGTAGGTGCGCCCCTCTTTGTGGTCGTACTTGAAGCTGCAATGGGCACACGACAGGTAGGATGGTTCAGCCACGCTCTCCCTCCCTCCACAGCTTCCGCAGGAATACCACCAGGACGACGAAGCCGCCCAGCGCCGTGCAGGCAAACGCCACGATCGCACCGACACCTACCAGCCCCGCGATCACCAGCAGCGCGTTCTCCCAGGCCATCACGTCGATGTCCTCGCTCTCGCTGCTTCCAGGCGCTCCATCGAGGTGAGTTTTCCACGACGCCGTCTGGCGCCAGGACCGTAGAACTCAGCGTCGTAGATTGGGGGGTAGCCGTGGTCGTTGCAGAAGGCCTGAACCTGCTCTTCAGACCATTCGGAAACAGGTGATGACCCCACCCCTTGGGGGGGGGAGNAGGGGGGGGACTCTTCTGTAACTTTAGGTGTAAGTGTAGAGGGGATTGCAGCATCTGCATTCGGTGGGGATGGAGGTTTCTTGTTGTTCCACCGTGCCTTAGAGCGAACGCTCTGCGCTTGGCTGCGGTTGGCTGCTCTCTCGAGCTCCTGAAGCAGACGGTGTTGGGTTATCCAGTTCCCGGTGGTCTGACAGAACTCGGAGATGAGGGGTGCGATGAGGCTGTCGAAGGTCTTCGCCGTGACCCCCAGCTTGTGGGATATCCACTCTGGATCGTTGGGGATTCGACCGCGTGGTGCCTTCCACATCAGCAGCAGGATATCGAGGTAGGCACCGCGCTGCTCGAAGGTCAGGTGGTGGGTGGCACCCTGCCAGTCGTCCACCCAGAAGCACAGGTACGGGAGCTTCGACATCACGGCTCCCCGTCGTCGTCCATAGCTGTCATGTAAAGTCCCCCCTTCGCAGGGAAAAGGAACCGGGCACCTTGGCGAAGGCAAGGCAGAGGGGCGATCAACCCTGCCCGGCTGAGTTGGATGCTACCCGTCCTCGGGTTGCCCGGTCAAGGCGCGCCGAGATCGGAAGGGTGCGGCGCTCATGGCTCGGATGGCCGCGAGCACTCGATCGTCCTTCATCAGTTCACGCTCCTCCTCATCTGTCGCCAGCCTCAACGCGCCGCCGTCGGTGAAGAAGAGGAACGTCTCGCAGCAGAGACAGATCGAGGCGTCACCCGCCGTTGGGCGCAGGGCGGAACCGTCGGCTGCGGTCGCGGCGTCCAGCACCGCGTTGCACGACGGGCAGCTGCTGGGGCGGACGCCCTCGCGGGGGTCACTCACTTCCGGTACCGGCGTCGGTCGGATTCTCGGTCAAGGCGGTGTTGAATGAGTCGGCAATGGCGAGCGCCTGGACGAGCGAGGTCGAGAGCGCGGATCGCACCCAGGTCGCGGCAGAGAGGCGCGCGCTCATCCATCATGGGTGGCTCTCATCGAACGGCCCCAGGTACTCGCGCACCGCCGTCTCGTGGCTGTTGTCTTGCAGGACCGACGGGCGGCGCCGGGTGCAGCCTGGGCACAGCACCTCCTGGGCGTTCACGATCCACCCACGGAGCCGCGCCTCGCTGATGGCGCTCGGGGGCCAGTCGATGGTGTTCACCAGGAGAAGCGGCTCGTCACGCTTGATGGCCTCGAAGTCATCCGCGCTGTGGTCGNTGTCGCAGGTGAAGACGAGTGCCGG
>JGI25130J35507_1000390_pt1 | contig 14049 bp, 13 predicted proteins | sample ETNvirnome_2_300_FD_35507 | JGI IMG/M metagenome (IMG submission 35507)
GGTGCTAGTCAGTTTTCAGGTCATGAGCCGCGGCATGGGCCCCCTCGAGAGCGGCGATCTTCGTACCGCAAAGGCCGCTCCCGTTGATTCACGTTTTCAAGAAGTATACGATCTAGGACAAGTCGATGTTGGCAAAATATGGGCCACGCAGATTGCCGGCAGCGCCGCGATGAAGGCACTTAAAGAAGAGATCAAGAAGTTCTTTACCAAGGGCCCCTGGTCCACGGCCGCGCCGGCACTTTGGAACATCGCCGCTCCGGACGCTTTAGCGACCAATATAGAGGCATTACTAGATTTTTTTGGTGCTGGCCTCACCCCAGAAATCGAGGGCACCACAGTGGAGGATGGCCCCGGCACCGTCACGACTGCGACCGCGACCCAGCTTCCCACCGAGCGCCTTAAGCAGCTAATCAATTTTCGTAATCTTAAGCCGCTAGATTTCCAGTGTTTTCTGGTAGAGAATATTGGCCTTCTGGCGGATGTTCAGGACAACAATGCATCTTATGAAAACCTTATACAAATTCAAACCATGAGTGAACGGACTGGCATTGATCCTGGAACTTTAATTTCCGTATTAAAACATGGCGGAAAAACCGATGCGGTGAAGGCACTTTTAAATTTGTCGCCGGCGATGTATGGCGCGCTAGTACCGCATATTAGAATATATCGCGTAGATTACAGTCCCACCAATCCATCCAAGCCGATCGCCCAGCAAGAAATTCCTATTCCTAATTTTGTTGATCCCACCGATATTACCCAATTAACAGGAGCAGGAGGGGGCAGGTATAAGGGTTGGGGACTTCAGTCTTTCAATTGGAGCCTAGATGGAGTACAGCCCGAAACGGTCGATAATAATATCACAGCCACTCTACAATTTTATTTTCAAAGCGTGCAAGATTTATTTCAAGGATCGTTGGCAGCCGGGCAACCAACTCCCAATCCCCTTGACCTTTTAATTTCATCGCGCACATTAAAGACACTTACGTCGACAGACGAAGCCGCAGACGACACCGAAGAGATTAGTCTTCCGCCTCCTGACTGTAAAGATATGCTCAAAGATAATCTTCATCAGGCATATGAGGGAGCTAATTTTCGTATTAAAGTGGTGGCAGGATGGGCAGTTCCACCGCCCGGTACTCTGAAGCGTATAATACCAGAGAAAGACAAGGCGGAAATCGACGCGCTGCGTGATGCCCTAGCGGCGACTCAGACTACTTTGTATCTTCAACAGACTCGTCATAATCTAGATTTTAAACAAGATGGCTCAATTACCCTATCCATCAATTATCAGGCAGCTTTAACAGGGATACTTACCGATCAGCGTACCGACATTCTAGGACCTAACGACATCAGCGTGAAGCCCTTGTTAAAAGAGAAGGAAAAGGTTATTAAGGACGCGCAGGCCGACGTGGAGAGCGCGAGGGAAGATGTTGTAGCGGCCAGAGAAGCCCACGCAACGCACGAAGGGGGGGGCCTTGAGCAGCCCGAATTACGATTAAAGGCTAAGAAAAAAGCACTCCAAGAAGCTCTCGAAGTAAAACAAGATATTATAAATATGAACCGTCTTCAGAAATATAAAAGATTTTTGGCGCGCCTTTACGGAAGAGATGGGGATGGTACGCAAACCGCCCGGGCGCCAAAGATTTATGCACTTGAGGTCGATCCAAAAGAATTATTTAAAGTACCGATTGCTCAAGAACGGGATCCCAAAGTAAGAGCCAAACGAGCTTTAATGCGAATGTCGCTGAGCAGAGAGACGCGTGGATTTCGGGCGAGCGCCTTGGGTGAGTTCAGCGCTACCGGTACAGCCGGCGCAAATACGGATTTACTTGAAGACGGATTTACTTGAAGTAGTTCAAAAGAAAATTAATGAAGACCTTCAATTGCCGAAAGGCGAAAAAAAGAAAAAATATGCGGATATGGCCAAAAACTTTAAAGCGTCGTGGAAGTCCGCGCTGGGCAAAGAGGAAAATATTATTATCCCCTATTTTTATTTAGGCGACCTTATAGACAATATTCTTGAAAGCAACGAAGACTTAAGGAAGGACAATGGTGAAAATAAAACATACTTCTTCACTGGGCCCATGGATGTTATAAACCCTCTTCTTTTATACGCGGCCGGAAATGTGGAAGAGATTTTGTGCTCTTCGACGTTAAATGACGCCTCGTTGTTGCGCCAGTTGAGAGCCAGGAAGCTGATGTTTAAGGGAAAAACCTATAAAAGAATTAATATTGGCAGTATTCCAATATCTCTTGACCTTTTTAACGTGTGGTTTAAAAATAATGTTATTGTAAAAGAAAAAAATTCTTATTATTTACAACACTTTATAAAGGACCTTTGCGCCTACTTAGCAACCGATGCCCTTAATGGAGAATGTTTTGGAGGTCGCAACAATATTAATAATATTCGGTTTGATGCAGCGCCCATTAGTTTTCATAATAAGTTAGAGAGCGGCGCCCCCCGCATTCACCGCGGTGGCGTGATCAAGGCAGCCACTGGCACCCGGTCACTGGGTCAAGCAATGGGTGCGCTCGATGGTAACAATGATATCCCCCCAGACCCAAAGGACGTCGAGGCTTTGAAGAAGTATGATATGAGCACCGGCCTTGTGATATATTGTACTGATGCACTCCCCAGTGTACGCTCGGGCGACTATGACAAAGATTTAAATAATGGAATTTATCATAATTACATTGGCTCATCTGCGGGACTTGTGAAAAATATATCTTTTTCTCGTATGGATCAGGAATATTTACGGGAGGCCAAAATTCAAAAGTATGGAGAACTGGGCGCCGCCCAACTGAGGGAACTTTATAGTGCAAACATGGAAATGGTGGGGAATGCTTTATTTAGAAATGGTCAATATACCTATATCTGGCCCACTATGATTGCAAATGATAAGTTATTTGCGCGTTTATTGGGGATAGGTGGTTATTTCTTAGTAACAGGGGTATCGCATACTATCTCCCCCTCGGGATATAACGTATCGGTACAGGCGCTTCAAGAGGGGATGCGTTTTGATGCTGAGCCCCAGACTGTGGTGGCCCAAGGCGTCGCCGACACCCCCAGTCTGAGCGACAACCCTGCCGACGTCCCGCCTCCCCGTGATGAAGTGATTCTTTCGGCCGATGACTTTTTCGCTCAGCAGCGGCAGGGCGAAGGCGGGGTGGAGGGTGAGGTGTTACCGGATGACATCCTCGCCGCAGACCGCGGCGACGAGAGCGCCGCCGATGAAGGCGACGTGGCTCCCTAAGACAATTAATTATTTCTTACTATTTATGGAAGAAGGGAACGGAGACAAATAGGTGGCAAACGGGAATAATACATTTGATTATCCAGCAGAGGACCTTCTAAGGCCAGGAGGACAGAATGGCCTAAGCGCTCGTGCAGCTTTTTATCAGCGATCGTTGTATAAAGAAGCTGTTTACCCAGCTACCCTTCCCTATCCTTTAGATACGTGGTATGATAAATTTCTTTACGGGAGGGTTGACGTATTCCAAAATTCCATAATTCTGAAAAATCAATATTTAACGTCTATTAAGAGTGCTGATGTTCCCAATATTATGGCTCTGCGCCCTGTCGTGACAGCTTTTGAAAAATTTTCTTACCACATGAAAAAGGCATTCTTTATGGGGGTAGTCTCAAGAAATGCCAATCCTCGTTTGTTAGATCTTAAGGCACTCCGCGCACATCAACCAATTAATAGTAAACATGAAATATTTTCTCAACATTTATTTAATGTATTTTTAACAACATTGCGCGCGGCAGAGGCAAATCAAATTACGGACTTTAATAGCTTTATAAAAATTTATAAGAGGTATCTTTTACCCATTGCGGCCGCCACTCCCATAAGTAAAACCAACTTTGTTATTTCACAGAACAATAATCTTTTCACAACGGGTCTAACTATAGCCATTGCTAAGGAAGATAGTGGCGATGACTTTGTTAAGTATAGCCAATTTGTGGGAGATCCGAATTTTAATTTTTTTAGGCAATGCGCCAAAAAGTTCGGGTTTATAGTAAATAAAAATGCGCCATGGTTGCTGACGGCAGATCTGTTTTCTACGGCCTTTCTTCAGACAGCGCTGGGGGATGTGATTACAACCGAGGGGGCCATGATTAATAAACAAAACTTTTTTAATATTTATTATGATCAACCCCATACTAATGACATAGAAGATATTGCACGAATCTTTATTAATTCCTATAGAGCTTTACTTAGTGTAAAACCATTCTATGATCACGAAACTCGACATCTTCGCCAGTCCACGGCTTTGGGAGGGGAGATTTCCACAGTAGGAGTTGGCTGTCCCGTCATAACGAAAGCGCGAAAGCCCTTAAGTCTTACGGTGGAACAGGTATTAAGTGGCGATATGGGGGGCACTAATTTAACACATAAGTTTCTGATTGATATTTATGCTGAGTTGAGAAATACCGAAGTTGGAAAGCCTCTAGGTAACAAAAAACTTCAAGACCTTAAACGAAATGCTTACTCCGCCTACCAATTAAAAGTTCGTCCAGAGCTCACGGGCCTCCAGAATGCAGCTGACTATATCAACACTATCTATCGAAATTACATTTATGATCGCGGCGCCGTGCGTCTGCAAAAACGTAATGCGGCCGGTGGAAAAGGGGTTGACAATCGCGCCAGAGGTGGTAGAATAATCACAGAGTCAGATTTGTCCCGACAACTCTACTAGGAGGAACGTTGCTTTTTCAGGTACTGGATACCAAGTCCGATTGTTTCGGATATTATGCCAATAATTTAATCATTCCCAATAGGCGCCCCCCCCTGGAGGGTGAGACGTGGGAATATTCCCCGCACCTTGAGGGCGACACTTATGAGATAGCTCGCATTTATACGCAAGGAGCCACACTTACAGACGTTTGTCCGGAGGAGATGAGGGAAGACTGGGGCGAGATTAAAAAGACGCTTAAAGGATGCCTCAAGGCCTTCAAAACTGCGCGTCTATCTTTGGACGAGAATTGTCTTTATGATGCAATTCCTGAATATTTTTTGTTTCAATATTTGGAGGCGAGAAATAAGATAACCAAGCACGTTTTAGATACTTGCTCTCGTCCTCAAAATTATGATTTCATGTATAATCTTCTGGAGATGCTATCTGACATTCGAGGCCGTGCGCTTAACATAGAAATTGAGCCCATCGCACATCTTTTGAGTTCGGTGCGTGGGAAGAACTTTTTACGGACCTTACATGATGTAAAACATATCTGTGACTATAATCCATGGGGCACAGTAACGGGTAGATTGGCGACGAATCCTAATACCTTTCCGATATTGACAATGAATAAAGAGTTTCGTGCGTGCATCAGGCCGCAGAACGATTGGTTTATTGAGTTGGATTTCAACGCAGCCGAACTCCGTGTGCTATTGGCTTTGGCGGCTAACCCGCAGCCGCCCAATGACATCCACGACTGGAACGTTAAGCACGTTTTTAATAATAAGTTAACCAGAGAAGAGGCCAAGACTAAGACCTTTGCGTGGTTATACTCACAACGCGCCAATGCCCAGCTAGAACGACTCTATAATAAGGAGGCCGTAAAAGATAAATACTGGGACGGTTTTAAAATTGAGACAGATTATGGTAGAACAATAAAAGATGTAGACAAGCATCATGCTCTAAACTATATTGTTCAAAGCACTACAATTGATATGGTGCATGAACAAGCGCATAAAGTATATAAGCTCTTAAAAGGGAGGAAAAGCTATATCTCCTTTTTGATCCATGACGCAGTATGTATCGACCTTGCTGAAGAGGATCGATACGAAATTCTAAATTTACTTGACACCTTCAAGAAAACAAGATATGATATGTTTAACGTGAATGTTTCCGCCGGCAAGAACCTGGGCGCTATGAAAGAGTTGAGATTATGAAAAAAAAATTATATTATAAACTTGTCCGCGACCGCATCCCGGAAATTATCGAGGAGACCGGAAAGAAGTTTTCGGTATCACAAATGCACGGCGAGAGGCTTCAAAGCTATGCAATGAGGAAACTTCAAGAAGAGGTCCAGGAGTTTGTAGAAAATCCGTGCGCCGAAGAAGCGGCCGACATTATGGAAATAATGAATTTTATTTGCCATCGACTTGGCATCCATGATCATACGATCGTGGCCGAGTGTACCGCGAAGCACGTAAGCCGTGGGGGCTTTGATATGGGTTTAATTTTGGAATGGGTTGAGGAATGAAAATTGTAGGTTTAGGGTCCGCCGGCTGCAATATTGCGAAAGCTTTTTCTAAGTTTTCGCAATATCGGACGTACGGAATTGACACCCATAAAGACGCAGATATTACTATTAAGAAAAGAAAGAGCCATGAAGCCTATGATGTACACTTTCCTAACCTTAAGAGAAAACTTAAGTTTGTAGATAGTGATGTATACGTGGTTGTCTGTGGAGCAGGCCAAATTTCGGGGGGCATTCTTAGACTCCTAGAACAGATACAAAATAATAGAATCACGATTTTATATATTCAGCCTGACTTAAGTCTGGCTAGTAAAGTTCAACAAATGCAAGAGCGTATCGTGCGCAATGTTTTACAAGAATATGCACGCTCCGGCGTAGTGGAAGCAATTTGGCTCATTGACAATCAGCTGATAGAAAAAGGGATTGGGGATGTTCCGATTATGGGATACTATGATGTTCTTAATCAAGCTGTTGTTAATACAGTTCATATGATAAACATTTTTAAAAATTCTGAGCCGGTGATAGGTAACTTTATTCAGCCTACAGAGCTAAGTCGAGTGGCCACGCTCGGTATCCTTGACGTAGAAAAAAAGACCGAAAAGTGGTTTTTTGACTTGATAAACGCACGGGATGTGGTATACTACTATGGTATCAATGAAGAAGAACTTCAGGAGAATGGAACATTGTTTAGACAAATTACTGACTATGTTAAATCGCGCGTGACAACTGGCGTAAATGTTTCTTATGGAATTTATAAGACCACCTACGATCAAAAATATTGTTATTGCATTAAGTATTCATCTATGGTACAATCATTTTTAGACGATCAGGAGATTAGCTGATCGTACTCTAACCCAACTATGAAAGGAAACAAAATGGGTATTAATTTAGACAAGATGAGAGAGAAGCTCTCGTCCTTACGTGGAGAGGGAAACTCCTCAAATGACACTTTCTGGCGCCCCGAGGATGGGGACCAGGATATTCGAATCGTTCCGACATCGGACGGGGACCCCTTCAAAGAGATGTGGTTCCACTACAATGTCGAAAAGGGGGGCTTCTTGTGCCCCAAGCGAAACTATGGGGATGAATGTCCCGTATGTGAATTTGCGTCGCAGCTGTGGCGTGAGGGCGTCGACAAGAACGACGACCACAGTAAGAAGATTGCCAAGTCTTTGTTCGTAAGGCAGCGTTTCTTCTCTCCCGTGATGGTTCGCGGCGAGGAAGAAAGAGGCGTACGTATATGGGGCTACGGTAAGACGGCTTATGAGAACCTCCTGACGTTGGTTCTCAACCCTGAGTATGGTGATATCACCGACACTGAGGCTGGCACCGATCTTACAATGACATACGGTAAGCCTCCGGGAGCCTCTTTCCCGCAGACTAAGCTTGTACCGCGCCGTCGATCCTCCCCACTATGTGAGGATCTGACGCCCGATAAATGTGCGGAGTTGCTAGATAGCATTCCAGACTTCACTGGCTTATTTGAACGAAAGACAACGTCGGACGTTCAGACTATTCTCGATAATTTCGTCCACTCCCAAGTGGATGATCCCGAAACGGTTAGTAGTGAGACGGAGAAGTATGGTAAGACCACAGGTAGCGAAGCTAATGCTGTTGACACGGCCTTCGCAGAGCTGGGATCTCTCTAGATTTTAGGGAGGGAAATATATGACACGCAAACTATCACTTAAAGCAATCCAGAGCGTAGTAGATAAATTGGAGCTTAATCCAGCAAATGTTTTGGTGGACCTTGAAGAATCAGAATTTTGTGACTCTATCTTTGGAGTTCTCTCTAGAGGGAATAGTCTTAGTAATGATGATGTTGAAGAAGCACTAATTCTTAGTGTTCCTACATGTACTATACGCGATGTTTTGGGAGGAGTATCGGGGATGTTTTTGAAAAGCGGAAATGTACCAGGAGTTGAACTCTTGGGTGATGGGACTTGTAATATTGACCCATTTGCCCGAGTGTTTGCGATCAATGAAATCTCAATAGAGGATATAAAAAATGGAGTTCAAAGGATGTATCGTTCGGCAGAAGCAGCTGAAGTCGTGCATCAACAAAACCCATCAATAGAAAAATCTAATATTGGGGAGAGATTACCTTCTAAGGCGCCAGCGCGGCAGAAGTACGGCAGCAAATTATGGTTGTGGAATAAGGAGTATATTGATGGACTCACATTTTCACCAAGTGCACAGCGGCTAAAGATAGTTGAAAGTGGGTAAGAATCCCCCCCGCAGGGAGGCCCGGGGTTATAGGGGTCTCAATTTAGAAAGGAAGAGTTATGACTACTGAAACGAATCGACTTGAAGAGCTTATTGCACTTCTTGAGAACACTCGCGACGATCACGAAAAGTTTTTTGAGCGCGGTAATAATGCCGCCGGGACTCGTGTTCGCAGGGTAATGCAAGAAGTTAAAGCATTGGCTCAAGAGTTGCGTACTGAAGTCCAAGAGACTAAGAACGCAGACTAAACTCTGAGAACCGCAGGGAGGCATGGGTATACAGATGTCTTATACTTATCATAAGAAAGGGAGAAAATGGGAAATATTAGAGAGAGACTGCAGCAACTGAATATTGCTGATGATGATTATGTTTACCTTAACTATGAGGACACTACCGAGGTATGGCATATTTCCGACGACTATATTGAAGTGGCTCTGAACGAGACGGATACTGCGCGGATGCTGGCTGCTCTGTTGGCCACCCCGCATGTTACTGTTTATTCACGTTATGAAGAAGATGTACTTGATGCGATGCGAGACGAGGGCTTGCTGGATGATTATGATAGGGAGGCGTGGTTTGAGGCATATCTTGCCCAGACCCTGCAGACGCATGCGTATGAATATGATCTGTTGACAATTTCTACCGAGCTTCACGATCATAAACGCGGAACCTGTGAAATTGCTGCCAATGTTAAGGTAAAAGCCGGAGATTTATACGAGTTGGGCGCAGGCGCCGATTCGTTTGTGTCTGGTTTTGAGGTGGTCGTCCAGACGGAAAATGGTCTGTTAACTCTGGAGGCTTAAATTAGATGGCCAAGAGTAAATCCAAAGCAGGCAAGATATCAATTGATGGGTTGCGCACCTTAATCAACAAGACTTCTGGGCTAGAGGTTGCTCACAATCTCAATGAGGCAAATCCAACCGAAGTAAAAGAATGGATTCCAACTGGTTCGCGCTGGTTGGATTCTATTGTTTGTAGGGGGCAATTGGGGGGCATCCCGGTGGGGAAGTTCACGGAGATTGCTGGCCTCGAATCGACAGGCAAGTCTTTTATGGCTGCGCAGATTGCTGGCAACGCTCAGAAGATGGGGATGAATGTTATCTATATGGATTCTGAATCAGCGATTGATCCAGGCTTCCTTGAGCGCGCCGGATGCGACATAAACGAACTCATCTATGTTCAGGCACAGTCCGTTGAGCATGTACTAGAAACTGTTGAAAACGTTTTGAAGTCAGGAGCAGTAAGAACCCTATTCATTTGGGACTCTTTGGCTATGACTCCGACCATCACAGATGTAGAAGGGGACTTCAATCCTCAATCCACCATGGCAATGAAGGCACGCATACTTTCAAAGGGAATGTCCAAGCTGACCATTCCTATTGCCAACACTCGGTCGGCCTTTCTGGTTCTCAATCAGTTGAAGACCAATATTCCTCAAGGACCAAACGCTCGTATCGTTGCAATGACGACACCCTTCATCACCCCCGGCGGAAAGGCCATGCATTATGTATATTCTCTGCGCGTGTGGCTCACGGGACGCAAGGCCAAGTCTGCTTTCATCGAGGATGAGAGCGGCTTCCGCATCGGCTCCGAGGTGAAGGTCAAACTTGAGAAGTCTCGCTTCGGAACACAAGGGCGCAACTGTGCGTTCAAGATTCTATGGGGCACCGACGCGGTTGGTATTCAGGACGAGGAGAGTTGGCTGGAAGCCATCAAGGGCTCCGACAATCTTAAGCAAGCAGGCGCATGGTTCTCCCTGGTCTACAAGGACGGAACCCAAGAGAAGTTCCAGAGCGCTCATTGGCTTTCTAAACTGGAAGACAAGAAGTTCAGAAACCGAGTGTTCGAGATCATGGATGAAGAGATCATTCGTAAGTTCGATACCCGCGAGGGTAGTGCTGAGGATTTCTACGACGTAGATAAAGAATAAGACTATTTATAAGTGATGAAACTTATAATGGAAGGCTGGCGAGACTTTTTAAGCAAGGAGCGCTCAGCCCCTGAAAATAAAGATAAAGAAAAGCTTCCGCCTCCTTCCTCAGTGGTAACCGCTCTAATGAAGCGCGCCGGCTTTTCGAGAGACGAGGCCGAAAAGCAGGCAAAAAGACAAGTTGATCTAGAGGAAGCTATGAAGTCCTCCCCAGAGGAAGCTGCAGCAGCAGCCGAACAAATTCAGTCATCCCCCGAAGGACAAGAGGCCCTCGAAGTAGCGGCACAAGACCCCAAAGTGCAAGCAGCATTAGAGCGCGCGGCGGCAGAACTTCAACAGGGAGCCTTGCAAGAGATTGACGATCCCGGCCAAGAGGAAAGGGAAATGGTGGGCGGAATAGTTGCAGGGGGAGCCACCGGTGCTTTTGTCACGCAAGCTGTTGCACTCACTGCGTGGCCAGAATTGATGGCTGCAGTTGCCGAATTACCTCAACTCGCCGCGTTACTAGGCGGAGGCGCAGGTGCAGCCGGAGGCCTTGGCCTCGCGCTCTTGGTCAATCATCTGCGACGAACCGGGAAGATCGACGAGGGCTGGGGTAACGTCAAGAAAACTGTTGGAAAGGCTGTGGAAAAGATCAAGGGCCTGGCGGACCCTGCGGAAGAGGAAACTTCTCCTGGGGAGCCCGAGTGGGAAAAGCATCAAGCCGCATCCTCTCGTAATGTAGCAGATGCCCGGGCAAAGCGCCCCCGGATCGGCTCGCGAAGTAGCTACGAATAAACTCAAACTAAACCCTTGACTCCGAGGTTCCTGTAAGGTATACTCATAGGAGCTTCATACGTTAGGGGATACACATGAAAAGAGTAATGATCGTTGACGCTCTCAACGCCTACTTCAGGGCGTTTATCGTCAACCCGAGCCTGTCTACTCACGGGCAGCCCATCGGTGGCCTGAAGGGCTTCCTAGGCATCTTGCAGAAGCTGTGTCGGGACATCAAGCCAGATATGGTGATGATTATCTGGGACGGCCCGGGCGGAAGCCGCAAGAGGCGAGAACAAAACAAGAACTATAAGGCCGGCCGTAAGCCCATTCGAGTCAATCGCCAGACTGATTTGACTCAAGAGCAGCAGCAGGCTAATATGGCGTGGCAACAGCTACGCTTGATAGAGTATCTTAACGAGCTTCCCGTTGTTCAATTACGTTTCGATGAAGTTGAAGCCGATGATGTTATCGCTTACGCTACTCAGTTGGAGCACTTTGAGGGATGGCAGAAGGTCATTGTGTCGAGCGACAAGGATTTTATTCAGTTGTGCGATAATGAAACTATATTGTTCCGACCAATTCAGAAGAAGATTCATACCAAGTTAAATGTGGTAGAAGATTTTGATATCCACCCACGCAACTTTGCCATGGCTAGGGCCATCGCGGGAGACCCCTCAGACAATCTTAAGGGAGTTCCTCGAGCGGGTCTCAAAAGTATTTCAAAAAACTTAAAATTTCTTAGAGAAGATAAGGATGCGACATTGCAGGAGATTTTTGATTTCTGTCTCAAAAGTGACTCTAAAGCTAAATTTTTCACGAACGTTTTGGAGTACAGAGATGTAATTATAGAGAACTATAAACTGATGCAACTTTACGCTCCTGCACTCTCGCTCCAGTGCCGCGAAAAGGTGTATTATACGTTGGACAATTTTGAATACGATTACAACAAAACTGAGATTATCCGAATGATGAATCAAGATGGTTTTGGAGTATTTAATTGGGATGATTTGCACGCAACAATGAACCGGATTTGTATTGACAAAGCACTTAAAGACGGGTAAGATTAAGTCATGGAGAAAGCAGTGAAATTAAATGGTGGCCCCGTTAACTTTTCGAAGTACGGGAAGTCTTTTCAGGAGAAGCTTTGCATGGTAATCCTTGATGACCGGTCCTTCGCAGATCAAATAGAGGAAGTCTTGGATGTAAACTTTTTAGAATTAAACTATCTTAAGTTATTTCTAAATAAGATTTTTGATTATCGCAAGAAGTACGGCGTTCACCCATCACGCGACATTGTGAAAATAATTTTGCGCTCCGAACTTGATAATGAGAACGAGCTAACCGCCAAGCAGACCAGAGAATTTTATGTTCGTAGCCAAATTACCCAGCTAAGCGATGTGGAGTATATAAAAGACACCTCACTAGATTTTTGCAAGAAGCAAAATTTGAAGTCCGCAATGGTTAAATCTATCGGCCTCCTACAAAATTCATCCTTTGATGAAATATCCCAGGTTATTAATGACTCGCTCAAACTTGGAATGGACAATGAGGAAGGCTATGATTATAAGAAAGATTTTGAGGAGCGATTTAAGCCGCGCCTTCGAAACCCTCTTACAACGGGGTGGGACCTTATCGATGATATCTGTAAAGGAGGCCTAGGACAAAAAGAGCTGGGAGTGGTAATTGCTCCAACAGGCGCTGGGAAGTCGATGGCGCTCGTACACTTGGGAGCCCAAGCCTTAAAAGAAGGTAAGACTGTCGTTCATTATACGCTGGAATTACAGGATCTTGTGGTAGCGACGCGTTACGATTCGTGTCTTACCAAAATTCCTCTCCAAAATCTCGCGGGCTTTAAGGAAAAGATATACGAAGAAGTTCAGGATATTCAAGGAAAGCTTATTATTAAGGAATATCCCACCAAGACAGCATCTACTCAAACTGTGCGAAATCATTTAGAAAAACTTAAGATGCGCAATGTGTCGGTAGATATGATTATCATTGACTATGGAGACTTGCTTCGGCCGGTCCGATACCTAAAAGAAAAAAGGAACGAACTCGAATCTATTTATGAAGAGCTACGCGCAATCGCATCTGAATATGAGTGCCCCGTGTGGACTGCATCCCAGACAAATAGATCGGGGCTAAACGCGGAAGTGATTACGATGGAATCAATCTCGGAAGCATTTAATAAGTGCTTCGTGGCGGATTTTATTTTTAGTATTTCCCGCACTATTGAAGATAAAGTTGCAAATAGCGGCCGCCTGTTTGTGGCGAAGAACAGAAATGGGCCAGATGGGATTGTCTTTCCCATTTTTATGGACACCGCTCATGTGTGTATCAAGGTGTTGGAGCAGTCTGAAGACGGCGAAAGCATCCACGTAAATATTAAAAAACAAAAAGAGAACTTGGTAGAGAAATATAAAAAATTTAAGAAAAATAATGGAGGCTAGAAGATGTTTGATGAAAGTAGTGTGAAAGAGGCCACTCTTGAATATTTTAAAGGCGATGAGTTGGCGACAAACGTCTTTATGACGAAGTATTGTTTGCGCGATAAGAAAGGTCACTTTATGGAGAAGACCCCCGACGATATGCATCGACGCATCGCCAAAGAATTTGCGAGGATAGAAAACAAGTTTGAAGACGGCAAGAATTCTTATCTTACCGAAAGCGAAATTTATTCTTTTCTTAAGGATTTTAAATATATCGTACCTCAAGGTTCCCCCATGATGGGAATAGGAAATGATTATGTTAATGTATCTTTATCTAACTGTGTGGTTGTCGACAATCCACAGGATAGTGTGTCGTCCATTATGGACGCTGGCAAGGACCTTGCTAACTTGTTTAAACGTCGTTGTGGTGTTGGGCTTGATATTTCTGATCTGCGTCCCGAGGGTGCTCCCGTTAACAACTCTGCTCGGACTACTAC
>JGI25130J35507_1000393_pt1 | contig 14025 bp, 13 predicted proteins | sample ETNvirnome_2_300_FD_35507 | JGI IMG/M metagenome (IMG submission 35507)
ATTCTCTAGGAAGTTAGCGGTAACATTGCTAACAGAAACGTTCCAATCTTCACCAGTAAAGTTTAAATCTAATTTCTTTTGTCCCTGTGCATATAATAAATCTACTTGAGCTTGAGTTAATGTTGTTCCACTCCAAAATTGTGGTTGTTCAATTATTCCATTAAAAGTACGAGTATTAGCAGTATTGTTTCCAATGTAAAGAGGATCTCCTACATCTGAAACTCTTGCTCCAACTGCACCTTGTGCTATTGATACAGTAACTGAAACACCGTTTATGTAAATTACAGGAAGANTACNATCTGAATCTGCATCATAAGTTAACACTACATGATTCCAACTATTAAAAGCAATACCACCAGCTGGAGTGTTCCATTGTCCATCAGTTCCACTAAATTGTTGTTGAAATCTAAGCCTACAAAAATTCCCAGATACATCCCTTACATTAAAACTGTGTTGACCTTTTAAATGCAAATGCCCTTGATTTCCAACTCCCATACCACGAACATTAAACCAATAACTTACTGACCCACCACCATCAAATATATCTTGAATAGCTGCATCATCAGCCACTGTTATAGTCCCTACCCCACCATCATAGATTAAAGCTTTACCGAATATTCCTTCAGTAGTTATCATACCAGCTGTAGTTACTGTTCCATCATTCCCATTCCCACTAACATCAGATACAACACCATTTTGAACATTCATGTTCCAACTACCTGCTGGACTTGCAATAAGTTCAGGAGATTCAGGGAGAACTGTTGCTCGAGGAATAGCATCAATGTGTGCTTCTTGAGACCACTCAGAATATAATTCACTCATTTGCTGCTCAGATAATTCAGTATCAAAATAAATAATTTCATTAATCGCATTATTCACTGGACCACCCAAAGAACTAGAATTACACAAAGTAATAGCTGCATCATCAGCAGTAATAGTTAATGCAGAACTACCATCACCAACTTTTACTCCATCACGATAAAACTTAGGAGTACTACCACTAGTTAAAGTAAAAGCAATCATTGAACGAGCAGTAATACTCACTGCTAAAGAAGAAGTAGTTGAACCATCAAAAACTCTTAATTGAGAAGAAGTCATAAAAAAATCTACGTGCGTACCACCTGCATCACGCTTATAAAAAAATCGATCACCTGTTTGATGAACAAACTCACCAAATAATACCACCGTCATATTAGTAGCTTGTAATTCTGCACTATCAGCAACCGTAACTGCTGCAGTACCTTGAAACATTAAAGACCTACCAAAACGATTAGTTTGCCAATAAGGAGCATTAGTAAAAGTTCCATCATTAGAATTACCACTTTGGTCAGCAATGCTCCCAGTACGGAAATCCCAATGGCCTAAAGTATTTGAAGCTAATTGTTGTTTTAATGACATTTTAAAGGTTTATTAGTTTTAAGTCTCTACGGTGAATTTCTCTTACTTGAGTTGGTGTAAACGTCGCATTAAAAATTTTAGGCGTATAAATCTCGCCATTAAAATATCTGTTTATAGGGCTGTTAGTTGTTGCCCCTATCCGTATGGGGCCAGTAGACTCTCCCAGCGTATGCGATCTAGCTACCTCTGAAGATAGTTCCCCATTTATATAGAAAGTTACAGTTGTTCCAGTGTATGTCACGGCTACATGACGCAAGACTCCGTCATCCACTGCCAACCCAGAAGAATCCAATGTAAAAGTACTCGCGACCCCATCTGCTGCATAAAACGCCAATACTCCTGATCCCGCAGGATCAAGTTCAAACCCAAATCCTGTAAAAGGACTAGCTGATTCAAAATTGTCTATGACAGCTCCAGTTGAAGTGCTTGTCTTAATCCATGCTATTGCAGTCACATTACCGTCAGCAATAGACTGGCTTGCTCCTTGTATATAGTCCCCCCCATCAAAACTCATCCCATGCGGCGTTAATTGTGTAGGGAAAGTTCCTGCCGTACTTCCATCTCCTAACTGCACCGTTCCGCCCAGGTTGCCAATATTCTCAGTTACCTGATCAGTACCATCGTTATAATGACTTCTTAATGGTAGACTTACTAAAGCTTTTGATTCATCTATTTCCCGATACGTTGTCTGATTGGAGACATCTGCGACCTCTGCCGCCGTTGCTGCTTGAGCTAGAATCGTAACAAAAGATATATTGCCCGCAAAACTAGAAGTCGGCCCTTCACCTACCCTAACCGTAAATTCCGTTGCTGGTACTGAAATAACCCCTCCGCCAGCAACAGCAATAGACCCTAAAAGCCCCGTGTTCTTATAAAGTGAAAGTGTTGTTCCGTCCCAGGTAAGGGTTACCACCTGGGCGGCATCTAGGTCTAAAGCAGAAATAATAGTGTAGTAATTAGATCCAGCGGCATTGTTAATTTGCACTACAGTACCCCCATCACTTCTTCTTATGGCCATTAATATAGTGTGATTCGCGTCTATCCTGTAAGCAAAAAATCTCCTATAAGTCGTGTCTGGCACTGAGGTAGTAGTTGCCAATCCAAGCACAATAGTAAATCCATTATCCCATAAATCGTAAAAGTACCCTGGATAAGAAGCGCCACCATTACCTACGCAAACAAGATTTTCTCCACTTATCGAAGCACCCCCATTAAGAGTTCCCCCGTTGTCCACGACTCCGCTTATGTTGTCGTAACTGTCTCTTAGCAACACTTCCGACGACTTTATCCTAGGATATTTTGCCATTTGATTAATTAATTAATATTAAGCTCCAGTTTCTGCTATAAGTGCGTGATAACTTGCAACCCACCGAATATTGGTAGCCGCTGCGCCAGTCACCCTTACACGAATATTGGTGCTATTTACGTCAAAGGCTGCATCCCATGCAGCCGTTACCTCTGCTGCATGAGAAGAAGTCGTTGGGCCTATTTGTGTCAAAGTACCGCCATCATTCTGGAATGTGCCGTGAATTACGTAGCTCGCCGTCTCATCACTGTCTGTGGTTTCGTGCCCAACTACAGTGGCAGTAACGTGTATAGCGGTATCAGAGTCTGTATCAAGCGTTGCAAGAGTAGTCACTGTCCCATCTGCTGTCGTAGTAGAGGCTGTCCCCCTTGCTGCTTCTCCATTTACTGAAAAGACACTAAATCTGCCGTTATTAGTGAATTCAAAGTTTAAGAACCCGTCAGCCCCCATTGTCAAGTATTGTTTTTCTCCAGAACCAGTAGCAGTCTCTGTTATGTCTATATTAATAACCTGATACCCCGCACTACCAGACTGATTAACAGTAGGAGAAATATCAAGAATAGTCTCTGTTCCTGAAGATGCTGTAAAGGCTGCACCTGCCGATATTTCCATAGGCCCTGTAAAGCTTGAAAGCCCACTCGCCACAAGTATCGCATAGGGGCCGTTTGTAAATGCCATATTCGTTCCTGCCACCGGTGCGCCGGCAATAAGTAGCGAAGCCGGCGTGGTGACTGTTCTTGTAAGCGTAGTAGAGTTGTATGTGATCTGACTAATATAAGCAGCGCCCGCAGTTGTTAGCGTCGCCGTTTGATTACCTAACGAAACATTTCCTGACGAATCGCCACCCACCAACAACCCAAATCTTGCAGCAACGGCAGTTACTCCATTCTCGATGCCAGGCATCACTATTACACCCGCAGTAGCAGCGACGGGGATACTTGAAGTGTGCCCAGCCGGATTGCCTACCGCAAAAGCTGCCCCCATTGCAATTGTTGCATTTGCTCCTGGTTCAGGAATACCCGTAACGCCCATCGTGATAGCTGCGCCAATAGCACTTCCCCCTCCAGTAAAGGCGTAGGTTGGCGCAGTAATGGAGAATGCAACCTGCTGAGTAATCGCGCCATGAGCAAATTGTACCGTCCTGTCTAGGTCGAAAACTACATCTGAAGCTTGCGTGCTTGCAGCCAAGCTCGTATGCGCTGCGCCCGTGAGCTTAAAATGACTAGGTGAACCCTCATCGTCAGCCACAGGAGTCATCTCTATGTCCCCCAAATCATTGATAGCGAAAAGAGACGTACCTCCTCGTTGTAAATCGAAATAAAATAATTCATCCCATCCCGTATCGTCCGTGACGACCATGTTCCCCTTAATAAGAGTGAACTTATCGCTTCCACCTGCTGCTCCCGCATCGTTTAATGTCTGTAAAACTTCTAAAGAAAAATCGTCTGTACCCCCTGAAGTAAGAGTGTCAGGATTTACATAAACAATACCGTCTAACTCTGTATCGCCAACTACATATAAATCTCCGCCTACCCCATCCACTTCACCAGGCGTACCTGCTCCTGATTGCACATAGGGCTTAAGCCCCGAGCTTGTATGTACTGTCATAATTTAATTTGTTAATAAATACTGAATAGCTGCAGCTATTACATTGTTGTCATAATTGTCTNTTAGCAATATTTCCGACGACTTTATTCTAGGATATTTTGCCATTTGATTAATTGGTTATTGATTCTGACGCTTCTTCAGAAAGATGTAATTCAGAAATCTTCACATTTATAGCTTTATGAATTTCAACTATTTGCGCCTGCGTTAACCCCACTTTTCCAGCAATCGCCAAATACCCGTTATTCTTCTCTATCTCTTTTAAAAGCACTACAGCCTCTTCAACTTTTTTTGTTGTCAATTTGGGAGTAGGAGCTTTAGCCGGGGCTGTGGCAACTAAATCTTCTAAAGTTTTAGTAGCCAATACGTCATTTATTATTTTCGACATACTATTTTGGTTAATGAAATTATAAATACATCAAATAACTTTACTTATTCAGTTTTAAGTGCTGCCACTGGGCTTTCTGGCACGACTGTATCTAGTGCCTGAAGCACTACGGCCTTTGATGTTAAATGTATCGCCATGTTAGCTTAATTATTAGTACATTCGTTTCGCATAGACTGTTATGCCTCCATCATTATTACCACCTGCTGTCGTATCCTTTATCCTCAAATACTTGAAAGCCACTGGTGTATCTATGATCCACATGCTAACTGCTGCTACATTCGCTACCCCTGTTAGAGCCGATGTCACATCCTGATAAGTACAACTCGCTGCCGCTGTCCCATCGTCCTGCACGGTTCCTTCTAAAGTTATCACATGCGTATCTCCGCCACCTGCGTCAACCGCTGCTATTTGAAAAGTTGCATTTTTGTAACCATCCATATCGTAATAAAGATATTGAGGCGTAGCGTTTAACACCGTAGCCAAAGTTCCAGTCTCCTCTACATGGTGATCTGAAATCGGACTAACTTCAAATTGCTTAAATGAATCTGTTCCAGAATCATAAGCTGGTTGCCCTGACCCATCTTTGTTTACAGCCATTACATACTGAACGCCACTTAATGAAGCAGCTGGACGAGTAGCGTCCCCTTCTGCCACAGGGTCCGAAAAAGCTGCGCCGTCGAAATCTTTTGCTTCAGCCATTACTTGAGGCCCTGTAGCGATTACCGCTGAATCATGAGTCGCGTCTAGGGCTGCACCTCCACCACTCACTACTACAGCAGCTACAGCCATTGTATTATAAGTACAAGTATCAGAAGTACCAGCAGTCGCTTTTCGATAAAGAATCGTACCGGCTCTATAGTTAATGGCAAACTCACCATCTGCCAATCCGTTTATAAATTCTTGTGCATCTTTCTCCTCATTATACTCAACCTCTGTCGTCAAAACAGTTCCTGTTCCCCATACGAATGAACTTTCATTTGAATAAATTTCTATTCGCCTTATGGCCGTATGGTCAAAACTTCCCAACGTCCCTACCCAGTCTTGATCAGCCATTGCAGCCGTATCGTAAATGTCAAAAGTGTAAGCATTACTAGAGGCCGCCACCAATTTGATCCAGCCATACAGTACATTACCCCCGTCGTCTATTGCCTTCAAAATGTACCTTGCTGAAGCCGCAGTTGGAGTCTCGAACATTAACTCCAGATTATTAGCGGTATCTGTAATTACCGCTTCGGCTGACCCTGCTGTTTCAACTAGTGCCCCAATAAGGCCTGTGTCACTGACCGTATAAACCAGATTCGCCTGTTTATCCCAATAAGAACCAACCTTGTCTCCGTTTAAGTTCAAAATAGGAGCCTTGTCGGTTGAAACCACACCTCTACCACTTTGAGCAGCTGCACAGGTGAAGGTTATAGTTTCGGCAGCAACCGCCACCCTGTCACTCGATTGAGTAACATCATCAACAGGCAAAGGCAACTGTGCGCTGATCTCCTTTCCGCCTGGTCTTGTTAAATAGTTCATTTTGTCATTTGTTAGTTATAAATTTAGGTTATAGATATAATCACCATTTCGTATCACTTGAGAATGACTATTGAAGTCTTGTTTGGAGGCAGACTTGCATCCGCCCCCTATAAGACCTCAAACGAAGCTGTTAAACATCATAAGTCACTCCATCCGAAGTTCGGAGAGTTTTTCGCCCCCCATTGTCAGTCACGATTCCGCTAACCTTTTGCCCCACAACGCTACATGTAACGAGTTCGGGTTCAGGTGCTTTTTCAGTAACCTCTTCAGCTTCTTCAGTCACAGTCTCCTCCACCTCTTCAGGTGCAGTCTCCTCCACCTCTTCAGGTGCAGTCTCCTCCACCTCTTCAGGTGCAGTCTCCTCGACCTCTTCGACTTCTTCTTTTTTCCTTCTAGGCATTTTAAATTAGTTAAAAATTAATTGGGCTGGGAGAAAGGATCTAGCCATTTCTCCCACTTGCGGGAATGACCACCCATAAACACTAGTTGACAAAGATCGAATAGCGTTGCATAATCATGCTGCATCCACAATAGGCCATAGTTTACCAGATTTATCTGCTACACCAGTGTAGTAGTTCTCAAAGTAAACCAGTCCCGTACCAGCAGTAGCGATAAGCTCACCAGTAGTATCAAGTGAAGAAACATAGTTTCTGGACACGTCACCAGTAGAGGAAGATCCGCTACCAGTTAGGAAGATACCAACAGCTGCGCCAGCACTACCAACTACAGTAAGAACATTGTCTCTAATTCTTGCCCCAAGAATGTCTTTAGATGAAAGTGTCAAGAAGTGTCCAACGTCAGCAGTAGCTGCCTGATCACAAGTATTACCTGAAATCTCCACATCTAGCTGATCCTCAAGAATAGACACAAACGCCAACGGTGTTGTGTTCAGTCCGTATTGGAAACAGTTTAGTACTTTCAGCCCATCAGCCTCATTAGCCACTGCGCTTGTAGTAACACAAGATAAGAAATTCAAACTAGCCGTATTGTCTTCAAATTTGGCACCATCTAAGTGAAAGTTAGCAGCAGTACCGATTGTAAATGCTGAAGCTACGTCTAGGAAGTTAGCAACAAGCAATCCGCCTATCCATGTGATGTTGGCAGCTGAAACGTCAATAGTCGCAGCAGCAGCACCAAATGTGTAAGTTGGAGCCAATGCACCACTTCCAAGATTGATAATCGTAATACCAGCGGTTTCAAGATCCAGCGAAGTAGCAGTTACTGTTTCAGTATGACCCGGAGCAACGTAAATCACGTCACCACGACTAGCCACACATTCGTCTACAGCTGCTTGCACTGTTGCGTAATACCTCAAGTTTCCAAGAGGATCCGACTTAAATACTTGCTGTAGAATCTCACGCCCAGCAGCAGCGCTTTTAGCTACGACAAAAACTTGACCACCTCCAAGGAATGGAGTGGCCTGGTTCAGTTGCCCGTATCCGCTATTGTAATTAAAACCCATAATAATAGTTTGTCAATGTCATTGCTACCTCCACCTCCCTCCAGGGTTCTTATGTGTCCTTGATAGCTAGACGAAATAATTAAATGATGTGTGTCCATTGCTCTCTCAAAACAATGTTTCTTATTTGGGCAGAAGACACATCGAACATTCTGCCTAAATGTGAATAATTTTTAATGATCGTCAAGCCAGCTGGCTAATCCCCAAGTTAAGCTCCAGCACCTGTGCTCCATAGCAGTCCTCTTGGTGAAACTGTCGCTATACCGTATGCACACCTAGTGCCGTACGTCCAGTTATCGTTGTGGAAGTCCTCACCGTTATTACCAGGTGCAGGTGTTTTTAACATTGGACGTTCCCAGATACCAAGATACGCTTGCCATCCCATTTGTCCTTGTCCAGCTGCTACAAGTCCCCAATAGTCTTTCTTGGCAGAATTGTAAGCTCCAGCTGCGTCAGTAGCCAAATAAGGTAAAGCTAAATGTCTATACTTACCTTTGTATACATTAATAACCCCAGGGTTGTTTTGATCTACGTCAGTTGTAGATTGTAAAAATTGTTTTACGTTATTAACAACAGTTGGGTCGTCAGAAGTAACGATAGTGTTAAAATCCATAATACGTCTTTCTCCAAATTGAGAGAAAATCTGTGTGTTTCCTTGCAATTCAGCAACCTCTAGTCCTCCTTTTGAGAAGATAGGATTTCCAGTAATTACATTCGAGAATGTAGTACTAGATCCGTTAAGAGTATGTGAAGCTGATACAAGAGCCAAAGTATCACCTACAGTAGTAGCAACAGTTTGACCGTCCATGTCTGTGTAAGAAGTAGCAGTACAGAATGTTAATCTATGAGTTAGATCAATCTCCATCCTTTGTGGACAGAAATGTGTAAGAGAAGTGATCTTAGCCATGATCTCAGGTTTCTTGTTGTACCTTCTCATTTCCCAAGTGATATCAATTTCCCTTGCGAAACGTCTAGCAACCATATCCTTCTCATAACCTCTGTAAACTTCAGCCTTGCTTGCGTCAACTCCTTCTTCTTTGACCGCAGCGAATGTTTCAGGGTCAATCTCTGTATACCTTCTGGTATCCCCAGTATTAGCCGGCATGTCCTCAGTAATAAAAAGCTGTGACGCTAGTCCAAGCTCTTTAAACTTGTTGTGTACTGACCAATTACGATTAATCACATCTGTAAACTGCGATATTGTAACTATGTTTAAGTCCATAATTTAATTGTTAAGAAATATGCTAAGTAGTACCAATTCCAGACTGCATGAACTTCTGAGAGTTCAATGCGAACAACCCTACGTTGTCGCTGATATATTCAGTACAATAAGCCGCATCGTCGTCTGATGTTGCGTCTGTTACGTCAATACCTACCGGTGATCCAGCTAGATCAAGATAGGTACCAACATTTGCTTGAGCAAGCGTATCTGATGAAAGAACACTTACTTTCCATTCTGACCCTGGGCTTGCAGGGACCTTAACAGGAATACGAGTAGTAGAAGCATAGTCGTCGTCAGCTGCTGTAATTGTTTTTTGCACGACTCCCAAATGGGACATCACCGCAATCGACGCAACAGTAACATATCCAGACGTTTGATCAACTACCGCACCTGTAGTCAGAACCTGTGAAGCTGCTTTTTGGCCCCAGTACATTTTAAAGGGACCCCTCCATGGTTTCCATGCCATATGATTTATGGTTAGTAAAATAAAATTCCGATCAATTTGTCGCTAACGTATGCGATGACCGAAATTTTACTCACTAACGCAGAGTATTCGAAGATTTACTAGCTGCTATTATACCTTACTTCTTGTCTTTTTGCAAATCCTTCTTTAATTGGGAATACTTTTCTTCCAACTCCCTTGTCCTCCTTTCCCTATATGCGCCCCATTCCTCGTCGTCTTCGACATAAGACTCCTCTATCTCATCAAGCTCCTCAAGTTCCTCCTTAAGCTGACCATCAAGTCTTTCTTTGCCCTTTTTAATCACATCCTTCTTTAAGGCAGCCTCAATATCTTTAACTGTGATCTCCTCTCTATCTTTGCCCCATAATCTTTGGTGAGCCTCTTGTAAGCTATGCTCAAGACTCATATGTAGAGTTTCAAAAATTTGATTAAAGTGTTCTATTGCTAGACCTTTATAAAAGAATTCTAGCAATTCTAATACACGCTGCTCCAAATATGCGACATCATTATATAGAAGGTCCTTATCAAGGATATCTTTTATAATCTTCGCGACAATAGGCTCGCATCTTTTCCTACGAGCTTCTGTTAGATCAACTGGTTCTTCTGGTATTTTAGACATAATTTAACGGTTAAGTCCCACTGCGGGGAAATTTTTTAAAATTCTTCCAGACGGAAGTTGCACATTATACGTGATCTCTTCAGCACTAATCTGTACTGGAACCTTGCCAAGAGCTTTCGACCTATACTTATCATACTCCACTTTCGTCAAAGTGGTTGTGCCTGTAACTTTCTTAAGTTTCTTTTTCTTTTCGTCCATGATAGACACTTCTTCCCTATCATAAGCCATAAACCTTGGTAGCGGTAACTCTTCTAACAGCTCCCCGTCTTCACCTGACCAAGTGACCTGATATATCAATTCCATCTCTCTCATCTTGTCATTAAACTGTTTACGTAGAAATTTCAATTCAATTGCGTAAAGCGGTTTACCGTCAAGCATCTTCTTACGAATAGTAGCTACTTTTTTCTTATCAACGTCATCGTCTGATTCCCATTTATCTGAAAATACCTGTCCTTTAGATTTCTTTTCAGTTTCAAGCTTCTCGACTCTTTCTAGTAACTTCTCCAACTCACTCTTATCTATCGTCACCTTATCAGTATTAAACATCTTTATCTTCTCCGGCACATCTACCTTAACAGGCCTAGACATATCGCCCCCCTCTTCATCAGCAAAAGTATCTCCATCGCCTTCATGGTCAATTGCATACTTTAACCTTTTGTACTTCTTCTGCCATTCACCTGGCATTTTAAAGAACCCACTTTTAGCGTCACCTCTATGTTGCCGCATCTCCGTCTTCATATCAGCCAACATTTCCCTTTTGGTTTTAGGCATAATTTACTTTGTTAATAATTAATCTTTTTTAGGCGATTCCATAACCATCCCCAGTTCTTTTGCTAACGCCTTCCCGTTATCGGTATCAGCGAAATTAGTTTTCTTTTTTGAATACCCCCGCCCTTCAGCTGAAGGAACATAAGAATTCAAAGGATCAACCTGATTCTCTCTATTTTTACGATTTTCGATAAGTACGAATGCGTCATCTAACTGATTAGCAACTGCATCAGGCGTTAAAGCGTTATCACCTAGTATCTTGTACTGCTTTTCCAACTCTTTTCTTAACTCCTTGTCCTCACCCACTAATTGTCTAATCTTACGCTCCTTAACAGATCCAACAACAGCCTCCGACAGCCTTTCGTTCTGATTATGCAGCGTCTCAACCTCTTGCATATAGAACTTCTTTTCTTCGCTCCAGTTGGCCATCTCCGCTTCTCGATCAGCTTGGTTTAAGGTTTTGAATCTTTTAAAATTCATATCTTTACTCTCAAGTTTCTCAAGCGCTTTTTCCTTCTCATCAAGCTGCCCCTGGATCTCTTCCAGTTTATCAGCTTTCTCCTTTAACTCCTTTGCTGCTTCCGGGGACAACACCCCCTCAACGGGATTCCCGTCTTCGTCATAATACGACATACACTTTTGATTAAGTTATAATTGGTGGCAAACGGTCGTTATTCTCCCCTTTGCCGTATCTTTTATTAGAATTTAGTTCCACTTCAACCCCTCCTGGCAGAATCAAGGAGTTTGCTTTCTTCTCTTTTTCCGTAATTGTTCGCATAATCGGGCTATCCTCATCGGACAGGTCTATATACAATTCCGGCTGACTAGCTTCATCTGTCCCGTATTGGTTTATATAAGCCTCATAATTGCCTGCACATGCTGGGCACATTCTTATATCCCCTCTACGTGGCCCACTTGTCTGCATCTGCATCCCTGTATTCCCGCAATCATCACATTTTCTATGTTTAGATATATAAGGAGTGCCATTTATTGACCCGAATTGAGAGATAGGTACCCCCCCTTTCTCTAGTGCAGCTTTTTTAGCCTTCTTCTTTTTCATAAATTTAAGTTACAGAATATTTATCAAACTCGACCTCCAAATTAGGAGCAAGCGAACCATAAGACTCAAGTCTCTCCTTTAATAAACTCACTCCATTAATAGTAAACCTATCATGAATCATGTTCTCTTCTTCTGTATGAAGAATCATCTCCTCCTTAATATCCTCAACTAGTTCATCTAAAATGAAATTCAAGGCACTATTCTTACTTAGAGACTGCGCCTCCATATAAAAGGAGTCCTGTTCAGATTTCCCCTGTGGATGTTCAGGTTTATTAAAAACACCCAGCTGCTTGCGGGTCATTTTGCAAATATCTACCCTCCCCCACTTAAAATACAATTTTTCTATCAATCTTTTGAACATTTTTAACGAAGAGTTAACGTGCCACGAACACGACTTAAGCTGTAAGCAATTGGCTTACAGAGTTTTTAGGACTAGGTGGTGCTAACTGATTCTGTAAATCAGTCTGCCCTGTAGCTTCTGGTGGTAATGCAGGCACTGGTGGTGCTTGTGCCGGCCAAATCTTACGAGGATCTTCACCCTGTAAAATAGCCTGCCTTTCAGCTAGATAATCAATATTAGGCATCTTACCTAACGGCACGAACATTGCTAATAATTTCTGTATATACTCATCAAATTGCGCTAATTTCAAACTAGAAGTATTCTTCTCTGTCGGATTAATCTCTATACTCCAGCGATAATCTATCGCCCTTAACTCTTGTGGATCCAGATAAACCTTACTAACAGGCCTACCTCTAACAGCCTCCAAGATCTCTTCTTCAGCTAATATCTGTTCACCTGTAGGAAACGGGCCTTCTCTGAAGTCAACTATCTTCTCACCCGTCCTACCGTCCTCGAACTCTGAATCAATTGACTCTGTCCTATATACGTTAACCATCGCTTCAACACCTTCTTTAGTAGTCTCTACTCTTTTATCAATCGGTTCAGTCCAATATTTCAATATATTATACAACCTAAGTTTCGCTAACCTTTTCTCTAAATTAATTACCCCTAGTATAGTTATTCCTAATTTAAGCATCGACTGCTGTTTAGATTCGATAATCTCCCTGGCCGTCTGCTGCCCCGTAACGCTCTGCCCCTCCAAAACAGGGGATACCGATTTACTGTCAATTATCCTCTTAATAAATTCAGTAGCATTATACTCTGAAGGCGTTACCCCAATATTATTACCGATCTCCTGCAATTTATCTGGATTAACACCATTGTGGATTGTGCCTGGATAAAAAATCTTCTTACTCAACGTCTTACCAGTATTATTAGCCATCGGCGGCTGATAACTCTTCCTTGTCTTTAATATAATAGCCTTCAACATCTCATCAAAAATCTGTTGATCAACCTTCGTTTTCGCAGGGATACTTTTAGAATAAGCGAAAAACTGACTAATAGGCTCAATATCACCTTTAGCTAAAGGATATTCACATACACCCAGTAAAGAAGATAAGGGGAACGTACCTAGCACGCCTTTCTTACTCCTCTTAACAGGGAACATAGGAACACCATTTAACAAGATCATGAAATCGTTGCTCCACTTATTATAATATTTAACCTCCTCAACCATACCATCCTCCAACGGTTCAAGTGACCACCTATTATAGCTCAACCCATCCTCGCTATCACCAGCTATCTTCGTAACCTTTCTAGGCACGTTCTCCCATCTTCCCCATTTTCCGTACTTACTTTGAGCTTCAGCCCTTGTTAATAACTTCCTTACCGCTACATACGGCTGTTTCTCTAAATCGAACTCTCTTATATTCCCTAAATATACATTCAAATTATTAATCAAACTCGCTGAACAATACTTGTAAACCTTATCAACACCCTCCTTCCAATCAAAATCACTAAACTTCCCGTCGATCATCTCGAAATCTTTAGCTATCTTATTAGGTAAACGAAATTCCACCTGCGTATCCTCAACAAAAACTGTCCCCTGACTTAGCAACTCATGGTAAATTAGAACCTTCTTAACATCATACTCAGGACTCTCTATCTTTCTACTCTTCTTAATCAAATCCTGCATCGTTAACCCTAACTCATAAACTTCCACATTATCCTGATCAAATCCCTTAATAATCGGCTCTAAATTAAAATTTATCAAAGAACTCAAAACCGTGTTCCCTTTCTCCTTAGTAGTCCCTGTAGTCGTCCTGACATCAAACTCATTTATCTTCGGCGGAATATAAGAATTAGCCGCCTTAGC